>Ga0265293_10011338_pt1 | contig 12162 bp, 14 predicted proteins | sample Munlanlewell138R_FD_192505 | JGI IMG/M metagenome (GOLD analysis project Ga0265293, IMG submission 192505) | Leachate microbial communities from a municipal landfill in Southern Ontario, Canada - Leachate well 138R | ecosystem: Engineered > Solid waste > Landfill > Unclassified | place: Canada... | reverse complement strand
GCAGCCCAAGGTCGTTGCCGCCTTGGGCCTGCGCACCATCGGCCAGCACAAAGTCGGCGGGCAGGAATGCGGCCAGAACTGCGTCTATCTGTTCCCCGGCGTCGAGTACCAACTGCGGGTAACGATGATCCGCAACGGTGCGCCAAAAATCAGCGTGCCGGTGGGCGTGGTGACGGTCGATGATGACGGCGTGAAGGTGCGCCAGCAGAAAAGCAGCTAACCCAGCACGGGCGGCCATTGGCCGCCCTGCTATCGCTCACAGGAGGACGGCGCATGGAGTTACACCATCTGGCCTTTGCCGGGGCGGCCTACGCCGTCCCGGTGGCTTTCTTCGCGGCGCTGGCCGCTGGCATGATCTACGGCATCATCCGGCCCGCTGGGCCTTCTCGATAACGGCAGCCACCACGGCTGCCGCTTCGTTTTCGGCGGCCTCTCTCGCCCACCATGCAGGCCGGGCGGCTGCGGATGACAGCGCCCCAACGGCCCACAATGCAAGCTCCTGATCGCCCAGGCTGGCCGCCTGCACGAATACCGCGCCAAGCTGCCGCAGTTCGTCGTGCAGGGCTTGAAACTCGGCGGCGGTAGGCATCACTCGCCCCCCTTCCCTTTCGGTGCCTTGGTGGCCTCGGCTTTGTCCTGCTGCCGTTGCAGCGCCTCCAATTGCCCGGCCAGCCGTGCGGCCTGCTCGCGGGCCTCTGCTGCCACCTTGCGGGCGTCGTCGCGCTCGGCCTGCGCCTGCCGGGTTTCCTGCGCTGCTGCTGCGCGGGCCTCGGTGTGCTGCTGTGCGGCTTTCTCGGCCTGCTTCTCGATCTGCTCGGCGCGTGCTTCGGCACGACTGGCCCGGTCGGCGGCAGCCTCCAGCTTGGCAGCCAGCACGGCGGCCTGCTGTTCGGCGGCGGTGCGGCCCTGCTGCGCCTCGGCCAGTGCGGCGCGTAGGCGCTCAAGCTCGGCGGCCTGCTCGCTCACACGCTCGGCCTGTGCCTCGATTTTGAGGCGGGCGGTTGCCACCTCCACGCGGGCGGCCTCTGCCGCTTGCTGCTCGCGCTCGATGCGCTCCTGTGCCTCGGCCAAGTCGGCGGCCTGCTGCTCGGCCTTGCCTGCCAGCGTGTCGCGCTCACTGGTCAGGGCGGCCACCTGCTCGGCCAGTTCGTCGCGCTCGCCTTCCAGCACCTCGCCAGCGGCGGCCAGCTCGGCGGCCTCGGCCTGTGCCTGCACCAGACGGCCCTCGATCTCGCCGCGTGCCTGCGATGCGGCCCGCTCGATCTCGGCGGCAATGGCAGCGGTCAGCGCCTGCGGCAGTTCCGGCGCAGCGGCGGCGGCCACCGGGCGGGCCTCACGCCACGCGGTCAGATGTTTGTGGATGGTGTTCGGGCTGCCGGTGTCGCCCAGCTTCTCCCGCACCGCCCGGATGGTCGGCTGCTGACCCTCGCCTGCCAGCGCATCCGCGACGGCGGCCACCTGCTCAAATGTGATGCCTTGACGTGCCATTTTGCCTGCTCCTTCCGTATCGTATCGGTGTAAATCGTATCAATACAGATATGATACACAATACAGATACGATATGCAAGCGTTTTTTGTACCGTATCGCACCGGGTCGGCGGCACTTTGCGCCCGGTCGGGCGCTGGCTACTCGCGTCAATGACGCTTTCGGGCTACTTGCTCCGCGCCCTGCGGGCTTGGGCAAAGGGGCGCCGCCCCTCTGCACACCCCGCACTCGCCGCCGTGAGGCTCGGGGGGCAGGGTGGCGGGCTGCGCCCTTCGCCCTGCCCCCACTCGCGCAGGCTGGGCCGCTCTGGTCGCGTCAAGGGTTCGGCTTCGCCCACGTCCTCACCCGTTCGGTGCTCGCCCTTCGGGCTGCGCTCCGCGTGCGGCTTCCGGGCGTGCCCTTGACCCGCCCGCCGCTGATACCGCCAGAAAGCCCGCAAACGGGCCTACAGCGCGTTTTCTCGACCGCACCCTAGCCGATGTATTGACAAGCCATGAAAACGCCTCTGGAGGCCGTTTGCGGCTGTTTGGCTGTCCGGTTGTTCGAGTGGAAGGGCTGTCAAGGGTGGAGGGGGTGGCTGGCGCGGCCCGCAGCGCAGCGAGGACACGGGCCACCCCCGGAAAGCGCAGCGGCCCTTGACTGACCTGGAACGACCCACGCTCCCGGCAGGGGTGAAGGACAGAAGGGCCGCAGGCCCGTATGCCCTGCACCCCTGACGACAGAGGGCGACTCGTTCCCCCCGGAGGGGGGCGGAGGGGGGAGACGCAAGGCGAAGCCGCGCAGGCCGTAGGCCGTAGGGGGGCACATTGCGGCCCCCGCTGGGGGCCACGATATGCCGGAGGGGGAGCCGCCGCGCAGCGGTGGGGGCACCCCGCAGGGGTGCCCCGTGCCTTGGCACGCTTGCGGCGTTTGAGTTTTCCACAAGTGCCTGAGAACGGAAGGCGTTAAAGATTTTATATAGTTAAAAACCGCGCGCGCGCGTTACGGCCTGTAGAAAACGCTTGAAAGCCTTACGCAGCAAGGCTTTGCAAAATTGCCCGGTGGGTGAAATGACGATAGTGCGGTGGGTGAAATGACGTGTCTATCCACAGAAAAAGGTGGGTGAAATGACGTGTCCATCCACAGCTTCGGGGCGTCCGGTGGGTGAAATGACGTGTCGGCTTGCTGCCGTTCTCGCGGTGGGTGAAATGACGATGTTTCACTGCCCGCCGCCGCGCTTGGTGATGCCCCGGATCAGCCGCGCACCGTCACGCACATAGAACTTCACCTTGTCGTTGTGGGTCAGCAGCAGCCTGTACTCGGGCAAACTGTCGTCGGTCTGGATGGTACGCACAGCACGGCGGAACTCCTTGAGCGTCGATTTGCTGCCCGCTTTTTCCTGCAACAGCTCTAGCCCAATCGTCCATTCCGTCTGATGCCCGCAGTGCTTGCGTGCAATCTCATACAGCCGACGCGCAAGGGGCTTGCGCAAGCGGAAATAGTCCGGGTGGATGGTCAGCACCTCGAACGCCTGCACGGCGTTGTAGAGCCAACGGGAAAGCGTGACCTCCACGGCAATCATGCGTTCGTCCGATTTGGACTTCTCGATGATGCGCCACTCGTCGATGATGCCGAAGCCCTGCTTGACCCGCTCCCCTCCGGTCTTGATGTCAGTGGTGACGCGAGTCCCGGCCAGCCGCTCGAAAGCCTCTTGCAGCAGCTTGTACCCCTGCCCGCTGGTTTGCCGGTTCGTCGTGACGAGAAAGTCATACACAGTGAAGCGCACGGTGCGGTTCTTGGCGTCATCGCGTCCACGGTTCAGCGCCTCGGTAAGCTGGGACACAACGTAGATCAGCACATCCTTGTCGTGCTGTGTGGCACGGCCAAGCACTGACGGGGCTACCTTCACGTACTTGTTCCCGTCCTTGCTGCTCCACTCCCAGATGCTGAGGTCTGGCTTAGTGCTGAGGGTGAAAATTGGCGCTTCCATGCTCGCGCCATCGTCCTTAAGGGCATAGTCGAACATATCCGCGAGGAAGAAATCCCGGTTCGGGTGGCGCACCTTTACCAGCCCCCTCCCCTCTGCCACACTCTCGGATGGTTCAGTGGTCTTGCGCTGCTTCTCTGCCTGCAAAAGCGCCTTGAACGCTTTTTTCTCAGCTTCGATTTCGGCCTCGACTTCGCCCCGCTTGTCCCGCAACTGCTGCGCCTGCTCACGTAGTGCCAACACTTCGGGAGCGTTCAAGTCGCCACCCGCTGCTACGTGCGCCATTTCTCGATTCACGCTGACGATCTGCTCGGACAGTTCCCGGTGCCACTCTCGGAGGTGCCTCAGCAGCTTGTCGGCGCTCTCTATCGGGTCTGCCTCCTGCGGTTCGTCGAATAGGTCTAGCTCCCTGAGCTTGTCCGGGTCGAATTTGCCGCCCGTTGCCATGTCATTCGCCCTCGATGCGTAGCCCGCTCTGGAGCATCTGCATTACTGCCAAATTGATGACAGCCGCCCGGCTCTGCCCAATCTGGCCCGCCAGTTCATCAACTCGATCCAGCAGCGGCTCGGCAATGGTCAGCGTGATTTGCACCTTGCGGCCCTTGCGCACCCGGCGCGGGGCTTCCGTGGTGGTTGCGGCAGCATCCGGCGCACCAGAAATGAAGGCATCCGCCGCTGCTGCGGTAGCGTCTTGCGCGGGCTTCGTCGGTTTCTTTGTAATCGCCATTGAATCTATCTCCACACTTAAAGCATATTGATTTGATATTAAAATAATGCGCTGATAAGTGCATCAAGTTCCGCGCTTGCTTTGCCGTCTTGCGGCTTGATTTCAAGCACACACTGTCCTGCCCCTGCGGCGTTGGAAAACGCCTTGCGGCGGCGTAGTGGGGTCGGCAGGTACTCGAACTGGGGCACCTCGGCCACGGCGGCGGCGGCCTCGGCGTTGTCCGTGGAGTGCTCGCCCGGATCGGCGCAGTTGAGGACAGCAAAGGCCCGCAAGCCATCGCGCACACTGCGGGCCTCATCGACCAGCGCCGCAATGTCGTTGAGCGCCCACACGTCATAGCTGCGCGGTTGGAACGGCACCAGCAGCACGTCAGACAGCACGAGGGCTGCGCGTAGCGCGGTCGAGTCGCGCCCGCCTGCGTCGATCACCACGTCATCGAACTTGGCCGCTTGCTGCTGCACCTGTGCCCGCAGGGTCGGGCCGTCCGGGTAGGTCGCGCAGGCAATACCCGGCGTGTGCCCGGCCTCGGCACGAATGCTGATTGCTGTCTGCGCGGTGCCCTGACGGTCGCCGTCGATCAGCCACACATCACGCCCGGCCAATGCGCGGGCGATTGCCAGATTCACGGCAATGGTGGTTTTCCCCACGCCGCCCTTTGTGTTTCCAACGGTGATAATCATCGCTTTGTCACCTCAACTTAATATTAAAAACAGTTGCTATTGTAGTGAAAAAAGGATTCTTGTCAATGCTTGCCGCAGGCATAAAAAACCCCGCACGCGGCGGGGTTCGGTGGCAGGGGGTTCAAGCGTCCAAGTGCCGCCAGAGATACCAAGATGCAACAGACGCGAAAGGTCGCCATGACTGGCCGACTTCCTCTAGCTTTGCCTCATCTCCAAACAGCCGCCGCACAGCCCGCTGCAAACCAGCATCCCCCAAAGACAACACGTCCTGCCTGCAAAGGCCGAAGATCAGGAACATTTCCGCCGTCCATTGACCGATGCCGGGAAGATCCACCAGTGCAGCGATAACGTCCGCATCTGGCGCGTCCTGCATTGCTTCTAGGTTCAGCCGCCCATCGCTAACACGCTGAGCCAGTTCGAGGATGTAGCGGGCCTTGGCAGATGACAGCCCGGCAGCGCGTAGCGCCTCGGGCTGAACTGCCAGAAACCCGGCAGGTGTGAAGCCGGGCACGATGGCCTGCACCCGGCGCTCTATCGTGTCGGCAGCCTTGGCGGATAGCTGCTGACTGATAATCGACTTGGCCAACGTCTGGAAAGGCCGAAACTCACGGTCGGCAAGAGGGCAGGGGCCATGCTCGACAATCAGCCGGGCCATGACTCTGCACGACTGGCGCAAGTGCCGCTCCGCGTCCTGAGTGGTCCAGTTTGATATTCGCGCCTGCCCCATGCTAAATCACTCGCCGCTTTCTGCGGCCTGTCGCAGCGCCAGAAACGCCTCTTTCAGAGTCTGGCTGACTGCCGAATCCGGCTCATTCAAGACCAGCGTCTGGTAGGCGTTGAGGTAATCCGCCCGGATACGATGGAACAGGTGCAAGAAGTGCCGCAAGAACCCGATGCAATCGAGAATGGCAATCTCGGTTCCGTCTGTTTTCTCGTAGAACGTCGCGGCGTACTCGGCCACAAGTGGGTCGATCACATCCATGGTGACAAACAGGTAGTTGTGAATCCTATTCGGCGACCTGGCTATCTTGGTCACTGCCGCGTCGATGTCGTCTTGCGTGACACGCTTCATCTTCATTTCGTAGGCGGTGACGACTGAATCCTCGCCCATCAAACAGATTTCCACGTCGCCCAATGAGCCAGTTTGAAGATCGGCGGCATTGTGCGAGTTCAGGGGCAACATGCTTTCAGACAGTCGCGCCCCTGCGGCCTCGTAGGCGGCTGCGACAACCAGCACCGGCAAGCGGCTGGCGTTCTTGCAGGCAAGGTGCTGGCTTATCAGTGTGACAATGGCCTCCGATGAAAGAGGCAATGCGCCCTCGGTACGATCCAAGGCATCCAACAAGGAAGCCATGCGGGCCAGCTTCTCGTCGCGCAGCAGCATCAGAACGCGCACGGTTTCCACAAACAGCACGTCAGCGGGGATGCGCTGCAAGGCCACATCTTCCAGTAGCTCAAGCGTCTTTTTGTAGAGGTCACGCGGCCTGCCGACAAGCTCCCGGTCGGTGGTCAGTGCATGGTCGATATTGCGTAACGTCGGGGTCAGAAAGGCGGTTGTCGGATTGACCGGCAGCCGGTGTTCGTTGATAAACTTGGTCAGGTGGCGTTCGTCATAGGTGCGCCCGGAAAAACTGTCAGTCCCCCCGATCTCCGTATAAGGCTTGCGCGGATCGACGTTCGGCTTGTCCAGCTTCCCCAACAGGCATGACATGAGCAGCCGCACCCCGGCGCGGTTGCTCATGCAGCGGCAGACGTAATCGACACGCTCCCGGATTACCGGGTCAGTGACGACAGAGGCATTCAACGTAGCGGCGGCCCGCTGCTGGATACCTTGTAATATTTCTTCTGGTGTCATCGAAACTCCCTTTGCTTTTGTGGCCGCGACAGCCCGGAAAATGTGCATGTCGTCGGGGTGGTATTGATACCCCATGCGTCAGCGGCCCTCATTCAAACAGCCCTTTTTGATTCTTGGGATCGTAGTTCGTCCAAAGGACTTCTGACCGTTTGCCCTTGGTCGAGTGAATCGTCTTGTCCGGGCCTTGGGTCTTGAACCAACGTCCCGGCTTGAATAGCTCGTCCATCAGCGGGTGGTCATACCCGGACACAGCCACCATGCCTTTGCACTCATTGACCGCTTCGGCAAATTCCCGATGCTGGCTCTCGTCCATCTCGAAGCCGTAAGCCTTGGCATCGCCGCGTGTGGCGTGCAGATAAGGTGGGTCACAATAAAAAAGCGTCTTGGGGCTGTCATACAGACGGATCACATCAACGGCGGGGCGGTTTTCGATCTGCACCCGGATAAGTCGCTGGGCGATTTCGTCCAGCGCATCCACGCCACCAAGCCAGCGCGAGACAACACCGGACATGCCCGCCCGGCTCGTGTCTTTGCAGTTCGCCCAACGGCCAAGGGAAGCGGTCTGAGCAAGCCCGGTGCGGGTCTGGCGAGCCTTGATGTAGAACCGTCTGGCCCGTTCCACGTCACTGATACCGCTTGTGCTGCCATAGATCGCCCGGTGGTATTCCTCGCGGGAAAATGGCGTCAAGGCAATGGCCCTAATCAGTTCTTCGTGACGGTCACGAAGCACCCGAAAGAAGTTCACCACGTCGCCGTCTATGTCGTTGTAAGTTTCAACTGGTGCGGCCTCACGATTGATAAGCACGGCACCAGACCCCGCGAACGGCTCGCAGTAGTGGTGACACTTGGGCAGCAAGGGCAGCAGCCAATCAAGGTGCGAGAACTTCCCGCCATACCAGCCAAAGACGATGCGCCGCCGCCTGCGGCCGCGCATGTAAATAACGTTTGACTGCTCCGGCTGGTCGTCCTCGTCCAGATAGATCGGGGACACCCCCCGGCCACGCTTAGCGGCTTGCACTGTCTTGGTCATACTCTGTTTGCCCCTTTTGCCGGGCCCGAGCTCGGGCCCGATTGATGCCTTGCCGGTACATCAGCCCCGGCGTGTTTGTAGATCGTTGCCCTCGATACCCCGTAACGGTCAGCTATCGAAGCAACCGGAATGCTTGGGTCACGCAAAAGCGCCTTGATCTCGCGGACTTGCTGAGGCGTCAGGGCTGGCTTCCGCCCGCCTTTTCTTCCTCTCGCACGGGCCGCCGCTAGGCCCGCATGTGTTCGTTCGCGGATCAAGTTCCGCTCGAACTCGGCCAGCGCCGCGAACACATGAAAAACCAGCTTGCCTGCTGCGCTGCTGGTTTCGATTTTCTCCGTCAAGCTCTCAAACGCGACGCCCTGCTGCTCAAGCTCGGCCACGATCTGCACCAAGTCCGGTAGGCTGCGCCCGAGTCGATCCAGCCGCCAGACGACAAGGGTATCCCCTGCCCGCAATGCTTTGCGGCACTGCTCAAGCTCGGGACGGTCGGCAGACTTGCCGCTGGCCGCTTCCTCGTAGATGGGCCCACACCCAGCCTTTAGCAGCGCGTCCCGCTGCAAGTCGAGGTTCTGGTCATCCGTCGAAACTCGGGCATATCCGATGCGTTGATTCATTGACAGTTTCGAGACTTTGAAAAATAGACGGGTATTTTAACAATCAAAGACCCGGCAAACCATCGAAAAGATGCGGCCCTGCACTTGTCTGCAAAACCACCGTTTTTTGAACACCTGCCGGGCACGATGAAACACCAACAAATGCCGCTCACTGCCTGCCCTGCCATGCCTTCACGACTTCGGCCTGCGTTGCATCCAGCCGGGGCAGGGCACGGTCTATCAGGTCATGGACGGCCTGCTTGTCGATCTCGCCGGGCATCCAGTCATCCAGCGTCACAAAGTCCGGCGACAGGCCACGCATCACGGCTGCCAGTACCAAATCGGCACATGCGCGGGCATGGCTGGCCGCGTAGGCGGTGCCGCCCTCGAACCTGATTCCCAGCGTCCGCAAAAGCTCGCTGGCCTCGTAGATACCAGCGTCCCCGAGTAGGGCGGTTGTGTCGGTCGCGCACCCCGCGCCCGAAATGAAAGAGCGCGAACGGTGCCGCCGCTCGCGCTCGAAGGTCTGCCAAAAGTGCCAATCGCCCGTGCCCGTTGATGACGGCAGATTCAGCGCCGCCATGCCGCCGATGTAGCGCAGCGGGTGCAGGGACGTTGCCGGGATCACGCCTTGCCCTCGGGGTCGCCCAGCGGCGTTTTTGTAACCCAAATGGGCAATTCCAGCGGCAGGGCGATTTCGGCCCGGTCGCGGGCCTGCAACTGCGCCCGCGCCCATTGGCCGTCCCGCCTCATCTCTGCCCGCAAAGACAAGGAATGGTTGCCCTCGAACTGCTCCCGGTCGAACGTCACTCCGGCCACGTCCAGCCGCTCGGGCATGGGCCGCTCGTGGCCGTCCTCGCGCACCATCAGCACGTCGCCGCGCTGGACGATGTAGAGGGCGTCCGGGTCGGCCTCGATCTCGCCCGGCGCTGCCGGGCGGAAGTCCGCCCGGTTCTCGTCAAATCGCCATTCCATCATCGCCCCCTATCAAGTGCATGGGTGGGTGTGCGTCGATCCAGCGGCGGCGGCTGCCGTGCTGCCCGCTGCTGCTGTCGCTGGCGTTCGGCCAACTGCCGCGCCTGCGCCTCACGGGCCAGCCGTGCCTGCTGCTCCTGCTCTCGCTGGGCCTGCTCGGTCTGGCTCATGCGCTCATTGGCCGCGTTGGTCTGGCTCTCGCGCTCGGTTGCCCGGCGCTGCTCGTCGTCGCGGTTCATCGGTCAATGTCCATCTGCTGATTCATCATCCGGGCCTGCTCGCGCTCTTTCTCCTGCTTCTCTTTCTGCTGCTTCTGTTTCTCGGCCAGTTGCCGCGCCTGCGCCTCGCGGGCGGCACGCTCGGCCATCTGTTTCTCTTGCGCCTGCTTCTGCTGTGCCTGCTGCTGGGTCTGTTGCTGCTGTTTGCGTTCGTGTTCGTTGTTCGCCATGTTTGGCTCCTTCGCTTGGTTAGTTTCAAAGTGGGCCGTTGCCCGCTCGCGGGCCTGCTCCCATGCTGTGTGCTGTGCGCCGTACTGCTGCTGTGCCTGCGCCCATGCCTGCGCCCGGAACTGCCGCGCTTCGGGCGCGTCGCTCCGTAGGTGCTCGATGCGCTGCTCGACCTGGCGGTCGATCTGCGCGTGTTCCTTGTCCCATGCCTCGGCCTTGTTCTTGGCCGCAAAGCGGGCAATCCAGCCCCCGGCCCGCTCGGGGTCGGGGCGCTCGCCGTGCTTCTCGCGGAACTGCTTGTCTAGCTGCTGCCGGTAGCTGTCCGCGTGCGCGTTGATTGCGTTGATCTCGACAAGCTCCTGATTCGGCTGCGGTGGCGCTTTCCGGTTGAGTACGGCGCGGGCCTCGTCGTCGGTCATGCGCGGCGCTGCCTGCTGTGCTGGCTGCGCCTGTGCCGCTCCCTTGGCCTGCTCTGGTGCCGTGGGTCGCTGCTCCTGCTGTTGCGCCTGCTGAGGCCGCTGCTCGGCCTTGCCGGTGGATGCCACGCCGCGCATCTTTGACCAGTCCGGGCGGTCGCGCTCGGCCTGCTGCCGCAGCCCGGCCTCGCGGCGTTGTTCCAGTTCCTTGTCAGCGAACCGCACGTCTAGCTTGCGCTCGATGGCTGTCTGCAAAACCCGCTCGCGGAAGTCATCCGGGCCAGTCACGCGCAGCGCCTTACCGGCGAACTTCTCGCGGGCGAGTAGCAAACCGGCTTCGATGCTGTCTTTGTCCTTCCGGCCCTGCTCGGTGTAGTCCAGCCGCCGCCCGGTGTCGCGGAACGCTTCGCGGTCATCCACCTTGTAATTAACCGCGCCCGTCTTGCGATCCACTGCCCAGCTAACCCGGTCGGTGACGCGGCGCGGTTTCGCCGGGTCGTGCTGCTCGTTGTCCGTGGTGCCAAGGTGCGGGCCGCGCTCGGCCTTGGCGTCGGCCTGCTGCATTTGTTTGGCCGTGCGTTTGTCCTGATAAGCCCAGCCGCGAACCTGCCGCATTGCGGCGCGGTCGCCTTCCTGCGCCCGGTCGGCTGTCCAGTCGCGGAAGGACTGCGGGCGCTCCTGCCGGAAGGCGTCAATCTCGGACTTCAGCGTTTCTTTCAAGCCAGCGGTATCAACCGCTTTCCGCCATGCTGTTTCGCTGTATTTGGCCTTTCTCTCAACGCTAGACAAGCCGCTTGTCTTGATCGCCTCACGCTCGGCCTTGTACTTATCGCGTAGCTCTGTTTCCCGGCGTCTGTGGTCAGATTTCAACGCTGCCCATGCGGGCGCTTTCGCTGATTTCCATTCGTCGGCAAAAGCCTTGTAACGGTCGCGCAGTTCGCGGCGCTCTGCGGCCCGTTCGTCGCGCTTTTCCTCGCGTGCGTTCGGGTCACGTTTCGGGTCGGCTTTCGGGCGCTGGTCGCTGTACTCACGCTTGGCCTTTTCCTGCTGAATCTCTGGCCGTGGCTCTTGCCACGGGCCAAGCCGCTTGACCAGTTTTCCGCCGCCCATTTCCTCGGCCATCGAGGACGCTTTCATGCAGATTGCCGGGTCGGCCTTGCTATGGACTCGGAAAGCGTTGTTCTTGTCGCTGGACGGGCGCAACTCTAGCCCATGTTTGGCTAGGCTCTGGTGCAGGTCTTGCCACGTTGCACCGGGTTTGCTCAATGCCTCTTTGGCGTCTTGCTTGGGCTGGCCTTGGGCGTAGGTGTGCAGCGATTCATTGCCCGTGTGGCGCTCCATGTCCTTTGCCTTGGTCGGCTGCTTTACCTTCTTCTCGCGCCGCTCCTTGTGCCATTCCTGCGGCGTTTCCTTGGCCCAATCAACAACCTTTTTCCCGCCGCGCTCATGGACTGCATAAGGGCCGTTGTCATGCGCCCATCCCTGCGCTAGTTCCACCTCGCGCATACACTTGTCCAGCTTGAAATAATCGCGGCTCATGTCCGCTGCGCGGTAGGTTTCTGGATGCACACGATTAGCCATCATGTGCAGGTGTATGTTGTCGGTGTCTCGATGCACAGCCAATAGATATTGGTGTTCCTCAAGCCCGATTGCTTTTAGTGCTGCTCGGCCTGCCTCAAACATCTGTTCATCGGTCGGCTTCTCGTCTGCCCGCCACGAAAGCACCGCGTGATAAACCGGGTCTTTGACTCGCCCGTTCATGTCGGCTACAGCCAGCATCTCCCGCCATGCCGTGTCTTTGTCTAGACAGTTCGTTTCAACCGCAACACTGTCCTTTTCCCAGCCGATAACCTCGCCCGTATCCGGGTCGATCACGTCCCGCGACTCAACATATTTTTGCAGGCTCTTAAAGCTGCTTTTCGAGTCGTTGCGCTTCGGTGGGACTTTGGCAAGCATGTTCAGCCCTCGATCCGCTCGATTGCCGCTTT
>Ga0265293_10011337_pt1 | contig 12162 bp, 12 predicted proteins | sample Munlanlewell138R_FD_192505 | JGI IMG/M metagenome (GOLD analysis project Ga0265293, IMG submission 192505) | Leachate microbial communities from a municipal landfill in Southern Ontario, Canada - Leachate well 138R | ecosystem: Engineered > Solid waste > Landfill > Unclassified | place: Canada... | reverse complement strand
GATCGCGTCGCACGGCGTGTCGTTCGTGACCAACTTCCTGGCTTCGGGCGAGTACCGCAAGATAAACGCCCGCCAGGTCATGGGGCGGCCTTACAGCCGTGTGATCGTGCTGCACGTGACCATCGTGCTCGGTGGCTTCTTGGTCATGTCCTTGGGGCAATCGCTGGCCGTGCTGGTGCTATTCGTTCTAGTGAAGATAATTGCCGACGTTCTGGCGCTGCGGCGCGAGCAGCGGCAGGCAGCCAACCCGGCCCCGGCCACCGCCGTGGCAGAGACGGTGAGTACCTAACCGACCATCCCTGGTGATGAGCCTGCTGGGTGCGCTAGCAACGCACCCAGCAGGTTGGGATCGGGAGGTGGACGTCTACAGAAACTTGGCGAGGGTCACCCAGGCCGGCTCCACATCGAAGCCGATTCTACGGATGGCCTTGAGCATGGGAGCGTTCGCGCCCGCCCCGCCGCCGTTCACCTCCGCGTAGCCGCGCTCCTTCGCCCATGTGGATGTGTGGGCGAGCAGAGTCGTTCCTACACCTTGGCCGCGGTACTCACGCCTCACGCCCGTGAGGCCGCTGCCAGCCACGGCCGGGAAGCGCGGTTGGCTGGTTAAGCTGGCCAGCCCCACGTACGCGCCGTCGTGCACGGCCACCACGTAGCTATCCAGCAAGGTCTTAGGGTGATGGGGCGCGGGATGCCGTTTCGGGATTATGGGTTCGCAGTGCGGGGCGTCGTCCTCCAGTTCCGATTGCAGCGCCGCTAGCTTGGCGTCGCGGTAGGGGTCGGAAGCCAGCTCCGCGTAAGTGCATAGCACGATGCCCCGCCGCGCCAAGGCGTCCTCGTAGCCACCGAACTCCGTGGGCACGAACTCAGCCAGATCCAGGCTGGCGCCCCAGGAGCGGAACTGCTCCTCGTAGGCGCGCTCGGATAGGTAAGCGGCCGCCGGCATGAAGTCCTCGCGTACGCAGGTCCACACGCTCGTAGGTTCGCGGTCGGCCAGCTGTTCCAGTGCCGCGTCGAACAGGGCCGTGTCTACCCCCGTGCCCACGCGGTCTTCGCGCACGAAGAACCAGGCCCAGAACTTGCCAGGCGGGTTATCGCCGGGGCGTTCACCGAACTGGCCAGTGGCGATGACCTCGCCATCCTCAACGGCGCTTAGCACACGGTGAAAGCCCCGCTCCGCGGCTCTGGCGTGCGAATCCCGCAACTCCTCCTCAGTGAGGTGGTGGTGCGGCTCGTTCTGTGAGTTGTAGATCTTAGTTACTTCAGGGTAGTCCTCCGCGTGCAGCGGACGGATCTGGTATTTCAAGGTAGGAAGCTCCTTCTACGTTAGTCGCTTGGTTGCCTCTACGGACAGGAAAGACTGCGACGGTGGCAATCATAGGGTCACTCCCCTTTTTCTCTTGAGATGCCTTACCTTAGGCCGGATTGCTGGTCTAGTGTCAAGGGCAGGCCTAAACGACCGTGACACGTATCTACGCAGCGCACTTTGTTTGCCATTTGGGCGTGCTACCTTGTTCATATGAGCACCGCGCAGCTTCCCACGGAAGCGCTGGGTTTGGAGTTGCTCGGCGTCACGGCCCCTGAGCAGCGGCAAGCTATTGAAGCGCTCCTGAACGGGCTTCACGCCTCGGGCTGGCACCGAGTAACCGGAGCGCTAGGCGTGTCTGACCAACAGCTAGCTGAGGTGGTCGGCATCAGCGTCTCCACCCTCACGCGCAGGAAGCGCGAAGGCAGCTTCACGCCAGAGGAGAGCGAGCGCCTCCTGCGAATCGCTGGTCTGGCCGCAAAGGCGGTTACCGTCTTCACGTCCCCAGCGCGGGTTAGGTCGTGGTTCGCCACACCGAACCACCAACTGGCCGGCGAAACACCACTCTGGTACGCGCGTACCTCGATTGGAGCGGCGGAAGTCGACCGAGTGCTCGAGCGCATCCTGGATGGCGCTCCCGCGTGATCACCGCCTGGCGCCTGGTGAGCCAGGCGCGGGCTTCGGGCGCGTTCGACGGCGAAGGCAGTTTCCGGTACGGCAACCGTTGGAACCACCCAGGTACGCGCATTGTTTACCTCGCCGCCACCACCAGCCTCGCTGCACTCGAACTCCTCGTCCATGCGGGCTCGCCCGATCACCTAACGCCATACCAAGCTTTCCGCACGACCTTTCCAGAGGACCTCGTGACCGACCTGGTCTCACGCCCCGCAGACTGGCGACTCAGCCCAGCCCCCAACAGCACCAAGGCCGCCGGCTCGAACTGGGCGGCTTCAGGAGTAAGCGCCGTGCTGCGCGTGCCCAGCGTGATCGTGCCGTGGGAGTCTAACTACGTAGTGGCCGTTGATCACCCGGACTTCTCCAGGATTGAGATTCACGAGCCGTTACCGTTCCTGTTCGACAGGCGTTTAGAGCCATAGCCACCACTTGACAGCCGACTGTTGGGCACTGCTATGGTGCTCCTCCCCGGGACTCGTTCCCGGGGAGCCTGAGGCTGGGTGAACTGACGGAACGGCGTCGGTGGACCGCCGCGGAACTGCTAAAGGACTGAAAATCCTGTTCGCCTTTGAAGCGACTAAACGACTCAAAACGGAAGCCGGAAGGCGTAAAGGTGCAGGCCGAAGACCGCAGACCGTACTCAACTAGAAGGTTCTCCACGGCCACCGTTCGCTGAGCCGCGGTAAGCCCAGCCCAGGTTCTATCTGTTCGGGTTCTATCTGTACAGGTTCCATCCGTTCGTCGTTCAAGCTCTGGAGGCCAGCATGTACCAGTCGTTCGAAACATCCCAGAAGCCGGTCAGCATGACCATCACGGTCAACGAGGCTCTGCGTCTCAAGAACGAGATTTCGAGCCTGCTGAACGGCGTTCAGACCATAGCCAGGCAAACCGGAATGCTCGGCAGGCAATCGAGACTCGTCTACGGCGACCTGGTCGAAGATGGTCTCGCGGTCGAGAACCAGAACGGCATCAGGTTCGAAGAGTACAAGGACAGGTACTTCGCCCTCCTGAACTACAGCAACGAGATAAACACCGAGATCTCCAAGTTCAACGCCGCGAACAACATCGGGTTCTTGGTCCGCCAACGCAGCAACCTGCTCGACGTGGAGGCGCTACTCAACCAGGCCGCCACCGAAAGCAAGGCATACGAGCGTAGCAGGAGCAACTACGTCGAAGGCGTGGGACGCGTAGAGATCCAGACGAGCTTCGCGCCGTTCGTTCCCGATTCCCAGTACGTGGCTGAGGCGCGGGCGGCGCGTGACGGCATCCGCGAGATCGATAACGAAATAGCCCGCCTCAACAGCGGGACTATCTCGCTAACGTTCAGCTTCAAGGATGTCGACGACATCAAGGCGTTCTTCAGGCTTTGACCCGCCGCTAACTAACCGCTGGGGCGCCTACTCCGGTATCTCCCCCGGCCGGTAGTTAGGCAGCCTGCCCGCCGGAATTATCGTCAGGAACGCTATGCCCGCCAGCGCCAGCAGGCCCGCCTTCAGGGCCCAGAGCCGCGCCTCGGTGTTCACCCGCAGCGCCTCAGCCTTCTGGTCGGGCGTGGCGTCGGTGGCCAGGATGACTTCCGCCAGGTGATCGTCGCTCACGAAAGTGATGCTGTCTAAGTTCACCTGCGCCTGCAGCTCCGGCGTGAGGATCGGGTTGGTGGCCAGGTTGCGCATGACCGTGGTGCTAAGCAGGGTCACCAGCAGCGCCCCGGCCACCGCGGTGCCCACCGCAGCCGCCAAGTTCTGGGTTGTGCCGCGCAGCGAACCCACGTCGCCAGCCAGCTCCTTGGGAGCGGAGGTGACGAGCACGTTGAACACAAGCGTCACCAGCGAGCCCTGGCCGATGCCGAACGCCACCAGGCCGAAGAGCACCGGCACCGAACTCCAGTCGTTACGCACCACAATGACGAGCCACAGGAGGGCCACGGTGCAGATGGCGAACCCGAAGCGCCCGATCTGCCGCGGCGTGAAGCGGTCGTAGAACCGCACCACCAGCAGCGCGGCGAAGAAGACGGTGAGGTTAAAGGGCAGCATGGCGATAGTGGTGTCGAACGGGCTGCGCCCCTGCACTATCTGGATCTACAGCGACACGGTGAAGTTGAGCGCAGCTTCCAGCGCCACCACCGAGAACATGGTGTAAACCGCAGCGCGCTCGGAAGGGCTGTCGAGGATCTGCAGCGGCAGCAAAGCCGTGCCGCCGGCGGCGGCGTGACGCCTCGTCCAGCTAATGAACGCCTGACCGAGGAAAACGCCCACCACGATCATGAGCGGCGCGGGCGAGAGGCCGAGCACACTGAACGGCGCCGTGGCGCGCGCCAGGCCCAAGCCCCAGCCGTTCAAGTTGTTGAACCCGAACGCTATGAGGATGATGCCAGTGGCGGCGAGCAGCACGCCCACCCAGTCGATACCCACGTCGGGGCGGCCCTTATCGGGCTTGAGTTTGAGGCTGAGCAGCAGCACCACGACCGAAACCACAATCAGCACACCGAAAGCGGGGCGCCAACCGATGGTGCTGCCGAGGATGCCGCCCACCAGGAACGCCAGCACGCCCGCCGCGGCCCGCGCCGAACCCAGCATGCCAACTGCGGTGGCTTGTTGCGTGCCCTTGTAGTTCTCGGCGATGAGAGCCACCAGCGCGGGCACAATGACCGCCGCCGCCGCGCCGGCCAGCGCCTGAGCCGAGATCATCATGGTGGCGGTGGCGCTGAAGGTCATCAGTACCTGCGACAACCCGAACATGGCCACGGCCGCTCGGAACACCTGTAGCGCCCCGTACCTCTGCACCAGCTTGGCGCCCAGCATGACGAAACCGGCCACGATCATGGAGTACGCCACCACGCCGGTAGCTACGGTGGTTGGCGGCACACCAAAGGTTTCCACCATGGGACCCATGGCCACCGGCAACGACGCCACGTTGTAGGACATGATCATCTGCCCCAACGCGATGGCGAACATTGCCGTCCATGGTTGTCTCTCTTCGTTGGGGACTACTTGAGCGGACGTGGTCATCGTTTCTCCCTAAGGGCCGTGCAACGAGTCAACGAACTGGTTTGGAGAGAAGGAGGTCGAGGCCGAGCCTCTGCGACAGGTAACGGGTAGCGAGTTGGCCCCATGACCGCCAGGTCGTGTGCGCTTACGTCCAGCGAGCACTGCCGCGTGTAGAGCTCGAGCGCCTCGAGCGGTTCGCAGTACACGCGGCCGAAGCTGTGCAGCAACCACACGATGCTGCGGTTACGGAAGTTGGTCTCGGACGCGGAGTCGTAAACCTCCTGATTCACGCGTAGCTCGCGGCCCGCGAAGCGCGATAGCCCTTCGAGGATGAAGCTCCAGCGTTCCTCTAACGTGCTGCCGGGCGCCAGGCTGGTGCTGGCTATGGCGCCGGCGTTGACCATGGGGTTGGTGAGGCCCTCCGCGTGGCGCTCTATGCCGGCCAAGGAGTTGAAACCCAGGCCCGTGGCGTTCATGCCGATCTTGGCCCTAACGGCGCGGGGCCCGAGCCGATCACACACGAGGGCGAACAGGAACGGCTTGGAGACGCTCATGATGGTGAACTCGGTGGTGGTCTCGCCGGTCTCATAAAAGTTGCCGGTGGTGTCGACCATGCTGACGCCGAAGTAGCGCGGGCATCTGCGCTAACGCCGGGTAGACCTGCGACACTTGCCCCTCGGTGTCGTTGGCGAACATAGCGTGGGCCTCGGCCACGTATTGAGAGACCTGCTGGCTGGGAGGCAGCTGGCCCGTCGAGACGTAAGTGTCCTCCCAATCGACCAGCCGACGGTTATGGTCCATAACGAAGAACGCGCCCCTTTCGGAGCGCTGATACCTTCAATATACCCACGTATGCAGAATCCGTCAAGACCATGCAGCGTCGTTGCTGTGGGCGCTCACTTCATGCCGCTACGGCCGGGGTGAGGTACCCTCGCCAGCTCCTCGAACACGCCCGTCAGCACCTCGATGGACCTCAGGTACTCGGCCAGTTCCAGGCGTTCGTCGGGCGCGTGATCGAGGTTCGAGTCGCCCGGGCCGTACGCCAGCATGGGCACGCTCCACACGGGCGCCACAACGTTCATGTCGGACGTGCCGCTCTTAAGCACGGGCTCCGGCCGGCCGCCAGTGGCCCTGATCGCCACCCGGAAGGCGCGGGCCAGCTCCGTGATGGGCGCCGCGCGGTGAGCGTCGAGACCGTCCGTGAACTCGAGGTCAGCGCCGGGCAGCACAGCGGCCAGAGCTCGGCGCGTTTGCGTGGCCGTGAAGCGGAGCGGGAGGCGCAAGCTGATTAGCGCCTGGCAGGTCTCCTCCAGCCCGTCGTGGCGGGTTTCCATGCGCAACAAGCTGAGCTGTACGCGGTCGAACAGCCCTAAGTCTGCTTCGTTCTGAGCGTCGACCCACGCCCGAACAGCGTTGAAGGCGTCCACGGCCAGCTCCGCCGCGCTGGGTTCCTCCCGCGAGGAGTGGGCGCTGGGTCGCCTCGTGTGCACGGTGACACCGAGGCGGCCCTTGTAACCGAGCGTGTAGCGCTGCCAGCCGCTAGGCTCACCGACGATGAGTAGGTCGGGCGCGGGGTAGTTCTCCACCGCGAACCTAGCGCCCCGACTGGTGGACGCCTCCTCTTCTACTGCGCCGATGAACGTGAACGTCAGTGCGTCCCACACGCGCTCTTCGCTGCGGAGGGCAGCTACCAGCGCAGTGCAGAGGGCTCCCTTGGCGTCCACGGCACCGCGGCCGTGCAGCACGCCGTTCTCCACACGCACGGGTATCCGGCCCGGCACCGTGTCCATGTGACCCAGGAACGTGACCCTGAGCGGACCGTTCCCCCACATGGCCACGGCGTTACCGGCGGCGTCCACGAACGCGCGCCTCGCGCTGCGGCTAGCGGCGTCCACCAGGAGCTGGGCCACCTGGCGCTCCTCACCGGAGAGGCTCGGCGTAGCCACCGTCCGTTGGAGTAGGTCGATCGCGCTAGCGTCGTCCCATGTTGATGGCGGCGCGGACGGCGTGAGGCCACTCATTCGTCTGACCGCGCGCCCAACTCGCTCGCTACGATCTCCACGGCCGCGTCGACTTCCGCTGCGGTGACCACGAGCGGTGGCAGGAAGCGGATGACGGTAGCGCCGGCGGCCACGGTCAGCAGTCCTCGCGACCGCAGGTTCGCGATCACCGGACCCACACGCTCCTTGAGCTCGAGCCCGACCATCAGCCCCCGGCCACGCACCGCCCGCACTCGCGAGCTGCCTATGCCGGTCAGGCCGGTCATGAGCCTCTCGCCCATGGTCCGGGCGTTAGCGAGGAGGTCGCGCTCGCCGATCTCTCTAAGCACCGCGAGGGCGGCGGCACACGCCAGCGGGTTCCCGCCGAAGGTGGAGCCGTGCCCTCCTCGCGGCATGCTACGCGCCACCTGGTCGATCATGAGAGTAGCGCCGATAGGCACACCGCCCGCCAAACCCTTGGCCAGCGTGACGATGTCGGGCACCACGCCGTAGCCATGCGCGGCCAGGAACGTGCCCGTGCGACCAACGCCACACTGCACCTCGTCGAACACGAGGAGCGCGCCGTGATTAGCGGTCAGCTTGCGGGCGCGCTCAAGGTACTGACGCGGTGCCGGATGCACCCCGCCCTCGCCCTGAACTGGCTCCAGCACCACCGCAGCTACGGAGCCGTCCACGGCTCGCTCAAGAGCTTCCACGTCGCCGAAGGTCACGAACTCGACCTCGGTCGGCAAGGGCTCGAACGGCTGCCGGTAACCGGCTTCCCACGTGAGGGCCAGTGCGCCCAGCGTGCGACCGGCGAACCCGCGCTTGGCGGCCACCACCTTGGTCCGGCCGGTGGCGGCGCGCGCCCACTTGAGCGCGGCCTCGTTGGCCTCGCTGCCTGAGTTGCTGAAGAAAACGCGTGAGAGCGGCTCGCCAGCCAAGGCCGTGAGCCGCTCGAGCAGCTCGGTCCGCACGTCGTTGCCCTGGCTTTGCGGGCACACGATCAGCCGCTGGGCTTGCGCCGCCACCGCTGCTGCCAGGCGCGGGTTGGCGTGACCCAGGCTGGCTACTCCTATGCCGGTCATGAAGTCTAGGTATTCGCGGCCGTCGGCGTCGTACAGGAGCGTGCCGGCGCCGCGCACGAACGCCGTGGCCTGGTTGAAGAGGGTGGGGGCGTGCCGCGCCTCGCGCTCGAGCACAGCGGCCGTGGCGGCGCCCAACCCGGCCTCGCCCAACCCAGACGCAACCCGGAGCGTGCTAGCCGCCTGTGCACTAGTGGCCTTCACGCCACGACCGTGCCTTCGCCAGCCAGCGCGCGGCGCACAGGGCTCCCTAGGCGCGCGTCACCCAGCACCACGCGCTGAACGCCGCCATTCACGGCGTCGACTGCGCCCATGACCTTCTTGAGCATGCGGCCTTGAGCGAACCCGAGAGCTTCTTCGGGTTGATCGGCCGTCACGCTGGTAACGAGACTGCTCTCGTCGTCCACCGAGCGCAGTAGTCCGGGCACGTTCGAGAGGAGCACGAGGGCGCGTGCCCGCAGCGCTACGGCTACGGCGGCTGCGGCCCGGTCGCCGTCCACGTTCATGGCCACGCCCTCGTAGCTGATGGCCGGGGGTGTGATGACGGGCATGTAGCCGGCCGCCAGAAGGCTCTCCAGCAGGGGTGCGTTCACGCGCTCAACCGTGCCCGTATGGTCGCCGCGCAGAATCATCACGCGGCCGTTCTCCACGGACCTAACGGTCGGCTTCAGGCGCCCCTCCAGGAGCCGGCCGTCAACGCCGCACAAGCCCAGCGCGTTCACGCCGCTGACCTGCAGCTTCTCGACCAAACCCTTGTTGACCTTGCCGCAATAGACCATCTCGAACACTTCGAGCGTGGCGCGGTCGGTGTAGCGGCTCGTGTGCCCGCCGGGGCTGGTGACGAAGCGCGGGGGCAGACCCAACTGTTCGGACACCCGGTTGGTCTCCGCGCTACCGCCATGCACCAGGACCACGCGTGGGTCCTCGCGCCATAACGCCGCTAGGTCAGCCACGACCGCGTCCAGGTCTATACCTTCCGAACCGCCGACCTTTACCACCAGCGGGCCGCTCATGGGTGCAGTCCCGTGAAGCCGAGGCCCGCAGCCTCCGGGTAACCAAGCGCCACGTTCAGGGCCTGCAGCGCGTGCCCCGCCGCGCCCTTAACCAGGTTGTCGAGTGCGGAGAGGATGACCAGGCGCCCAGTTCCCGTGTCGAGCGAGAAGCCCACGTCGCAGTAGTTGGAGCCGTCCAGTATGCGGGGGTCGGGCACGCGGTGAACGCCGCGGCGCGCCCGCACCAGGCGCACGAACGGCTCGTCGTCGTAGGCGGCCCGGTACGCGGCCAGCACGTCGCTCTCCTCCACGCCTGGGCGGACGAACGTGTGCGCCGTTGCCAGCACGCCACGTACGCGCTCGATGGCGGTGGCGCTCAGGTGCACGCGCGGCGCGCCGGGTAGCGCTTGCTCGATCTCGGCCTGGTGCCGGTGGCGGACAGGGGCGTAGGTGCGCACGGCGCCGGCGCGCTCCGGGTGGTGCGAGGCCAAGGAGACCTCCTTACCCGCTGCGCTACTGCCGATCTTGGCGTCCACGATTGCGTCACGCTCCGTGTTCAGCAGGTCCGCCCTGACCACTGGCGCCAGACCGAGGATGGCGGTGGTGGCTATGCAGCCGGCACCCGCGACGCGTGTGGCGCCGCGCAATGCGTCGCGGCTCAGCTCCGGGATGGCCGGCACGAAACGCCCTAGCAGTTCCGGTGAGGAGTGCGGTTCGGCATGAAAACGGGCGTAAGCGTCGGCCGAGGCAAGACGGAAGTCCTCGGAGAGGTCCACGAGCACGCGCTGCGCGAACGGCTGCCACTGGCCAATGGAGCGCGCTAACCCGCCGTGGGGCATGGCGGACACGAGCACGTCCACCGGCTCAAGGTCGTCAGGTTTCGTGAAGCGCAGGTCCGTGACGTTGCGCAGGTTCGGATGCACGATGTGCACCGGGTAGCCTGCGTGCTCGCGGCTGCTGACCTGCGCCACGCGTAAGTGCGGGTGACCGAGCGCCAGCCTGAGGAACTCGCCCCCAACGTATCCGGAGGCGCCAAGGATGCTCACGGTTACCGGGGTGTGGGGCGCCAACCCCAGCCGGTCCGCAGTCATACCTGCCGCACCCAAGCCCGCCACGGTTCAGGCCACCAGCTCGAGCCGTGATGCGGTGTAGGCGGCGATGCGGCCAGGAATATCCACACCGGTGGTGGTGATCGAGTTACGGAACTCCATGGTGTGGTTCACTTCGACCACCAGGGGGCCCCGCGCGGACTCCACCACGTCCACGGCCAGAATGCCCCCGCTCACCGCTTCGGCCGCGGCTAGCCCCAGGTGCACGAGTTCGTCGGTCAGTGGGCAGTTGGTGGCTACAGCGCCACGGGCAGTGTTGGTTATCCAGTGCTCCGAGGTGCGGTAAATACCGCAGATGACGTCGCTGCCGACCACGAACAGTCGGATGTCGCGGCCGGGCTTCTCCACGTACTCCTGTAGGTAATGCACCTTGTGCTCGGGTCCGCCCAGGACCTCCTTGTATTCGAGGAGCGCTTCCAGCTCCGCAGCGTCGCGCGCTTGCGCCACCATGCGGCCCCAGCTGCCGATGATGGGCTTGAGAACCACGGGGTAACCCAGCCCGGCAGCTGCTTCCAGCGCGGCTTGCCTATCCACCGCCACGGCCGTGCGCGGGGTGGGCACGCCGTAACGAACCAGCGCCGCGCTGGTGGCGAGCTTATCGCCGCACACCGCCACCACCTCGGGGCGGTTGAGGACAACGCTGCCCGCGGCCTGGTACGCGTGCGCAAGGCTCTGGCCGCGCCACTGCGAGGTGCAGCGTTGCAGCACCACGGGCGGCAGGTCTCCCCTACCCAGCTCGAGGCTCACCTGTGAGGCGTGGATGACCTGATGCGGCACCCCGAGGCGCTCGAACGCGGCCATCAGCAGCCGCTCCTCCTCGCGCAACCGGTCGTAAACCAGCGCGACGCCGGCGGCGGTCACTCGCCCCAGTCCTCCGCCTCTTCCGGAGCGAGCTCGAAGCGCAGCGGGTCTAGGCCCACGACCTCCACCTCCGCTCCCTCGTCCGTTACGAGCAACTCGCCCAGCATCAGATCGGCGGGGTTCACGTCCAGGCGTCCGAACTCGGTCTCAACTGTCTGCATGGCTAACTCCTTCTTAGGGGCTCGTTCGCGGCATAGCTCCGCCCGAGAGGCGTTAGCGGCCTCTCCCGGTCCACGCTGCTGTCGAGGACCAAACGGGGAAAACCTTCGAAACGAAAGTGACTCTACTCAGCCGACCGCAGCCGGCGGGTGAACGAGGGGCAGCTTAGGACGCCCGAAAGCGAGTTGTCAAGCGTGCGTTTGAGTCGCTATCTACGGGCCTATCTACGTTTACTAGGTAACGTAAGCACACGACCTTGGCATCGAGTGTGAATCGTTCGACGCTAAGGTCGAACGCTAGCGAGATGCATCCTAGACCTTCGTTTCGTAAGTGGGGAGTTCAGCCATGAGGGCGCGCCGCCCTCACAACGGAAAGAACACCGGCACCAGCAACACAACCACAACAGTGAGTAACACCTGCAACAACGCGCCCACGCGCGGCACGTCGCTGAACTTGTACCGCCCTGGCCCCAGCACCAGCGTGGTCACGGGAGACGCTAATGGGTTGATGAACGTGCACGAGGCGCCCAGCGCCACCGTAACCAGGAGCGGCACTGGCGACACCCCGAGCGAGAGCGCTGCCTGCACCGCCACCGGCGCCATGAGCACGGCGGAGGTAGTGTTGGTGAGGAACTGGGTGACCAGCACCGTCAGCAGGAACACGCCCGTGATCAAGGCGATTGGGCCCGCCTCACCGAGCAATGCCGTTATGGCGTTCGCCATCATCTCCACCCCGCCGGTCTCGGTCAGGGCCGTGGCCAGCGGCAGCATGCCCGCTATGAGTATCACCGTGGGCCACTGCACGCTCTGGTAAGCCGACTCGGCGCTAATGCAGCGCGTAGCCACCAGCGCCAGCACGGCCACGAGCACCACCATGACTAGCGGCAACGAGGTCAGCGACATGACGGCCAGCATGGCCAACACGATGAACGCCGCCACCGGCGCGCGGCGCGCGTTCGGCGCGGGCGGGTCACCCTCGCTGGCCTCGCTCAGCATGACGGCGTCGTTGCGTT
>Ga0265293_10011333_pt1 | contig 12164 bp, 11 predicted proteins | sample Munlanlewell138R_FD_192505 | JGI IMG/M metagenome (GOLD analysis project Ga0265293, IMG submission 192505) | Leachate microbial communities from a municipal landfill in Southern Ontario, Canada - Leachate well 138R | ecosystem: Engineered > Solid waste > Landfill > Unclassified | place: Canada... | reverse complement strand
GATGTAACCCTTGTCTGCATATAGTTTACCGAAAAGATCTTTGGTAAGAACATTGATTACGTCAGGGTTTCTATCGTCGACATTGCCTTTTGTGAGAGAGAAATTCAGCAATTCACCCTTTTCGTTATGTCACCTGCTTGAAGTTGGTGATTCCGGATTTCATTCTCATATTCTGCACAAAAATCGTCGGCAATACAAAATATTTCAATAACTTTGTCTGTTGTGATCATAGGGCTGATGTTTGTTATTTGTTTGATTATCAGCTATAAATATACAAATAATCTCCCTATATCACAACTTTTTTTATGATTTTCTTATCCCGAACTCACGTTAATAATTAGTAAAATGTATATCCGCAGTTATTCCTAAAGAATTTAGCGGGAAAATAGTTATAAATAAGTTCATAAATGCTTGCACAATCCGCTGATATTCACCATGTATACACTGTAAACAAGTAGTGTTTCAAATTATGAATATCCTGGATTTTGCTATAAATTACCCCGATGAGGAAACCTGTCGGAAAAAATTCAAACAACTAAGAGACCAAATGGGAGTTACCTGTCGTCGTTGTAATTGTAAGGAGCATTATTGGCTGGAAAACAAACAGGCCTACGAATGCAAGCGTTGTAAAGCGCGCTAGACGCTGCGTTCGTGCACTGTCATGCGGCATTCCAACCTGCCATACCGTTACTGGTTCGTGGCCATGCACCTGCTCACAGCGACCAAGGGCTCCTTTTTCGCCGAGATATCCGTTGAAGAGAAGGAGAAACCGTTGAAACGCGGCCGCGGAAGCCAAAAAAAGACCAAGGTCCTGGTGATGGCTGAAAGCAAAACGGTTGAAAACCCCAAACCGGGTAAGAAACCCAAGAAGGTCAGATACCTGAAGATGAAAGTCATCAACGAGTTGAAAGCCGATACAATCACTTGGTTATACTACTCTTCCTCGTTTTCTCCAAGTATTTTTATATGGCGAGTATAACAAGTTATTTCACTTTCTTCCTGATTGAGAAATTCAATGTCTCCATACAACATTCGCAGTTATACCTGTTCATTTTCCTCGCGGCCGTGGCTGCAGGAACAGTTTCCGGCGGACCGTTGGGAGACCGTTTTGGAAGAAAATATATAATCTGGTTTTCAATACTCGGCGCGGCACCTTTTGCTCTTTTAATGCCTCACGTTGGTCTTTGGGCGACCATTGTCTTTGCCGTGCTTGTAGGATTGATTCATTCATCTGCTTTTTCGGCCATATTGGTATATGCCACCGATCTTGTTCCGGGGAAAGTGGGAATGATCGCCGGACTACTCTTTGGATTCGCCTTCGGGATGGGAGGTATTGCTTCCGCATTTTGGGGGTGGCTGGCCGATAAAGCAACCATTGAATTTGTATTTAATATCTGCGCTTACTTGCCCCTAATAGGAATTATAACAGTTTTTCTTCCGAATATCGAAGGTAGAAGAAATAAAACCTAACACCAAGACAAACTCAAAATAGCGATTGAAATCCCTCAAAATCGACCGGCAAAAGATGGAACGAATGATGGAGTTCAAATATATTTTATTCAGACTCTTCTTGTTCGAGAAATCGGCTCCGGAATCCGCCTCGTCGGATCACTTCCTCGCTGTTCCAGACAAAAGCTCGGGGGCTCACACACGTCATTCAACCGGTTTTACCACGGTGTACTCCTCTATTCCCCACATGTAGGCTGCGACAAGTTCACTGTTGTTGAACGCTGCCGCATTCATCTTATTGATTTCTCCGATCAACCCCTTTGCTTTCATCGGATCAACCTCCTGCACAATAATGGCAGAGTTGTAACCCGGCCATACGGCGGTATTTTGCCGGGGTTCTCCCCACCGGCTCATGGCTGTCACCTGTTCTATTACCTGATAATCGGCATACTCCATTTCATTGAGCAAAAGTGTCAGGGTTTCCAGCATACTTACGTTACATGTAATATAGATAAACTTCATTTTAAAACTATGATTAATGTTTATAGCGGGAGGCGCAATCTTTCATCGCCCCCCCCACTACAAAAACAATGAGTGATTAATTTGTCCTATTCTCTTCTGTTTTATCTGTTCCCTTGCCCAACCGTACCGAGATACGATCCTCTATCAATGTACGGTGATAGAGCGCCGTATACATGGTGGGAACCAGTATCAGGGTGGTGAGCACCGACACGAACAGTCCGCCAATAATCGTGACACCCAGCGGGGCGTACATCTCTTTTCCCATTCCTGTACTGAGAGCCATGGGCAACATACCGAGAATGGTGGTAAGCGAGGTCATCAGTACGGGGCGAAGACGCGAGCGACCGGCCTCCATCACGGCATCACGAAGAGAATAGTTCCGTTTACGCAGCATATTGGTATAGTCGACCAGCACGATTCCGTTATTCACTACAATCCCTACAAGCATGATTAGTCCGATGAAGGTGACAACGCTTAACGTGATATCGGTGATAAAAAACGCCAGGATAACCCCCACAAGGATAAAGGGAATGGCAAAAAGAATGATAAAGGGGTCTTTAAACGATTCAAATTGCGCCGCCATCACCATATACACAAGAGCTATACCCAAAAAGAAAATCAGATAGAGCGATTGAAATGATGAAGACTGGTCATCTACCTGTCCACCGATTTCAACGGTTATGCCCTCCGGGACGGTGGTTTCATCGATCAACTGCTGGGCTAGCCGGGTAGCTTCACCTAGGGAGATATCGTTCAAATTGGCGACAGTTTTCACATATCTCTGTTGTGACAGGCGCTGTATCTCAATCGGACCGCTCTCTTCCACAATATCGGCAACCGACGAGAGGGGTATCTGTTGCCCCAGCAGGTTGGTAATCTGCATTTCACGGAGTTTCGACACTTCATTGCGGTACTCCGGCGCATATTGTATCACCACACTGTAATCGTTTCCCTCTTCGGTAAACTCACCCGACTCGGTACCGTACAGATTCTGTCGTACCTGCATCCCCACCATGGCAACATTTAATGCCATCTGTGATGCTTTCTCCTTATCGACCCGCACCTGTACCTCTAACTTGCCGGGATCAACAGTGGTTGAGACATCGGTAAACGATTTCTCGGCAATCATTTTTTTCTCAAAATCAAGAGCCACTGCTTTGATTTTATCCAGATCATTTCCGGAAACAATAATTTCGATGGGTTTTTTATTTCCCGTTACGGCAGTAGCCAGGGCGCTCCCTCCCTGTATACTTACTGCCTCTATTTGCGGGATCGCTTCCACCCGCTGACGGATAGATTCGGCCACTTCGGCGGCAGAGCGACTCCGTTGCTCAACCGGCACAAGGTGACAAAGTACCGTCCCTACATTTTTACCTTCTTTGAAACCTACGGTTGTAAGCGCCCCGTCACGTGTCTGACCTGAGATAGACGCGATAGCGCCGTCGGCTATTTCAGGTATTTCGTCGAGCATAATTTTTAATATCTGCTGCCCGACGCTGTCTGTTTGATTTGCCGCCGTTCCTACTTCGGTTTCGAACACCACGGATACCGTTCCCGCATCAAAATCGGGAATATAGTCGGTACCTATTCGTTTGCCTAACCACATCGTTAACACAAAAACAAGCAGTGCCACGGCCAACGTCATGCCTTTATGAAAAACCGCCCATCCCAGTACCCGTTTGTACCCGTCTTCGATCCGGTTGAATATCTTTTCACTGGCAGTATAGAGTTTAGAACGGCGCTGTTCTTCCTTATCGCGAGGAGCCCTCTTCAGCAACTTCGACGAAAGCATGGGAGTGAGTGTAAGCGCCGCAAAGAGCGACATGGTCATGCAGACGACCGTAAGAATGGCAAGCTGTTTAAACATGATTCCTACAATCCCCCCCATAAAAAGGAGCGGGAGAAATACCACCAGCGTTGTTGCCGTTGATGCAATAATAGCCATGCCCATCTCCGAAGTTCCAAAGATAGCCGCCTGTTTGGGATCGGCTCCCTTTTCGATATGCTGCGTGATATTTTCGAGTACCACGATCGCGTTATCCACCACCATTCCTATGGCAATCACGAGCGACATCAACGAAAATATGTTGATGGTATAGTTCATGACATACATCGCTATGAATGCGGAAATAAGAGATACCGGCATGGTGATGAAAACAATGAAGCTCGATTTCCACTCACGCAGGAACATAAGGACAACCAACGTTACAAAGACAAGGGCGTACCATATAGAAGAGGTGAGGTTCCTGATGGAACCGGTAATGATCTCTTCCGAGCTGAGTATCTCGTTCACCCGGATATCTGCAGGCAGTTGCTGCTCAAGCTCTGCCATCTTCGCACGGACGGCATCCACCACCTCCACGGTATTGGCTCCCGACTGTTTCTGTACCATCAAGGCCACTCCTTCGCCGATGTGATTACGGGCAAACGATTCTTTTTCCTTGAACGTATCCTCGATGTTGGCCACATCTCTCAACCGTACAACCTGACCGTTGAACGCTTTCAACACCGTATTGCCTATTTCATCCACCGATTCGAATTTCCCGGGCACACGCACAGAGAAATCGTACACACCCAGATTGATATTTCCCGCGGGGATATTGATGTTATTGGCTTTAAGCATTGTAGATATCTGCGATGTTGACAGTCCGTATGCCTTCATCTGTTGCGGATTGATATTTACTTTTATCTCACGTTCGGGTTGTCCCAAATAAAGCACTGTCCCCACTCCTTCCACTTTGCGCAGGGCAGAGGCGATATCTTCCTCCACAATATGCTCGATACCGTTGTAATGGGCATCGGCATTGATGGCATACGCCAGAACCGGCATCATCGAGGAGTTGATCTTGTAGATAATGGGTTGTTGTGCTGCTGCCGGCAGTCGATTCTTTCCCAACTCTATCAGGTCGCGCGCATTGTTTGCCGCGGAGGTCACATCACCTCCCCATTCATAACTGAGTTGAATGAATGAGACGTTCTCTTTCGATGTCGATTTGATTTCCGTCAAACGCTCTGCGGCAGAGAGCACGGTTTCCAATGGCTTGGTGACCTGTTCCTCTACCTCGTTGGCCGAAGCTCCGGGATATACGGTGATCACTGTCACGGAAGGGAACTCCATTTCCGGCATCAGGTCAAGCGGCAACATCTTGAGCGATACGATTCCCAGCAGGATTATTGCTGTGAACAGCATGGCGGTTGCCACAGGTCTTTTCACACCTATTTCGGGTAATTTCATTTGTATATATTGTTTATAAGATGATCAAAAGCAGGATAAACTCCCTGTTATTTATTCACTATTTCAATAGGCGAACCGTCGTCCAATTTATTTTTCCCATCGACAACCACATATTCATCGGCACTGATTTCGGGAATCCGGATAAGGTTCCCTTTTGATTCGCCACGAGTGACTTTCCGGCGGGTGACCCGGTTCTGGTCGACGACCATAAAGAGATAGTCTTCGCCCGTTCCCTGTTGCCTGTACAGGGCATTTACGGGGACAAACACGCCGGTTGCCTGCGGCATGGAGATCGAAACCCTGCCGAACATACCTGGTTTCAATTTCATTTCCCTGTTGGGAATGGTAACCTCTACCGTGGCGGTACGGGTCACCGACGACAGGACAGGTGAAATATAGCTCACTTTCCCTGAAACGGGTTCATCCGGATAAGCATCAAACACCACATCCGCATGTTGTCCCCGGCTGATGGAGTTAATCTCTTTTTCGTTCACTTCAATAATTATTTTCAGCGGATTGAGCTGGCGTATGGTAAGTATACCGCTCTGCATTTTCAGGTCGGAGCTTACCGAAGGAACAAAAGTATAATTCTCTCCCTCCTGCACCGTTATATCGGTTAATACTCCCCCGAAAGGAGCGGTAATAGAGGTATTCTTCTTCAGCATATTTACTTTGGTTTGCGAAGCGTCGAACTTGGCCTTCATATGGTCGTAGTCCATCACGCTCACGCTCTCTTTTTCTTTCAGGCGGCTTATCCGTTCAAAATCCTTGCGAATCGCTTCCAATTCAATTTGTGCCTGAATCAGCATTTCGTCCGACATCTCGGCTATCACGGCTCCTTCCGGGACATAACTGCCCTTGGAGAAGTGAATCTTCTCCACCCGTCCCGGGATAGAAGCTCCGAGAGCAGCTTCCCTGTTTGCTTCGGCCGTACCTGTAAAATTCAACACGGGAATATACTCCATCTCTTTCGCAACATGCACAGTGACTTTTGTCGCAGTTGCCGGACTTGTTGCGGAATGACCGCTGTTCTCTGTCGTTTTTGTACTGCATCCGCCCGCGAAAATGGTGAGCAAACAGGTCGCGTAAGCTATTTTATTTGTCAGTTTCATCATTGTATTGTAATGTATATTTTTTGTTTAAAATGTAAGTAAGTCTCAATAAAGGTGATTGTAAATCTCGCCTGTCGATTTATCCAGTTCCAGAAGTGTTGTCCTCATCTCCACAAGCGCGTCGATATGTTCCGAGGAGGCATTCTCCCATTGCAGTTGGGCTTCAAGCAATTCAGTCAGGCGGCTCCGGCCTTCCATCAGGTTCTCTTTTGCCATGCGCATATTTTCTTCAGCCTGCTTCCTGGAAAGCCCGGTCATCTCCGCTTTTTTCAATGCCTCACTGTATCGATAGCGATTCTGGCGAATTTGCAGGTCAATCATTTCGCGGGCTTCATTGAGTTCAAGCTGTACATTCTCCATCTTCAGCTTCGCGGCATGGAGATCATGTCGGCGTTCACCCCAGGTAAAAATAGGTATCGAGACCATTACTCCCACACTCCAATTTCCCCCGAACTCACTTCTCAATCCATTGTAGGGATTAGGATTCATCCATCCATACCCCCCGGTAAGCGCCACATCGGGCATAAATTTGGAACGTTCGATATTTCTTTTCGACTCCATGATGGCGGCCTTCTCCTTCAGCATGGTTATCTCTGCCCGGTTATCGGGAGAGATTTCCTGATAGAAAGAAGCCGGCATGGAAAGTGGAGGCTTTTCCATATTATCCGGATCGACCTCTATCTCGCTCTCTTCCATCCCGATAATCTGTGCCAGCGCCATTTTTGAGAGCGCACATCCGTTTTCGGCCTGCAATGTTTTCAGCTTTGCTTCGTTTTGTTTTACCTGGGCTTTCAACACATCATTCCGCGTAATGATACCTTCGGCATACATATTCCCGAGATCGGTGACCAGCCTGTCGAGCAACGCTTCATAAGCATTTGCCAGCTTCAATTTCTCCTGTAGTGACACCACACGCCAAAAAGCTTCGTCGGTCTTGGCCACGACCTCCGCCCGGGTCAGTACCTCCTTCTCTTTGGCAATATTTTCGGCTCGCCTGGCAATGTGGTTGGCTTCCGTAATTTTAAAACCCGTAAAGATTGGCTGGGTAACGGTAAAACGGGCATAATAACTGTTCTTATTGTCAAAAACAATTTTATCGGCCGGCAGCATCGCATAATTCCTGAAGATGGGATTCCCCGCCTGATCGACCATGGGCGCCCCTGTTTGAGGATTAATGACAAGCGTATTCATAGCCGCTTCAGGATCCCTTAATGCTTCCGGGTTAAATCTCCCCGTTGCGGGATCAATAGTATTGAACGGTACTACCGGAAGGAACAGGTCATTCTCCAGCGGTTGAAGAGCCTTGCCTGTACGTAACCATGCCCCTCCGAAACTTACTTTGGGAAGATATTGTGTTTGCACAGATTTTCGGGCATGGGTGGCTGTCTGCATCTCGTTTTGTGCGATACGAATTTCCCTGTTCTGTTCAAGCGCCAACGTACGGCACTCATCGAGCGAGAGTTTTTGCTGTGCAGAGAGAGGGAATACAAAGAGTGTGAACAGTGTCAATAAACAGGTAAATTGCTGTTTGTCTGGATTCATAATTCTCATTTTCATCTGTTTTCATTCTACATTTACGGCTGCAAAATTATGAATCAACAGCTGACCCTGTTTTGAAAAAAATACTGAGCTGGAAAAATTGAATCTTTAAACGACAATAACGTGTTTTAAAGCGATTTTAGGAAAACGTGACAGGGATACGGAGGCGACAATCAATATTTCTGGCTGGGAACAGCCAAAGGCAACAGCAGGCTCTTCCGGCAAGAGGAGTCGAGCGGTATTTATAACAAGAAAGATAAGGAGGTAAGAAAAAGCCTACAGGATATTATCCATGTACCAGTTTTTAAAGTCACGATTGCGCGCCCGGCTTACAATGATTCGCTCGGGCGTTTCTACTGAAAGATTTACCGCCAGCTTGCCTCCGAACCAAACCGACATATCCTCTATGGCGCGATGTGATACAATATATTGCCGGTTGGCACGAAAAAATTGTGCCGGATTCAACTGGCCCATTAGCTCATCGAGGGAGTTGTCCATAGAGAATGTCTTTTGATTGAAACAAATAATTTTTGCTATTTTATATTCGGTATAGATATAGGCAATTTCATCCACCGGCAGCGGGGTAAGCTTGTCCTTATTCGGAATGAGGAAATGCCTCTTATAGGGTATCTTCGATTCATGCATCGATTGCATAATTTGCGAGACAAGCTCCCTGTTATTTTGTTGAGAGGTCAATGAAGTGAGCTTGTTCAGCGCCTTCTCAAGATTCTGCCTGTTGATCGGCTTCAGCAGATAATCGATACTGTTTACGTCGAATGCCTTTAATGCATATTCATCGTATGCGGTAGTAAAGATAATGGGACTAAGGATTTCAACTTCCTCGAAAACCGAGAAAACATCACCATCGGCCAAATGAATATCCATGAAAACAACATCGGGAGAAGCGTTCAACGAAAACCACTCTACAGACTCCTCCACACTTTGCAGCACGGCCTGAATTTCCATACTTCCATCCACCGCCTGTATCATCCGCTCCAGGTTTTGTGCGGCAACAAACTCATCTTCTACAATTACTACTTTCATCGAAATGCCTTTATGTATATTTATAGATATCCCTATCTTTTATGAGCGGGATCTCAACAGAGAATACTCCGTCGGCAGAACTGACAATAATCTCTTTTCCGAATATCAATCTGCATTGTTCGTTCAGATTAGACAGTCCCAGGCCGTTACTTACCTTCTCCCCGGTTTTTATCTGCAGATTATTTTCCACACGCACCCTGTCATCCGGGAGGGTTTCAATCACGATACGAAGCGGGTTTCTCCGGCTTACGACATTATGTTTGATGGCGTTCTCAATAAGTACCTGCAGTCCTGACGGAATCATATAATATCCCTTTTTCTCATCGTCGACACGTATTTGCACATCCAATCCGTCGCTATACCGGATCTTCATCAGGTAGATATACGACTCTGCAAACTCCAACTCATCGGACAATCGGGACACCACCCTGTTCTGCATCGTATAGCGGAACACATGGGAAAGTTGTTCGACATAATCCCTGGCACGTTGGTCATCATACCCGATCAGCCCGTTCAACGTATTCAGCGAATTGAACAGGAAATGCGGATCCGTCTGGTTCTTAAGCGCATTGTATCTGTTTTGCAGATTCTCTAAAACGAGGTGTTGATTTTCGGTCACTCTCTTTTGATTCTGATTGATAAAATAGATCAACATCGTAAAGAGAAAAGAGATGATAAGGATAATAAAGTCTTTCACATAGTGCAATGTGGAATAGGCTCCGGGCGATACTTCACCGCGAAACCACCACCACTGCATCTGTGAAAAGAGGGGACTCAGGAAGATAATCACCACAAACAGGCCCAGCAAAAGCAGCCACATTTTATACGGCCGGTTCAGGAAGTGCGTTACCGCCCAAAATTGCAGTCGGAAAAGAAAATAGAAAACCAGCGTATTGACCAGCAGCGTGACAACAGACTCCGGTGTGATGATATCAACCAGCCCTATCTCACTTTTTTTATTTAACGATATGGTGTAGTACATCGACGACGACAGCATGACGAAAGCCAGGATAAAACTGATGATAACCGCCGCGGTGAGCGCCGTTTTTTTATCGTAACTGAGGATAAAAAACCGTTCTTTTCGTTGTTTCATTTTTTCAATTACCGTTTCTATTATAACAGACTTACAAATGTACGGAAAAAGAGAGAGAGAGAGAGAGAAAAAACCCGATGAACATCTGTTATCTGGCGGATGTCCATCGGGATCGAAAAAAGTACTTGTTCGAGGAGATTGTCTCAATTAGATACCCGTATCAAAACCCGGCTTATCTCTATATCGTCATACGTTCTTTTCAATACCGGTCGTCGACTCAGAGTTCATTTCCGGCCTCTATGGCCGGATCTTGAGACAATCTCTTTGGGTTCAGCGTTCTGCTTCTGTCAGAAACGATATCCTATGCCGATATTCACAGTTTGGGTCCGCATTTTAGCATCGTCCGAACCGCTGATTACATTTTTCAAACCGGTCAACTCGTCCGCCTGATTAACCAATCCGAACTGGTAGCCTGCGTTCACTTGAAAACCACTGTTGAACTCATATCCCAGCAAGAGCCCGAGACCAAAATCCCAACGGTTCATAGGTGTTTTCCCCGCTACTTCCTTATACAGGTCTATGTCAAGATCATCAAGTCTTGCATCAAAACCCAATCCTACGAACGGTCCAATACCTCCATAGAATAATCCGTTATAGGTTCTGTATTGACCTAAAGCATATATCGGGAGCTGCATCCCCCACTGCTTGAATGTGTCATCTTCCGAGAGAGCTTCCATTTTAGCATTTCTATAGAAAAACGACAGTTCCGGTTGAAGTGCAAAATTCTCGTGCAATTCGACTCTCATGAATCCGCCTAAATTAGGGCCCACCTTCATTTTACTCGACAGATGATCGAAGTCGCTCAGTAAAAAGTTCGACAGATTCATTTCACCTTTCACACCCCAATAGATGGGTGTTTGTGCATTTACACTTGTTATCCCTATGGTTATAAGGGTAACTAAACTTACTAAAATTGTTTTTTTCTTCATTGTTTCAATATTTAAATTTGGACAAATTTTGGCTGTTCTTCTCTTCAAGCCTGACGACACAAAAGTAGTACACGATATCATGCCAGATACAAAAAAAGTATCCAACCGAAAAATCAGAGGCTTGAAATGTGAAAAACCAATACTGAAACGACATCTGTAAATATAATCAAAAATGTATATCCGCAGTTATTCCTAAAGAATTTAGCGGGAAAATAGTTATAAATAAGTTCATAAATGCTTGCACAATCCGCTGATATTCACCATGTATACACTGTAAACAAGTAGTGTTTCAAATTATGAATATCCTGGATTTTGCTATAAATTACCCCGATGAGGAAACCTGTCGGAAAAAATTCAAACAACTAAGAGACCAAATGGGAGTTACCTGTCGTCGTTGTAATTGTAAGGAGCATTATTGGCTGGAAAACAAACAGGCCTACGAATGCAAGCGTTGTAAAGCGCGCTAGACGCTGCGTTCGTGCACTGTCATGCGGCATTCCAACCTGCCATACCGTTACTGGTTCGTGGCCATGCACCTGCTCACAGCGACCAAGGGCTCCTTTTTCGCCGAGATATCCGTTGAAGAGAAGGAGAAACCGTTGAAACGCGGCCGCGGAAGCCAAAAAAAGACCAAGGTCCTGGTGATGGCTGAAAGCAAAACGGTTGAAAACCCCAAACCGGGTAAGAAACCCAAGAAGGTCAGATACCTGAAGATGAAAGTCATCAACGAGTTGAAAGCCGATACAATCACAAAGAATGTCAAAGAGCATGTTGAAAGCGCGGCGGATCTGACCACCGATGATTCAACTTCTTACACTAAATTGAAAGAGCATGTCCACTCGCACACTGCATCCGTTGTTACACACGAGGAGCTGCCGAACGTGCTGCCTTGGGTACACACCGCGATCAGCAATACCAAACTACAGATCTTGGGCGTGTATTACAAGGTAAAACCCGAATATTTATAATACTACCTCAATCAGTTCTGTTACAAGTTCAATAGGCGTTACTTCGGCGAAAACCAGTTTGACAGGCTCTTGATAGCCGCCGTATCGTATGCGCCTGATTTCAAATCAAGAATTTACAATAGGAACTATTGCGGATAATCATAATTAACGTGAGTTCGGGATAACATATTATCCCCAAATGGTTAATTGACTTGACTTTTCCACTTCAAATTTGATTGAAGGCTTTTTGGGAAAGAAACAATATGCCACCAATGCAGCAATTATGTTCATGAT
>Ga0265293_10011332_pt1 | contig 12165 bp, 10 predicted proteins | sample Munlanlewell138R_FD_192505 | JGI IMG/M metagenome (GOLD analysis project Ga0265293, IMG submission 192505) | Leachate microbial communities from a municipal landfill in Southern Ontario, Canada - Leachate well 138R | ecosystem: Engineered > Solid waste > Landfill > Unclassified | place: Canada... | reverse complement strand
GTGCACAAGAGCAATTACTTTTCCTTGCAGCCGCGTGCGGGTTTGAGGGTGTTGCTTAGCGACAACCTGTCGTTGAAAGCCGGTTATGCGTCCATGAACCAGTACATCCATATGCTTTCCAACAATACCATCAGCATGCCGACGGACCTGTGGGTGCCGGCCACAGCAAAGATCAAACCGATGAAATCCCATCAGTATGCATTGGGAGCATTCTATTCGCTTAAGAATATAGCTGATTTTTCCATTGAAGGATATTACAAGACAATGGACAACCTGCTCGAGTACAAGGATGGTGCTTCATTTATGGGTGCGTCCACCAATTGGGAAGAGAAGGTGAGTATGGGACGCGGCACGGCTTATGGCGTAGAATTTCTGGCGCAGCGGTCATTCGGTAATACCACCGGATGGGTGGGATACACATGGTCTAAATCCGACAGGATCTTCGACCGCCCGGGAAATACCATCAACAACGGGAAACCGTTTCCCGCAAAATACGACAGAAGACACGATGTCAGCATTACCGGCACACATAAGTTCTCTGAAAAGATAGACCTATCCGCCTCGTGGGTATTCAGCACGGGAAATGCCGCCACCTTCGCCTTTCACGAATATGCGGCAGCCGATTCCCCCACTTACAGGCATAACTACTTTCTCCCCGAGACTTATTCTTATGTAGAGTCACGAAACAATTTCAGGTACAACAATTATCACCGGCTGGATCTGGGTGTGAATTTCCATAAAAAGACCAGACGGGGAAACCTGCGCACGTGGAATGTCAGCGTTTACAATGTATATAACCGGCTGAATCCTTTTTATGTGTATGTGTGGGACGAAACCTCCATGAATCATGAGACAGGTGAACGGAAAACAAAAAATGTTTTGCGACAAGCCACACTCTTTCCCATTATCCCTTCAGTAAGCTATACGATTAAATTTTAATTTTTAAGACGATGAAACGAATAGTTAAACTATATCTCCTTTTACTATTCATCTTTGCAGGTTCTTTTATATCTTGCGAGAAAGAGATCGAATTCAAAGGTAAGGTCACTGATCCACTGCTGGTGATGAATGCCCTGCTTACTCCCGACTCGGTTGTTTCCCTCTACCTGTCCCAGAGTCGTTTCCTCCTCGGGGAAATGACTCCGTTCAAGCCTATTTCCAATGCAGCGATATCCCTGTTTGTAAACAACGACTTGAAGGAACAACTCATGTATACTGAGGATGGAATTTATGAGGGAATTTATTTCCCAAAACCGGGCGACGAAATAAAGATTGAAGTCACTGCCGACAGGTTCAACAAACTTACATCTCGAACAGTAATTCCGGGGAAGCCTCACGTAGTAGTCAATGATTCCACAGTGACTATTCGGGAAGAAGAATATAAAAATCCTTATCATCCCAATACAGTAACTAAATTTACTTCCCGTGATATGCAGCTACAATTGAAATTGACGGATAAAGTTAACGAGGAAAATTATTATTATCTGAAAACCACGCAATATATCTCGGATAATGGCATGTTGATCTCAGAAGGAGTCATCGACATAAAGCTCAGTGAGGTATTAAAGAATAATATTACCGATAGTGGCAATCTCTTTCAGGATATCTTTGGTGATGAGGGGGAGACGGACAAGAGTGATAATCTCTTTTCGGATCTGTTTGTAGACGGAAAAGATATCCTGTTCGACTTCTCATTGTATGATATTTTGGAGTCCGTTACTTATGTCAATGGAGAGATGGTAGATGATGGGAACAGTTATGGGAAAGAGATGACCGTGGAATATGTCATAGAAATAGGTGAAATTTCAAAGGATATGTACCAATATTTAATTTCTGGCAACAAAGCCTTGAACGCAGAGAATTATGGCCCGTTTACTGAACCGGTAATGGTACATACAAATATTGAAAATGGCCTTGGGATTCTCGGCGCATACAATACTTACAGGTTCTCCTCCCGTTTTCAATCAAATTATCTGCCCTATTATTTCCCCTATTAGAGTTTGTTGATTTTTGTGATCGATACAAACCGATATCAGAAACCTGCAACGATAATAAGCCTGATTTTATGATTGAAATTGCTGCCGGGAATTACAGTATCTTCAATTTTAAAAGTACTCAGAATTAGTGGAAGAGGGAGTAAAAGTTATCCGAAAGATATTGAATAATAAGGAACAGATAAAAAATCCTTCTTGTCAAACTCTTGTTTAGCTCTTACTTAATTTTTTTTTATAAGACTTTGGTAAGACTTTGATATGATTTTAAGGTGTTATAAAGGAAAAAAGAGTGAATGATGTAACCAAACAAGAGTGAATTACGTCTAATTAGAAAGTTGTGGATTAAAAATAATCGCAATAAAAAATATACACTAAACACTATTTGACAATGAAAACATTATTCACAATTCTTCTTGCCACAATGGCAATTGTGAGCGCTCCGGCGCAAAACAGAGTTATAAAGCAAAACCGTCAGGTATCATCATTTTCCGCCATTAGCGCTTCGGGCGGATGGGATGTGATTGTTCGCCAGGGCGACCGTCAATCGGTTTCCATAGAAGTAAACGAAGAAATATCGGACAGAGCCGTTGTGGAAGTCAAAAATGGTACCCTGTATATCTATAACAAGAATAACCGTACATTCTCGCTCAACAATTTGCGTAACATGCGCAATACCGTCCAAAAGGCATATGTGACTGTTACCGATTTGAAAAAGATAGAGGCATCGGGTGGAGTGGATATCCGTTTTGAAACACCGGTAAAAACCGGTGATTTTGAGCTTGAATTGAGCGGTGGTACTGATCTGGAGAGTTTAAAGTTGGATTGCAACCGGTTTAAGGGACAGTTTTCTGGTGGATGCGATGCCGAGATCCGGTTTATTGCTGCACAGGAGGTGAGAGCCGATATAAGCGGTGGCAGCGATGTGGAACTATATGATATAGCAGCACAATCAACCCGCATTTCAGCCAGCGGCGGCTGCGATTTGGAGCTGACCGGGAAGACCGATGAACTTATTTTGACGGCAAGTGGTGGATGTGATATTTCGGCTTCCAAGCTTACTGCACGGAACTGTAATGCCAATTTTTCAGGTGCAGCCGATGGAAATATCCATGTGACGAACCGTCTCGATATCACTGTCTCAGGCTCAGCTGATGTTGTCTGTTTCGGTAATCCGGGCGACGTAAGTAAAAGAATAAATAAGAGTAGTACTCTGAAATTCAGTTGATAATTAGATATTAAAATAGATTGAAGCCGCTCTCCTATATAACATTGAACAGGGGAGCGGCTTTTGTTTATTAGTTTCAATCATAGATGCGGTTTGCGAAGAAGTTGAGCAAACCCCAGTTGATTCGGTACCATCGCCTTGTGGCCCGTTGTTTGCCCCCAAATTGAAGCAGGAACCGTGAACGGCCGGCATTTTCATTCAGAAAACTCACATCCATAAAATCGAAATAGTGAAAACCTTTGCTTTCCGATATCTGCATCGCCTGGTAAATAGTGAAGATAGTAGGGTAAACCAATTTATATCGTTTCGATTTGCCCCAATAGTAGAGACAATAAACCGTCTCCTTTTTCTCGAATCCCAAAATAACACCCCCGATAATTTTACCCTGGTACCGGGCAAGTAATATTTTCCCTTTGCCTTGCCTTATATAATGACAGAAGAAATTTTCGAAGTATTGGTAAGGAGGAAACCGGTGCGATATCTTTTTGTTGTTCGTATCACGGATCAACTTGTACATCTCCGGCAACTTCTCTTCAGAGGTGAATTCTTCCATTACAACCCCCTTTTTTATGGCGTTGTTCACCTGATTCTTCCTGCTTTTTGAGAGCTGATCCCATATCTTTCTCTTACGTTGAAGCGAATTACGGACGTTGATCCATTTTACCGAATAGAATCCGTTCTCTCGAAATCCTTTATAGCCGAAAATGGCATTGGCCAGATTTTCATAACGGATGTAGAAAACCTTGTTACGTACCTCTTTTACCAGATGCCTCACAAGTGCATCGAATATCTCTATCTGAGGCAGCTTCTTTCTGAAGAAGACCGGCTGTTGGGAGATGACACATCTTTTGAAGAGCCTACCCCTCAGGAAACGGTTGATCCGTGCAATAACGGCAAACATGGCGGCCACAGGAGTCTCATCCTCAAAAGCGATAAGCATCAGAGGAGTATAGGTGGGGCTGTTGGCGTACCAATCGAACGATGAAGGAGTGTGAAAAAATTTGATCTCCTCCATTGGGGGAAGATCTTCCTTGCGATAATATGTCTTTACGTTGTATGGCATATCTGTTTGAATCTGCAACGCGGATCATAACAAAACAAAAATACTAAAAAAAATTAATATTGCATGCATACGATTTATGGAAGTTGAAATAATTATCGTTGTTTCTGTCTGTATGGTTTTAAATTTTATATTTTTTATGTAATTTTGCAGGTTAACAGTGGGTGCACGGCATGATGCCATCTGAACTTCAATGATCTAATAAATAACTTCAATGAAAATATGTGTGAGTGCTTGAATGCATGCAGATTGTGTGGTTTTTAGTCAATTAGTAATTAGTAATTAGTAATTTGTAATTAGTAATTTGTAATTAAATAAAGTCTATGTCAAAAAGAATTCTTGTAACAGGAGGAACCGGATATATCGGTTCTCATACGGTGGTCGAATTACAACAGGCCGGATATGAAGTGGTGATTATTGATAACCTGTCTAATTCCAATGCCGATGTGTTGGAGGGTATTACCCGCATTACCGGGAAAAGACCTGTTTTTGATAAACTCGATTGTACCGATTTTGAGGCGATGAAAGCTTTATTCAAGAAATATACTTTCGACGGTATCATCCATTTCGCAGCCAGCAAGGCGGTAGGCGAATCGGTGGAAAAACCGTTGATCTATTATCGCAATAACCTCGTATCATTGCTCAACCTGCTGGAATTGATGCCACAACATAACGTGAAAGGGATTGTTTTCTCTTCTTCGTGTACCGTGTATGGAGAGCCCGACAGGAATCCGATCGATGAGAATGCACCTGTCAAGCCCGCCACGTCGCCTTACGGAAATACCAAGCAGATCAATGAAGAGATTATCCGCGACTTTGTGCATTCGGGTGCTCCCATCAAGAGTATTATCCTTCGTTATTTCAATCCGATCGGTGCCCACCCATCGGCCGAGATAGGTGAATTACCTTTAGGCGTGCCGCAGAACCTGGTACCTTATATCACCCAGACAGGGATCGGCATTCGCCAGCAGTTAAGCGTCTTCGGTGATGACTATGATACACCCGACGGCTCCTGTATCCGCGACTTTATCAACGTGGTGGACCTCGCTAAGGCGCATGTGATCGCTATTGAGCGGATGCTTGAAGATAAGTCGGATGAAAAAGTAGAGATATTTAATTTGGGAACGGGGACCGGTCTTTCGGTACTGGAGCTGATCAATGTGTTTGAAAAAGTATCCGGAAAGCCTTTAAACTACAAGATTGTCGGACGACGGGAAGGTGATATCGAACAGATATGGGCACAACCTGATAAAGCCAACAATGTGTTGGGCTGGAAAGCAGAAGAAACTATTGAAGATACCATGGCTTCGGCCTGGAAATGGCAGCAGCGTCAAGAATGGAATAGGATCAGGTAGAGATAAACGGCAGGGACTGTCACTAAAAGGCTGTCCACCCGATCGAGTATACCACCATGTCCGGGGATGAGATCCCCGGCATCCTTTACATTGCAGGTACGCTTGATAAGCGATTCGAACAGATCACCCAATGTGCCGAACAGAGCAACCACTGCGGCCAGTCCCATCCAGAAAATAGTGGAAAAACCGGGGTAAAGCCTGTCGAAGATCAGTGAGGCGAGGATAGTGAAAAAGATACCTGCAATAAATCCCTCTATCGATTTTTTTGGAGAGATATGTTCAATCAACTTGTGTTTGCCGATCAGCGATCCTATGAAATAGGCAGCCGTATCATTCACCCAGAGAAACACAAACAGTGCCAGTACCGGAACCCAATTGTACTCACTGACTGCCATGTCGGGTGAATAGGAAATAAACATGAGTAGGCTCAATGGCATGGTGATATAGATCTGTCCGAATACCGAATAGATGATGCCGTGAAGGATATCATGCCTGCGCAGGAAAATGGCTGAGGCAATCAATATTAGCAGATAGGAGAGAATAAAGACGGGTAGGAGATAGGTGTTGATATCTTCCAGATAGAGGAAGACGGATATAAAGATGAGCACTCCCATCAGGATATTGAATATTTTACTGATGGCGTGGGAAGTGTCTTTCTCTACCATGCGGTAAAACTCAAACAATGCCGAACCCAGTATGGCTCCGAAAACGGTAAGGAATGAAAATCGACCTCCCAGCAGACCCAAAAGTATGACCAGGATATAGATGATGCCGGCTCCCGCACGGGTAAAGATATCTTTTATATTCATTATAGAGAATTATTCTTCCCTTTCTTCGGTTTCAGATTCATCAGAGAGCTTCTCCTCTGTTTTATCTGCCTCTTCCAATTTATCTGCCTCTTCCAAGTCGATATTATGCTCTGTGAGAATATTATACCAGGAAACTATTTTTTTTATATCACCGGCATAGACACTGTCCCGGCTATAGTCGGGCAATACTTCGCCTAAATAGGAAAACAACTCTTTAGATGACGATTTGGAGCTCAGGGAAACCTTCTGGCCTCCCTCTTTTTCTTTTATCTTTTTCAATACTTCCCGCAACGGAGTATCTCCACTTTGGGTATATATGGAGACATCACTCAAAGCTATCACCTTTTCTTGTGCATATATGGGAACACGTTTTCCATCGGCAAGCGATTCTACGATATTCATATTTTTATTGGTGGAGACAAGTTTATACAAACCGGGACGACCGGTAATGGATAATATTTCGGACAACATAATCAATTTCTGTTTAATAAACGGGTTTATTTTTTAACAATGCAAAAATACGGAGTCCAAGCCACATTCGCAAACTTTTTCTCAAAAAGAGAATTTGTTTCGGAAAAATACCTTACTTTCGTGAAATGTGCTTTGTGTGAAGAAAGGGAAGAGTGGGAAGACGTCTGGACAGAGGCAAAACTTGTTTTGACTATATTCAGCGTAGAATTGAAAATCGAGGAGTAAAGGCGACTCAAAAAGACCAATGGAGTTAAAAATAAAAGGTTTAATCAGATGGGAAAAATAATTAAAAATATAGTAATGGCAAGTATGGCAGCGGCTTTGTTAGTTTCATGCACAGGAAACCGTTCCGCAAAAGAAAGTGATGGTAAAGCTTCGGAAAAAACAACTTCGGCGATGGAGACCATGAGTGGAGATCTGTTTTTATTAGTAGGCACCTATACTTCCGGAGGGGGTAGCAAAGGGATATATTTATACCGATTCAATACCGATACAGGGAATTCCGACCCGGTCAGCATGGTGGAAGTCGATAATCCGTCGTACCTCACTCTTGGTCTCGATGAGCGGTTTATTTACTCGGTGAGTGAAAATAATGAGTCAGGTAGTGCTGTAAGCGCTTTCTCGTTTGATAAAAGGAGTGGAGAGATAAAACTGCTCAATTCCTGTCTGATAAACAGTGATGGACCCTGTTACATCACTATAGACAGTAAAGGACGGAATGTACATACAGCGAACTATAGGGGAGGAACCATCACCTCGTTTCAGGTAAAAGAGGATGGTACACTTACCCCCGTCGTGTCAATGATCTCTTTCAAAGGGTCGGGGCCTGATTCTGTTCGACAAAAAAGTCCGCATCTCCATAGTGTGAGATATTCTCCCGACGGACAATATCTCTTTGCGGCAGATCTGGGGAGTGATAAATTATACCGGTTCGACGTGAATGATACTCCCTTTGAGGGACAACCCGGTTTGATGGATAATAGCCTGAAAGAATTTGTGATGCCTGCCGGTACAGGGCCTCGCCACTTTGAATTTCATCCCGATGGAGGAAACTATCTCTACCTGTTGGGAGAACTGTCGGGAGAAGTGATCGTATTTGATTATGCTTTCGGTCAATTGACCCAAAAGCAGATAATTGCTGCCGATACCACGGGTGCTAGGGGTAGCGCCGATATTCATGTCTCACCCGACGGACGTTTCCTGTATGCTTCGAACCGGCTGCAGGCTGATGGAATTGCTATTTTTTCTATTGATCCCAATGATGGAACACTCACGAAGATCGGTTATCAACTCACGGCGATTCATCCGCGTAATTTTGTAATTACACCTAACGGGAAATTCCTATTGGTCGCCGGGAGGGATGATAATAAGATACAGGTATTCCGAATTGATGCAGCGTCGGGATTACTGACCGATACCCATCAGGATATACATCTCAGTAAGCCGGTATGCCTGAAGTTTGCCGGAATGATGGAGTGAGAAATTAGAAGTTAGAAGTTAGAAATAAGAAATAAGAAGTTAGAAGTTAGAAATAAGAAGTTAGAAGTTGGAAGTTGGAAGTTAGAAGTTGGAAGTTGGAAGTTAGAAGTTGGAAGTTTGAACAGGCAGGATCTCTCTTCTTACAACTTTTGTAACTGTGCGATATCGGCAATATTAAAAGGTGTAGCCTGATATACGAAATAATTCAACCAGTTTATATAGAGGAGGTTCGCATGAGATCGCCATTGCACTAATGGTGGTTGTTCAGGATCGTTGTTCCTGTAATAGTTTTCAGGCAGTGCCACGGATTCCATTCCTCTCTCTTTGTCGCGTATATATTCCTTATGCAGGGTGGAGGGGGAGTATTCGGAGTGCCCGGTTACGTAAAATTCCCTTCCACCGCGGGAGGTGACAATATAGACACCTGCTTCTTCCGATTCGGAGAGTATGGTCAGTTCCGGATGCCGGTTGATTTCATCAGCCCAAACAGTGGTATGCCTGCTATGAGGCGCATAGAATTCATCGTCGAAGCCTCGGAACAAAGGAAATGATGTATCATTTATCTTGTGTCTGAAAACACCGAAGAGTTTTTTCTCCAACGGATATTTATCGATACCGTAGAAATGGTGTAATGCCGCCTGGGCTCCCCAGCAGATATAGAAAGTGGAGGTGACGTGCGTACGTGCCCAGTCCAGAATTTGTGTGAACTCTTTCCAATACTTCACTTCATGAAAAGGCAACATCTCTACCGGTGCTCCGGTGATGATCATTCCGTCGTAATAAGCATTTTTTATTTTAGAGAAATTGGTGTAAAACGACATGAGATGTTCAATGGGGGTATTCTTGGGCGTGTGTGTGGATAGTCCCAGGAATTCAATCTCAATCTGAAGCGGGGAGTTTGACAGAAGCCGTATCAGGTCTGTCTCGGTCGTGATCTTGATCGGCATCAGGTTTAGAATCAGTATTCTCAGAGGACGTATATCCTGTGCGGATGCACGCAGGTCATCCATCACAAAAATATGCTCTTTTTTTAATATCTCTATCGCTGGTAACTTATCTGGTAAATTGACGGGCATAATTATCTTAATTTTATTGTTATTCGGCTTCGCCGTTATTTCCCGCTTTGCGGGATAAATGCAATCAAATAACTATCGAACAGCCAAACATCCAAATTTACAACATAAATTTGAATAACAACCGAACAACCACTGAATAACCACAGAATAACTATTGAATAACTATTGAACAACCACTGAATAACCACTGAATAACAACCGAATAACCACTGAATAACCACTGAATAACCACAGAATAACTATTGAATAACTATTGAATAACTATTGAATAACTATTGAATAACTATTGAACAACCACTGAATAACCACTGAATAACCACTGAATAACCACTGAATCACAGCAGTACAACTTCTTCTTTTTTTATTTTTACTTCGCAGTAGTGACACTGAAGTTCCACTTTTTCTTTGTCAGTCACATGAAACCGGGTTTTCATCGGTTCGTTGTTGGTGATACATTTGGGGTTGTTGCATTTCATGATCTCCACGATCTCGTCGGGAAGCACCACTTTCTTTTTCTCCACCACCTCAAAATTACGGATAATATTCAGATTTACATTGGGCGCTACCAAAGCAATCCGATTAAGTTCATCTTCGCGGAAAAATTTATCGGCGACCTTGATAATCCCTTTAGACCCCATCTTATTGCTTTTCAGATTATTACCGATAGTGATCCGGTTATTCAATTTTTGCAACTGAAGCAATGAAACCACTTTGAAAACGGCATCACCAGGTATATGATCAATTGCAGTGCCATTCTCGAGTGCTGCAACCTGTAGTTCTTTTCCCATAGATTTTAAAAAATTACCAATGACTAATTACTAATTACCAATTAAGTGGAAAATTATACACACTCATCTTCTCATTTTTCACTCTTCATTTTTCACTCTTCACTTTTCACTTATCCCCATTAAATCGCAAATAATAGCTTGCCGTGTATACATACCATTCTTTGCCTGTTCAAAATAATAAGCTTTCGGGTTTTCATCCACATCCTGATCGATCTCTTTCACACGGGGAAGTGGGTGCAATACCTTCAGGTTCTCTTTGGAATCGTCTAACATATGATTGTAGAGGATATATATATTTTTTACTTTCTCATATTCCATGAGATCGGTAAAGCGCTCTTTCTGCACGCGGGTCATATAAAGGATATCGGCACTGTTGATCGCTTCGGGGGAGAATTCAGTAAACTCCTTGTAAGGTATTTGCTTGTTATCGCAGAATGTTTTGTACTTGTCGGGGATATGTAATTCTTCCGGCGCCACAAAGTTGAATGTGGGGCTAAAGTGGGAGAGACCATCAATCAAAGAATGCACAGCCCGCCCATATTTCAGGTCGCCCACGATGGTGATGGTGAGATTATCGAGCGTACCCTGCGTTTCGTAGATGGTGAACAGGTCGAGCATTGTTTGCGTAGGATGCTGGTTGGATCCATCGCCGGCATTGATCACCGGTACGGGTGATATTTCTGAGGCATAGCGGGCCGATCCTTCGAGGTGGTGGCGCATGATGATGAGGTCGGCATAGTTGCCTACCATCATAATGGTGTCTTTAAGTGACTCCCCCTTGGTGGAGCTGCTGGTGGCTGCGTCGGAGAAGCCGACAATGCGTCCGCGCAGTCGGTTGACCGCAGTTTCGAAACTGAGTCTTGTACGGGTCGACGGCTCGAAAAAAAGCGTGGCGCATACTTTTCCCTGTAACAAATCACGGTCAGGGTTCTGTTTGAACCTGGAAGCGCTTTTGAGGATGCGATAGATATCATCCCGGTTGTAATCACCTATATTGACTAAACTTTTAATCCCCATTTGTCTCTATTTTCTGATTATTAACTCAACATTCGAAAGTTATATGATCTCATTGAACCAAACAATTGGTAAAACTCAACTTGTTCACAAAATTAGAAAAAAACCTTGCAATGGTGATGCAAGGTTTAAAATAAATTTTTCATACTTCCAGGTCTATATCGAACTGTTCATGCCACGGTAATCCTTGTGTGTTGAGTTGCTCCATGAATGGATCGGGGTTGAATTCCTCCACATTGAATACGCCCGGTTTCTTCCAGATACCCTGTAAGAACATCATGGCGCCAATGGTTGCCGGTACGCCGGTAGTGTAGCTCACACCCTGGGCTCCGGTTTCCTTGTAAGCCTCTTCGTGGCTGCAGTTATTATAGATATAGTAGGTGCGTTCCTTGCCGTCTTTAACGCCACGTATACGGCATCCGATGGATGTTTCACCCGTATAGTTCTCTCCCAGTTCGCCGGGATCGGGAAGTACCGCTTTCAGGAATTGGATGGGGACAATCTTTTGCCCGTTGTATTCCACTTCATCAATCCGTGCCATGCCAATATTCTGGATTACGCGCAGGTGGGTGAGGTACTCCTGTCCGAAGGTCATCCAGAAACGTGCCCGCTTGAGGGTAGGGAAGTTCTTCACCAGCGACTCCAGCTCTTCGTGATAGATCAGGTAAGATTCTTTAGGACCGATTTCGGGGTAGGTGAGCGGCTTGTGGATTTCATGCGGCTCCGTTTCAACCCATTCCCCGTTTTCCCAATATTTTCCTTTTTGTGTTACTTCGCGGATATTGATCTCGGGATTGAAATTGGTGGCGAAAGCTTTACCATGATCGCCTGCATTACAGTCCACGATATCGAGATAATGGATCTCATCGAAATGATGTTTGGCGGCATAGGCGG
>Ga0265293_10011331_pt1:7500-12165 | contig 12165 bp, 8 predicted proteins | sample Munlanlewell138R_FD_192505 | JGI IMG/M metagenome (GOLD analysis project Ga0265293, IMG submission 192505) | Leachate microbial communities from a municipal landfill in Southern Ontario, Canada - Leachate well 138R | ecosystem: Engineered > Solid waste > Landfill > Unclassified... | reverse complement strand
AGCATTAACAGGTATAGCCATCACCATTAGTATCAAGGTCACAAAGGTCAAAATTCGACGCATAAACACTCCCCCGCTGTGAATTACTTCTGGCTCCGCCTCTAATTACCTGCGAGCTATCCTGGCGAATTAGATGTGACCTGCCTACTCAGATCTGGAAAGGTGACCAGGTTGGAACCGTTGACACTTAAAGTGACGTCTCTGTTAATTTCTATTCGGTTAGGATCATCTATCCACCTATAAGGAATTTCTGGCTGATCTGCTAACTTCAACCGCGCTGACTTACCTGTGATTTCTCCAACTGACGAGCAAAGCCTCGACCCAACACTTCCGCTGTTTCACTAACCGTTACGAAGGCATGCTCATCGATCTCAGCAACAATATCCTTTAATTTAGCCAACTGCGTCCTGGAAACAGTGGTAATCACAATTTTGAGGGCAGTATTGGTATATCCACCCTCACCATGCAAAATCGTTACCCCGCGGCGAAGGCGTTTAATGATTGCCTGTTTGATCTGATCAGGATATTGCGAAACAATCATCACCCACATCCCCCGGTTGAAACCGAGCTGAATCCGATCAATTACTATACCTGTTACAAACATTGAAATTATCGTATATCCTACTAGGCGAAAGTCATAGATGAAAATTCCCGAGACAATGATGATGATGTTAAATGCTAGATTCAAGGTACCAACACCATAAGAATAGCGCCGGTGGAGAATGAGGGAAATGATATCAGTACCACCGGTTGACCCTCTACCCCGAAAGATCAGGCCAAACCCGATACCGTTGACAAATCCGCCAAACAAAGCAGGTAAAATCAGTTCTTCCGGGAAGACTTGCGGAGGTAGACCCGCAAATAACCGTATAAACAGGGTGAATCCTGCTACGCCGATGATACTGCGCAGCATATACCCGCGGTGTAGATGAAACCAGCCGAATATAAAAATCGGAATGTTTATCAGTACTATCAGGAGGCTAACTTCGATCTGAGTTAGATAGTGCAAAATCAAAGCCAGCCCGGAAACCCCACCGGCCAATAGTCCATTCGGGATAATAAATAGTCGCATGGAAAAAGCCGCGATAATACTCCCCGCAATAATCCTAAGAGAGTGAGAATAGCGTTCAGACAAGCCCATCAGCTCTGCCTCCAGTAGGCATCATCAAATATCCCCATAGTATTATCGGTCTCAATTTGCTTTACCTATAGTTATCTTCTATGGATGACAGATTATATTTTTGCCGCAAGGATAATCGCCTGGCGCTGCTACGGGTAGATCACGATTTTTGGCCCCATCTCCATATGGTGACGGATCACCTATTTTCACCAAAAAACCCTGTCTATGCCAGCCATGTGGCACCGCCGAGTGACAAGCTTGACATCCCGCTCGCTTGTGTTTGTTATTGTAAACATGATAATTCGTCCCCCGTGAACCACTAAATGCCGAGATATAATTTGGATCACCCGCACTAGCATAAAACTCATAGTCATGACACCTAAAGCACAAATGGTCTTTAGTCCCTTCGGCTCCGGTGGCATTTCTCTTACGGCCCCAGACATTAGTGTAGTCTCTTTGATATGGCGCTACTAGGATAAAGATATTCTCGGAACCATGGGGTCCTTGGATGGGATTTTTGGGATCATCATTGCCATGGCAATCGCTACACAACAGTGTGCTTTCCCACCCCCACGGGTTCCCATCCCTATCTACACCGGTAAACTTACCATAGGCGCTCTTAGGATTAGAGCTCGGTCCCATTACCGCATGGGTAGCTGGATTAGCGGGATTAAAATCACGGTCAATGGGGGTCTGTTTTGCAGCCTCTGCTCCCTCCTCGTCGACACGTGATGGCGACGGTGGTGGGTCATCCCCATAGCTATAGGAGGAGTGACACTTTAGGCAGATTTGATACTCATATTCGGCATCTTCGACAAGTACCCAAGAGTCAGGTAGACTCCAGGTACCACCATTACTCCATATCGGCTCTAGGCCGCTGGTCCCAAACATACTATCCGGTACGTCAGGGCCTGCTCTGTGTTCACCTTGTTTTACCCCATGAGGTTCATGGCAGTCTGCACATTCGGCATGTCGCTTGTCTAAGGGAACATTCAAATAATCCTGCAAACTTTCGTTGGGAAAGTGTACCCCGCGGACTTCAATGGGGTGTGTATATGTCTTACTAAACTCACCTCTAATATCGGGAACCCCCGCGATAGCTTCTCCATCATGACACCGGAAACAGTTTTCCTCTTCCATTTCATTCATAAGCGGCACATGTATCCCCCCATGATTGTCATGGCAAGCTTGACACCCCCACTGGGCAATAGTCTTGGTCTGGGGATTGGTTTGGTTAATTGGGTCCACCGGATCATAGGTGTATAACTTTTCAGAGATTGCGTGAGCGGAGTCTTGCCAACCACTTTTGGCATGGCACTGGATACATAACTGACCGCCACGCCCACTGCCATCCACTTGATCCATTACCAAAAACGGTTCATAGGTGTTATCATGGGGATCATGACAACTAGTACATTGAACCAGTTCTTGATCGCCAACACGCTCCAACTTTACCGGGCTAGCGGGATCGGGCTTGTGAACCTCAGGGTTTTCTAGGGGAATTTCAATTGAAATCGGGTGATCATCGCTAAGATCATAACCGATATAGGCTAGACTAGCAGAACTCGTTTTTACGGTATAAGTGCCAGACTGGACAGGATTGATAAGTGCTCCAAGGGCAATGGTACCATCGTGGCAACTTAAACAAAGTCTACTTGAACCCATTATTTCGCTGGGCCGTTTCGCTTTACTGCTTGGGCTTGAGTAAAAGAGGTACTCCGGCTCTTGATAGGACTCTGCCAGGACATGATTCCATAACGGTGTGCCAGGATTAGCATTATGTGGAGTATGACAAAAAATACAGATCTGATCCGTTGTCTCTGTTTTGTAGGAGAATTTTCCGCTGGCTGAAAGGTTGTGCTTGGTTTCGGCAACCCCCGCCGCGGCTTGAACAGAAAAGACCAAGACTGTACAAACTAAAGTGAAACCCACCACGAAAGCGGTTTTTCTGGTAATCATCAATGTACCCCCCTGCAAAGACTAGTTCAGCGACTTCTGTAAGCGCATTCCAAGGCTGGGGCTAATTCCCATTAGAATTATTCGCGATTAATTTCACTATATCCTTTTGGCGCAAAGAGGGCTATGTTATGACTGGTTATATTAGATATAAAAAATTTCCTGGCAACGACCTACTCTCCCAGGACCTCGCGGTCCAAGTACCATCGGCGCTGGAGGGCTTAACTACCGTGTTCGGTATGGGAACGGGTGTGGCCCCTCCGCCATCATCACCAGGAAACTTAAAAACTTGTATTTAGCTTGTCAAACCTTGACAACAAAACACAGTATAAGGAACTCGCTTTAGCTTGAGCACGCGCCTAGCATTCTCTTAGGTTAAGCCCTCGACCGATTAGTACTGGTTAGCTAAACACATCACTGTGCTTACACACCCAGCCTATCTACCTCATCGTCTTTAAGGGGTCTTACCAGCTTAACGCTGTGGGAAATCTCATCTTGGGGTCGGTTTCGCGCTTAGATGCCTTCAGCGCTTATCCGGTCCGCACATAGCTACCCAGCTATGCCACTGGCGTGACAACTGGTAAACCAGAGGTGCGTCCATCCCGGTCCTCTCGTACTAGGGACAGATCCCCGCAAATTTCCTGCGCCCGCAGCAGATAGGGACCGAACTGTCTCACGACGTTCTGAACCCAGCTCGCGTACCGCTTTAATGGGCGAACAGCCCAACCCTTGGGACCTACTACAGCCCCAGGATGCGACGAGCCGACATCGAGGTGCCAAACCTCCCCGTCGATGTGGACTCTTGGGGGAGATAAGCCTGTTATCCCCGGGGTAACTTTTATCCGTTGAGCGATGGCCCTTCCACTCGGAACCACCGGATCACTAAGCCCGACTTTCGTCCCTGCTCGACCTGTACGTCTCGCAGTCAAGCTCCCTTGTGCCTTTACACTCTAGAGCGCGATTTCCAACCGCGCTGAGGGAACCTTTGGGCGCCTCCGTTACCTTTTAGGAGGCGACCGCCCCAGTCAAACTGCCCACCTGATACTGTCCCATAACCGGATCACGGTTACTGGTTAGAACTCCAGCACACAAAGAGTGGTATCCCACCGTTGACTCCACCAAAACTAGCGTCCTGGCTTCTGTGTCTCCCACCTATCCTGTACAGTATGTACCAAAATCCAATATCAAGCTACAGTAAAGCTCCACGGGGTCTTTCCGTCTAGCTGCGGGTAATGAGCATCTTCACTCATAATACAATTTCACCGAGCCTCTCGTTGAGACAGCGCCCAAATCGTTACGCCATTCGTGCAGGTCGGAACTTACCCGACAAGGAATTTCGCTACCTTAGGACCGTTATAGTTACGGCCGCCGTTCACTGGGGCTTCGGTTCAGACCTTCGCATAAGCTAAGCCCTCCCCTTAACCTTCCAGCACTGGGCAGGCGTCAGCCCCTATACTTCGTCTTGCGACTTAGCAGAGACCTGTGTTTTTGATAAACAGTCGCTTGGGCCTGTTCTCTGCGACTCCTTTCAGCTCAGATCGCAGGGATCTTCACCAAAAGAAGCACTCCTTCTCCCGAAGTTACGGAGT
>Ga0265293_10011331_pt1:0-2500 | contig 12165 bp, 8 predicted proteins | sample Munlanlewell138R_FD_192505 | JGI IMG/M metagenome (GOLD analysis project Ga0265293, IMG submission 192505) | Leachate microbial communities from a municipal landfill in Southern Ontario, Canada - Leachate well 138R | ecosystem: Engineered > Solid waste > Landfill > Unclassified | place... | reverse complement strand
GTGTTTTGCCAGCTTCAATAGGTAAATATACCTTTTTTCCGCTGCCTCCATAGAGTAAATTGCCATATCTACTAGATCTGGTTCCGAGACCTGTTCAAAGAAAGCACAGGCATTAGTCCATTCACGTCTAGCTACTTCAATATCTTCGAGCAAGTTGTCTTCCGAAGGATTAGCAGTGTTATCATTAGTTTTTAGACCAGGAAATTCCGAAAAAAAAGTGGATAGCATCCTAGGCATGCGTTTCCCTCCAAGTGCCTATTCTATCCACATTATTGACCGGCTTGTTAGCCCTTTATACATTTGAGTTTATAACTCGCGGCGTCCCTCAAGCGCTTTGGCCAAAGTAACCTCATCCACGTACTCCAGATTACCACCAACAGGTAAACCATGGGCGATCCGGGTAACCTTGATCCCCAACGGTTTAACTAGGCGGGCAGCATACATCGCCGTAGCCTCACCTTCGACCGTAGGGGAGGTAGCCAGTATAACCTCTTTTACCACATCTGGTGATAGCCGTGCTATTAATTCGCGCAACCGAATATCATTGGGTCCGATCCCTTCCATCGGAGAAATAGCACCAAGCAGCACATGATAGCGTCCCCGAAATTCACGAGTCTTTTCGAGGGCAACTATATCTTTGGGCTGTTCGACCACACAAATAACTGTAGAGTCTCGCGAGGGATCTTGGCACAGGCGGCAAGGATCGACCTCTGTAATGTTATTACATTGCGAGCAATACCTGATTTTATCTTTAACCTCTATGAGCGCCGCGGCCAGCTTATTAACTTCGTCTTTGTTCTGCGCAATAAAATGAAAGGCCAGCCTCTGAGCGGTTTTTGGACCGACACCGGGAAGCTTAGCAAGCTCACTAATTAATCTGGCTACAGGTTCAGCATAATACACTGGTCTATTACTACCTCGTTAAAACAGTCCAGGAAAGCCTCCGGCTGGTAGGTCCAGACCACCGGTAACTTTGGCCAATTCGTTTGTTGCCATCTCATGGGCTCTGCGCATAGCATCATTGGCAGCAGCTACGATTAAATCCTGTAGCATCTCTACATCTTCCGGGTCAACCACTTCCGGATCGATTGCGACAGATACTAGCTCATACTGACCATTAGCTACTACTTTGACCACTCCGCCACCAGCGGTGCCTTCGACGGTCTTCTCCTTAAGCTCCTCCTGTACCTTGGCCATCTCCTCCTGAAGTTTTTGCACCTGCTTCATCATCTTGCCAATATTCATGATTGAACTCCTTTCTAGTCGTGAATCGACGTTAGATGCTCTATTTCTCTTCTATTTTTACAATAGAAGCACCAAACATATTAATAGCTCGTTGCACAATCGGATCTTGCTCCCGACTACTTCCTTGCGTATTTTCTGCCGTTTCTGAACTCGGTACCCCTCCACAAACAGCCTCAATCTCCCAACGAGTTTGAAAAAACTCAGCCGCAGCTGCCTCAAGCTCCTCTCGGTTGCCGGCTAAATTGATGTTGTCACGATGAAAAGTCATCTCCGGCCGAAAAATAAGCCATAATTTTTGCCCGTCCAATTTAGGCAGCGCATCACGCAGTAATGCTTGTAATTTTAACAGTTGTCTGGTCTTTAGGAAAGCCAAAAATTCCGGCCACCGTTCAAGCCCGGAACCCTCTGGGTAATCTTGATTTGCCGACTGTTGCATGTTTTGACTCGGTTTAGGCGCCGGCTTGGTCTTCGGTAAAGGTTCAGATTTCGTTTGGACCTCTGTTTGTTTTTTGGCAGCTGATGTCCTCTGGTCGCCAGCGAGAGCCTGCGGCCCCTCCGGCAACTCCGGTCTGGTGATCGCTTTCAAGGCCACTAATTCTAACGGTAGCTTAGTCTGGTATCGGCGAACCTCCGGTAAGGTTTCTCCCATCAACGCGACCATTTTGGTTAATTCAGCTAGATTGGCAGATTCGGCCTGTTCTACCAGTTTGGCCTGTTCAGCATCTGTGTAATCCTCCGGACTTCCTCCGCCGGCTTTGTAAACCATCAGGTCTCGCCAATACTCCAAAACCGCAGAAGCAAACTGGGTCAGATCCTTACCTAAAGCTACTACTTGCTCGATATCCTCTAAGGCCCGAACCAAATTCCTTTCCTGGAGAGCCGCGGTAAAATCGGCCACGAGATCAAACTCAACTACACCCAGCAACTCCTTTACATCCTCCACGCTAATTGAGTCGCTGGCAAAAGCGATACACTGGTCAAGCAAGCTCAGGGCATCTCGCAGCCCCCCCTGAGCGTTGCGAGCGATCAGGTGGAGCGCGCCATCGGCAATCTCAAGTTTTTCGGCATCAGCCACCTGTCTCAGCCGAGCGACTAAATCGGCAAGTGCGATACGGTGAAAACTAAAGCTCTGGCACCGAGACAAAATGGTTGCCGGAACCTTATGCGGCTCTGTAGTGGCAAAAATAAAGATGGCGTGGCCTGGAGGCTCCTCTAAGGTCTTTAATAAGGCATTAAAAGCCTCGGTGGTGAGCAT
>Ga0265293_10011330_pt1 | contig 12165 bp, 10 predicted proteins | sample Munlanlewell138R_FD_192505 | JGI IMG/M metagenome (GOLD analysis project Ga0265293, IMG submission 192505) | Leachate microbial communities from a municipal landfill in Southern Ontario, Canada - Leachate well 138R | ecosystem: Engineered > Solid waste > Landfill > Unclassified | place: Canada... | reverse complement strand
ATAATTGAATGACTTCTTTACCAATCCGATTTGAACGATTTGTTACATCTACAGAAACAATGAGTGTTTCATTCATCTTTAGTCGGTTATTTGAGCATCTAAAATTATCATATTTAAAGGAACAATAACTCAGTCCATATCCAAATGGAAATAACGGTGTATGATCTAAATCTAAGTAAAATGATGTATATTCACCATGTGGATGAAATGGTCTCCCCGTTGGTAGATGATTATAATAAACCGGAATTTGACCCACAGATCTAGGAAATGACATTGTGAGTTTTGCTGATGGATTAACTTTGCCTAAGATAATATTTGATATAGCCTGTGCACCCATAGAACCAGGGAAGAAACATTCGACTATCGCATCAACATCATCAACAATATTTGATAAATCAAGTGGTCTACCATTAAATAATAGTAACCCAATCGGTTGTGTTGTTCTATCTCTAACTGCTTTAATGAATCCTTCTTGATTATATGGCAGTTTAATATTGGCCTTTGAATGTGCTTCACCAGAATCTTTTTCATTTTCGCCTGATGCGATTAAAATTACATCAGCTGCCTTTAGTTTTTCATAATCAAGGTTTGAACCGTCATTTACATAAATCAAATTCATATCTTTCTTAAACACATCACTCAGTGTATTGTTTAAGTGTTTAGAACCATGCCAACTCCATGGTCCATTCATATTAGGATTATTTGCATAACGGCCAATTAATGCTATTTTCGTCTGATTGTTGATCGGCAATAAATCTCTATTTTTAAGCAATACAATAGACTCCTGTGCAACACTAAGAGCTTTATCTAAATGTACATCAGCATGAACCAGTTGTTTTTCTTTTTCTATACTTGCACCCTTATATGGATTATCAAATAAACCACATTCTTTTTTAAGTTTCAATACATCCATTACAAGTGCGTCTATTTGTTCTTCAATAATATCACCATTTTCAACTGCATCTTTTAAGTTTTTTATATAAAGTGCAGTAGCCATTTCTATATTTAATCCAGCATGTACGCCTGCTACTGCAGCTTCATATTCATTTGATTTCACTCCGTGTGTAATCGTTTCTTTGAGACTCGCATAATCACTAATAATTGTACCTTTATAATTTAATGATCCACGCAATACCTCTTGCAGTAAATATTTATTAATCGTTGCAGGCATACCTTCAAAAATGTTAAATGAAGTCATTACAAGTTTAGCTCCTGCATCAATCGCACCCTTAAACCCACTTAAGTAGTTTTGAAATAAATTTAATCTGGATAAATCAACTGTATTATAGTCTTTGCCGGCTTCTGAAAGTCCATATGCAGCAAAATGTTTGACACAAGCTGCAATGTTTTCTGGTTTATCGACACCGTCACCCTGATATCCCCTAACTTGGGCAGCAGCAAATCTTTTTGCTAAATAAGAATCTTCTCCAAATGATTCAACAACTCTACCCCATCTAGGGTCCCTTACTAAATCTACCATGGGTGCGAATGTCACTTGTATACCTGCAGTCGATGCTTCGACTGCAGAAATTTGTGCTACCATTTCAAGTAAATCCTCATTAAAACTAGAAGCCAGCCCAAGTGGCACAGGAAAAATTGTTTCATATCCATGAATAATGTCGGCCATAAAAATCAGAGGAATTTTATGTCTGCTTGACTCTAAATAAATTGTTTGAACATCTATCATTTCTTGAGCACTACCAATACCTAATATGCTGCCAGTTTTAAAAATATCAGCTTTGCTAATACCTAGTGCTTTTAAAGGTCCCATAAGTTCCGTATCAGAACTTTGAATGAAAAGATGCGGTGGTACCATCATTAACTGTCCGATCTTTTCATCTAAAGATAGAGTTTTTAATAATACATTTAAATCCATAACTATACACTTTCACCAATGACAATTGTTGCCTCTGGATTTGTTAGAGGATAGACATTAATGTTGGTTAATAATCTGGTTAAGTAACCAGCTATTTGACGTCCCCACTCAAAGTGATTAATTTTAATCGTGGTTAGTTTAGGTGTTACAAAATCAATTAGTTGAATACCATCAAACCCAGCTATAGCCACATCATTGGGTACAGAAATACCTACTTCATTTAATGCTTTTAAAACACCGACCGCTAATTCATCATTTGCACAATATATAAACTCTGGTAGTTTCTTATCTTTAAATAGTTTTACTGCACTTTCATAGCCACTATCAATTGTAAACTCACCTTTAATATAGTCATACTGACTTATACCTTTATCTAAAAGTGCCTTTTGAAACCCTTTATAGCGTTCGATATTGTTAAATGAATCTTCAGGTCCCGATAAATATCCAAATCTTCTATAATGTTTTGTATCAATCATTTGTGTAATGAAATCGTAAACAAGTTTTTCATTTTGAATCCTAGAATGGTAAATATTTTCGCCTTCTAGATAGCGATCTAATACAACAATTGGATTTCGATTCGAAAATCTAATAATTTCTTCATCAGAAATATTACCATCAAATATTACAGCCGCATCAACACTGCGTTCTCTTAACATTACACTTGATGAGTCACCACTAGAAACAATAATATTATATTTTTTCTTTTGAAGCTCTAAGTTAATCCCTTCTAATAAATCAGAAAAAATAGGACCACCAAAACCATAAATAAATACACCAATATTTCCGCTTTTTTGAGATTTCAAGTTTCTAGCATGTGCATTTGGATAATAATTGAGTTCTTCTGCCGCCTTTAATACTTTATCCTTTGTTGTTGGGTGCACATTAGGGCGGTTATTTAGTGCATAACTTGCTGTTGAAATAGATACACCAGCTTTTTTTGCTACATCTTTAATTGTCATTATAAATTGTCTCCTTTAATAATACTGCCGCGTGAAATGGTTTGAGTATTGTTTTATCACTTAGTGTAGTAATTTCATTTTCTAGTAGAACGGTAAAATCTTTATACAATCTTAAATCTACGGTAATAGCCTTACTTGTCATATTCGTTACTACTAAAGCGCTTATATTTTTATAAGACCTTAAGTATATGAATGTATCATTTGAGGATTCATCAACCACTTCAAATGTACCCTTAGAAAAAACATCATATGCTTTTCTAATTTTAAATAGTTTCTTAGTATAGTTATAGACGCTATATGGATTAATAATTTCATCTTCTAAATTAACATCTATATAATTAGGATTTACAGCTAACCAAGGACTGTTTTGACTAAATCCTGAGAAAATATCATTATTCCACTGAAAAGGTGTTCTGGAATTATCTCTACTTTTGTGATAAATGGCATTCATGATAGTTGATTTATCTAATCCTTTATTTAATGCATCATTATAGTAGTTCAATGTTTCAATATCTTTATAAGACTCAACATCTTTAAATCTAATACCTGTCATACCAATTTCTTCACCCATATATACATAAGGTGTGCCCCTTTGTAGATATAACATTGTAAATAACATTTGTCCAGACTTGGTGCGATTTTTTTCATCACCAAATCTAGAAATTTGTCTAGGTTGATCGTGATTCGATAGGAATAAAGCATTCCAACCACCATCTTTAAATATTCGGTTGTTTCTAATTAGAATATCTTTTAAATCTTTTGGATTATAAGGTTTTAAAGCCCATTTACCTTGACCTGGCACTTCATCAATTGATAAATGTGAAAACTGGAATGTCATATTTAACCCTAAGTGTTCTTTGCTAGTAATCTCTTTAGCTCTAGTTGGTGAAATACCTCCCATTTCACCAACAGTCATAATGTCTCTAGTTTTAAAGCATGCATTATACATCTCTTCTAAGTGCTTTTCTAAAAACGGACCATCGCCTAATATACCCTTATTTACATCTTTACCAATGAGGTCAATAACATCCATTCTAAATCCATCTATACCCTTATCTAGCCAGTAATTAATAATGTCATAAACTTCTTTTCTTAAATTTTCATTATGCCAATTTAAATCCGGTTGTCTTTTTGAAAATAAATGGAAGTAATACTGCTCGGTTGTTTGATCATAGGTCCATGCAGGACCTGAAAATACAGATTCAATTTCAGGTTTTGGTGAATCCTTCCAAATGTAATAATCTCTATACTTAGAATTTTTACTTGATCTAGCATCTATAAACCAGTGATGCATATCTGATGTATGATTAATAACTAAGTCCATAATTAGCTTCATATCCATTTGATGAACAGTATCAATTAGCATGTCTAAGTCTTCATTGGTTCCAAACAACGGGTTCACACTTTTATAATCACTAATATCATAACCATTATCATCCATTGGTGAAGCATAAACAGGTGACAACCATATAACATCAACGCCATAATCTTTTAAGTAACTTAGCTTAGAAATAATGCCTTGAATATCCCCAATACCATCACCATTCGCATCTTTAAATGATAGTGGATAGATTTGGTATACTAATGCACGTTTCCACCATTCTATATTTTTTTCCATTCAAGTACCTCTAATCCTGTTTTGACATAAGGGTGCATCATAAATGCATTTACAACATCTTTAGATAAATATTGATTACACATTAAAAGTTCTAGTCCTTTATCAATGGTTATATACTTTTGAGAATACCATGGTGAATACCCCTCAAAATTATATGCATCAATGAACCCATATTTTGTCCATACATTTGGTAGTGTCTTCATATATTTAATCGCCTTAATTGCAATATCTGGATTTGTTGGCAATGCACCAATCATGGCGTTGGGTTGCACGGTACCATCTGTTAGAGCAATATTATTATCACTCGGTATACAATGAAATACACCATAACCGGTAGGAATACTAGATGCTGTAAGGCCAAACGTTTCTTTACTAAATGTTTTATACTTTTTTAAATTCCTTAAATTCCATGCCCTGTGTCCTTTAACGGCATTTTGTGCATTCTTAAACCAAGAAATACCTTGTCGATCCACATAGTTTTTTCCATCAAGCCAGCATAATGGATATTGGTAAACAAATAAAGTATTACCTGGTGAGTAATAATATCTATGCCCTTGATAACTGCCTATATTACGTTCAAAACCTTCATATAGTTCAAGTGCCAACTGCTTATCAAGTTTTGAACTACCTGCAGCTAGAATATACATTGGTATTTGTTCGGCAAGCATATGCCACTGGAAAATAAACCCTGATGAGCATTCAGCATAATCACCATCTTTATCCGGATTATATGCCATATAAAACCTCTGTTTACCTTCGTGTGTGTGAATGAATGCATGCCAGTCAACTCTATTTAGAATGGTTCTTGATAACGTTTTAACACGCTCATCGTTAAAATACATTTCAACAGACATAACGCCTTTAAAACACAGCATTGAATCAATCGTTGAAAATTCATTTTTCTTATGTCTTTGCCCTGTATGAATATCCACAAAATGTACAAAGAAGCCTTTATAATGTGGTACACGGTAAGCAAGTGTTTCTAAAGTTTTAATAACTTTATATAATGCATCTTCATAATTGATATAGCCATAGTTAACGCCAATAATATAACCTGATAAGGTAAAACCTGTTGCAGCAATACTGGCGACATCTGGCTTTAGATTGTGATCTAGTGTAAGACCATACCCATCTTCATTTGTGTTATAGTTTGTAAAATCCGTCAATAGATTAAATGCTCTACGTTGAATATCTTCTACTAATAGTCTATTTTCTTTATTCATAACCAATCCTTATTGAAACGTTTCGATATATATCATTTTACTAGATTTAAAATTAAATTGCAACCGTTTACATTTAAAATGTATAAATAATTAGCTGCTTCCAAAATAAAAACATCTTCTTTGCCAAACATCCATAGCGGATATTTACATTGAAAATGTTTATTATATAATTCAATCGATTTTAAATACTTTATAAACTTCTGATTTATGTACACCTAAATCGCGACTTGCTTGTTTTATTGCATCTTTTTCAGTTAAACCTTGATCGATGTATAAATTTACCAGTTGGACCGGATCTTGAATGGACAATACTTTTTTAGTGGCACCTTCAACAACAATGACATATTCACCACGTTTATCTAATACATCAACTAAAAATTCACCAATCAACCCTCTATAATATGTTTCAAACTTTTTTGTTAGTTCTCTGGCGATACTCACCCTTTTATTGCCTAGTACTTCAAACATAATTTTGAGTGTTTTCTCCATACGATTCGGAGATTCATATATTATTAAAGTTTCCGTTCTATCTATATAATTTTCTAAAACAGTTTTTATTTCTCCAACCTTTCTTGGTAAGAATCCTAAAAACGTAAAGGGTTGAGTTAACAAACCCGATGATACGAGTGCACTTAATGCTGCAGATGCACCCGGTATACTCACTACATTAAAGTTCTTTTGTATAAGTGCATCAATGAGTATAAAACCAGGGTCACTTATCAAGGGTGTACCAGCATCAGATACTAATGCAAGTGATAACCCCATGGAAAGTTGTTCGACGACAAAATCAACCATGGCATGCTCATTAAACTTTTGATAACTCTTTAAAGGCACTTCAATTTGATAATTTGATGTCAGTCTAGATGTAACTCTAGTATCCTCACACAAAATCATATCAACTGTTCTTAATGTTTCAAGTGCTCTTAAAGTGATGTCTTTTAAGTTGCCAATCGGTGTGCTAACAACATATAAAGTTGGTTTAGGTTCATCATAACTGACTTGTATATTCACTTTCGATACATCCTTCCATCATAGATTGCTTGCATCTGGTCACTTAAGACCCCTTTTGACTTGTATTGAAATAAGGGCGGTTCCACAATTAAGTGTCCCTTTCCTTTAAAGCGCGCTTCAATCAATATTTGATTCGGTTCATGATCAACACTTGGATGAACAAATTGTATGCGTTTTAACTTAAAATCATACTGATTTAATGCTAAAACGATATCCTCTAATCTATCTGCCTTATGAACCATGAAAAATAGACCACCGTGTTTAATGTTTTTTCGTACTGCTTGAATTAATGTATCTAAATTTAAATGTATTTCATGTTTAGCTATTTGCATATCCTCATCGATACTTTGTTTAGTCTTTAGATTGACTTTAAAATAGGGCGGATTAGAAACAATAATATCTGCACGATTGCCGTGTTGATAAGTTTTTACATCAACATTTTTAACTGTGATTTTATTTTGAAGATTATTAAGTTCTATATTTTTAAGTGCTAACAAATATCTATGCTCTTGAAGTTCTAAACCAACCAATTCACCATCAAACCTTTGAGATAGATAGAGCATAACTGCAGCATTTCCAGTGCCATAATCCATAATCAATTTTGTTCGTTTAGGTATTCTTACAAAGTCACTTAGTAAGACCGTGTCCATATTAAATGCTTTACCAACATCAGACATTATCATTAACTTCGTACCTAATAAATCTCTTTTAACCATTAGAAATAATACCTTCTAAATCTAGAGAAAGTGAGCTTAAGGATAAATTTATGTTGACAGGTAATCTTAAATTTTTGATTGTTTCTTGTAACCTTAAAATAACTTCTTGTGCAGTATCTGTAGATATTCTTTTGACAAATTCTAGTAAAGATTCTTTCATAAATTCATAGTGAACCTTTTGGTTCATATGAATATGCAGTATGTCTAAAAAGACTTGACATATAATATCTAGAATAAATATGATTTCATCCTTGTCTTGATATAGCATTTGACTAATTGACATAAATAGTGGTGTTAATGATGTATTCGTTCTTTTTAACCACTCAATAAATGTATCAATAAATTCAACTGTTTCTATATACTTTTGATCACCATAAATGGATAGTGCTTCACTTAATGCCTTTGTACGTGTTGCGATAAAGTGTGCATTTTTAATATCTATTTCATTTTCTATAAGTGTTTGAATGAATGCATCATCTGATAAGTCAGTTAACCTAATAACTTGTGCCCGTGATTGTATCGTTGGTAAAATAAAATTCATATCGTCTACGAGTAGAAAACCAATCGTATCTGTATCTTTTGGCTCTTCTAGAAACTTTAGTAGCGAGTTTGCAGCTTGATTAGACATTGTTTCAGCTTGCTCGATAATAAAGATACGTGGTCCTGTTACCAGTGAAGTTTTAGAAAACTCTTGTTGTAAGTTAAGTATTTGTTCTTTCTTAATGGTTTGTCCTTCTTTAGCAATATAGACTAAGTTTGGATGATTAAAACTATCAAGCTGATGACGTAAATGTTCATAGTCATTATGATGTTTAAAAATTAAATAAGTAATTTCTTTAACAAGTGTCTTTTTAGTCACACCTAAAGCACCACTAATTAAATAGAGGTGTGATAGTCTATCTTTTTCAATTGCATATTGAAATCTTTTTATAATCTCATTCATAGGCGTTTAAGTATATGATCTAAAATAGTTTCATAAATGGCATCAATCGTTTGATTACCATTTATCACGATAATTCTATCTTTGTACATGCGTGCCACTTCTAAATAACCTGCACGTACCTTTTGATGGAAGGTTTGTTGTTCTAGATCTAATCGATCGGTTTTATGTTTTCTTCTGCTTTTAACCCGGTCAATACCAGTTTGCGGATCTAAATCAATATAAAATGTTAAATTTGGTAAGAAGTTTAATGCATAGCTATTTATACTTTGAATAAATTCCATCCCTAAATCTCTACCATATGCTTGATAGGCATATGAAGAATCAATATAACGGTCACATAAAATAATCTTATCTAGATTTGGAATAATGACCTCATTTAAGTGTTGAGCTCTACTAGCTGCAAAAAGGAGCGCTTCTGTATGTCGAGTGATCTCAGTATTTTTGTTATCTAAAAGCACAGAACGGATCTTTTCTGCAACTTTAGAACCACCCGGTTCACGGGTGGTGATGACATTATAGTTTTTATTAAGTAGTGTTTTTTTAAGTTTTTCAATGAGTGTTGTTTTACCACTACCCTCACCGCCTTCAAATGTAATAAACATGATATTGTCCCCCCCTTATTTATGCTTAGTAATATATGTGTTTTAAATATAGACCCTTAGCATCTGCAGTTTTGGCAGACTGCTGTCTATCTTTGGTATCAAGTAATATTTGTAGTTGGTCCACTGGTTTTTTCTTAGTTGCTACTGCAATGACATTACCCATAATAATACGGACCATATATCTTAAGAAACTATTACCATGGATGTTAAATATATAATGTGTCTTTGTTTCTTTATAGTTGAAACTATAGATTGTTTTAATTGGTGGTTTGTTTTCTCTATTGGGACTATACCCACTAAAGTCGTGTGTACCGACAATGGTTTGTAACTTGTCTTTAACAAGTTCTATGTCAAAGTCTTTGACATATAGCTCATGATTACCATCAAATACCGTAGATGGATTTTTAGCTATTTTATAAATATAGCGTTTAGATTTTGCACTATGTCTTGCGTGAAAATTATGCTTTACTTTTGAAACTTTATTGACACGAATATCAGTTGGTAGTCTTTTATTTAAAGCATCCACCCATTGATCTGATTTTAAATCAATATCACTATCAAAATGTAATACTTGATAAAGTGCATGTACACCACTATCTGTTCTGGATGATGCAAAGGTATCAATGTCTATTTGCGTCATCAATCTAAAGGCTTTTTCTATAACCGTTTGAATACCTAATTGATTTATTTGTTTTTGATAGCCACTATAATTTGTACCATCATAACTTATAATCGCTTTATATCGCAAATCTAGTCACCAACAATCCAGCAATAATTAATATAACAACGCTGAGTATGATTATATCTTTATAATTTATTTTATAGACATCTAATTTCGTTCTAGGCTCACCAATAATATAGCCTCTAGCTTCCATCGCATTACTTAAATCGTCAGCTCTATCAAAACTAATTACAAAAACAGGAATGAGAAGTGCAATGATTTGTCCGATTTTTTGACGCAAGGTAGATTCATTAAAATCAGCACCACGTGAGGTTTGAGCTTTCATAATCTTATCTGTTTCAACCAGTAATGTTGGTATCGATCTTAATGTTAATGATATCATCATAGAAAATATATAGGTTGGTATTTTAATAATTCTTAAAGGCTTCATTAAAGATTCTAAACCATCATTTAATTCTATGGTTGATGTTGTATAGGTTAATAGTGATGCAATAACCATTACAGCAATAATCCTTAAGAATATAAAGCCCCCTCGTATAAGACCTGAAGGAAATATTTTAAAGTTATAATCCAAACTAAATCCAAAATCATACATAGGTACATACATTCTAATCAACCATTGTACAACAAATATTAAAACAACATATATAAAAAACCAAGTAATACGCCATTTAATTTTAGTTTTCATGTAGTGATAAAAGATTGTTAATAAAACTAAAGCAATCATACTGATTAAACCTAGAGTCATTGGTGCATCCATTAAGGTTGGTTCATCTGTTGGTTGTATTGTAAAAAGTTGAATGATAAACGTAAATGTCATTAAAAAGACAATCGCCTTAAGTCCTTGTAAGACCTTACCAAGTGGTATACCTGATAAGTATACTATGCTTAAGGAGAATACAAAAAGTAATCCCATTGAAATAATATTTTTAAGTTCTATATTAATTGGAACTAAAAAGATTGCTATAATCAATAAAATCATACTCATGATTTTAATTCTAGGATCCAACTTATGTAAGATAGAATCACCAGCAATATATTGTCCGATTTTTATATTCATTTAGCTACCTCCCTTAAGTGTTTAAGGAGTGCTTCGTTTGTTAATACTAATTTTTTAGGATAACCAAGTGTTTTATGTAAGTGATTTAAAACTTTCATAGGTGTTGGATAATCTAAATGAAACTTATCAAAATCCTTATGTGTAAACAAGTTTTCTTTAGGTCCATCAAATACAATTTGCCCCTTGTCTAAGACAATAATTCTTTTGGCATATTTTGCAACAACATCCATATCATGAGAAATCATGACAATTGTTTTGTTTTCTTTTTTGTGAATATCATAAAACATATCCATCATGTCATCTTTACCCTGAGGATCTAGCCCTCTAGTTGGCTCATCTAAAACTAGGATATGTGGTTTCATTGCTAAAATACCTGCTATGGCTACTCTACGCATTTGTCCACCAGATATTCTAAATGGTGATTCTTCATATAATGATTCATCAATGCCTACAATGTTTAATGCTTCTTTAGCATATTCAAGTGCATGTGGTTTGGTTTCTTTAAAGTTAGAAGGTCCAAATTCCACATCTTTTAAAATATTAATCTCAAATAATTGGTATTCTGGAAATTGGAAAACCAAACCAACTTTTTGACGTAAGTGGTTGACTTTAATCTTTTTCTTTGAAGGTAGCTCTGTACCTAATATATTTATTTTTCCTGAAGTTGGACGCATTAAAGCATTTAAGTGTTGGACAAGTGTGGACTTCCCACTACCTGTTTGACCTATAACAGCAATAAATTCACCGTCTTCATCAATTGTTAAATTGATGTTTTTGATTGCATGATATAGTTCTTTAAATCCTTTATAGGCATAACCTACTTCTTTAAATTGTATGTCCATAGTTCATCTACCAATTGCTTATTATTTTTTAATACTTCATCACTTAACACATCAATATAGGCTTGTAGTCCTAGAGGTATAGTTAGTTTAGATTGTTCTAAGAGTGTTTTATCTAAAAATAGTTTAGAAGGGCTGCCTTCAGCAATCAAATCACCATCCTTTAAGATGATAACATAATCGCTTTTTAAAGCGAAATCTAAGTCATGTGTAATCGTAATAATAGTTTGTTGTTGTTCCGTGTTTAATTGTGTAATTAAAGCGGTAACTTCCTTCACACCTTCAGGATCTAACATCGATGTTGCCTCATCAAAAATGATAAGTTCTTTATGCATCGCAAGTGCACCTGCAATAGCAACTCTTTGCTTTTGTCCACCAGATAATTGGAAAGGTTCTTTTTTAAGGTAATCTTGCATGCCTACTAGTTTCGCATATTTCTCAACACGTTCTACAATTTCTGGTTGTGGTATTTGCATGTTTTCAAGACCAAAAGCAATATCATGTCTAACTGTTACACCAACAAATTGGTTATCCGGATTTTGGAATACGATGCCTACTTTTTTGCGTATATCATTGACTGTTTCTTCTGTTAATAAGATATCATCAATATATATTTGACCACTTTCAGCTTTTAAA
>Ga0265293_10011329_pt1 | contig 12166 bp, 13 predicted proteins | sample Munlanlewell138R_FD_192505 | JGI IMG/M metagenome (GOLD analysis project Ga0265293, IMG submission 192505) | Leachate microbial communities from a municipal landfill in Southern Ontario, Canada - Leachate well 138R | ecosystem: Engineered > Solid waste > Landfill > Unclassified | place: Canada... | reverse complement strand
TTTCATCAAGTAACATATATTTAGTTGCTCCTATAAACTCTCTACCATTATTGATTTATTGGTATAGATACAAATATCACTGGCGATTTGAAGTGCTTTTTCGGCAATTTTCACCGCATCATAATCAGAACAATCGAGATAAGCTCGGGCAGCAGCTAAAGCGTAGTTTCCTCCCGATCCAATAGCAATGACATCGTGCTCTGGTTCGACTACATCACCTAAGCCTGTAATTAAAAATGTTTTACTCTTATCGGCTACTATAATCATCGCCTCTAAACGCCTTAAGGTGCGATCTGTGCGCCACTGTTTGGCCATTTCAACGGCTGCACGAGTCAAATCGCCATTAAACTCTTTTAATTTGTCTTCAATTACTTCATATAAAGTAAAGGCATCAGCTGTTGATCCGGCAAAGCCAGAAAGGACTTTCCCATCCATCATTTTACGCACCTTACGTGCATTTCCTTTCATAATCGCATCGTTGGCAGTGACTTGCCCATCTCCGGCAATCGCAACTTTCCCATCTTTTCTGACGGCTACAATAGTAGTTCCTCTTATGTTCATTCTATTTCCTTTCCGTGCGGATGGCTTTTCTCATAGACTTGTCGCAATCTCTGCCGTGATACATGGGTATAAATCTGAGTTGTCGCAATCGATTTATGTCCAAGTAGCTTTTGCACGACCCTAATTGATGCATCGTTATCTAACATATGTGTCGCAAAACTATGGCGTAACATATGGGGAGTAAAACGCAATCCTATGGCTAATTTTTTTCTGTACTTTTCAAAGATACTATGCAAAGAAGAAGGAGACAACCGTTTACCCCTCTCTCCTATCAACAAAGCCTCTAAATCGTCATTAGTAAGCTTTTTCAAACCAATTTGGTAAGCCTCTTTTTCACTTAAATACCTCTGCAAAATCACAATTGTTTGCAAATTTATAAAGACATAACGTTCTACTGACCCTTTTCCTCTTACTATCATCCGTTCATCTTCAAGCTCTAAATCCTTTATATTGGCATTTAACAGTTCAGACAGACGACAACCAGTTGAATAAAAGAGATTGAAAATTAATTTGTCCCGTAAAGAGATAAAATCGAGTTCTTCTATACTAAGTAATCTCTCAATTTCTTCTAAGTTTAAAAGATGAGGCAATCTTCGCGACCTTTTTGTTGCAGCAATTCTTTCAAATGGATTAATTGAGAGTTGCTGTTGTTTTACTAAAAACTGATAGAACTGTCTCAACGAAGAGACTTTACGGTTAATCGATGCGTTTTTAAACTCTCTGCTGTTAATAATTTGGGCAATATAACGGCGAGCATCTACATATTCTAACACTTTTAAGTCTAAATTATTTTCTTTTAAATAGTCCAAAAATTGATAAAGATCATTTTTATAAGCAACAACTGTTAGAGGACTTAATGAACGTATTTGTTCTAAATAGATCAGATAAGAGTCAACAAGACTTTCATTTTCTGCCCATAAATTTTTCATCAACTTATTATAACACGACTGTAAAAACATTACAGTAACTGAGAAAGAGACGAAATTGTCTCAGCTCCCTGTTCAACCAAAGCATGAGGGCCAAAAGAGGTCAATGCACTGCTATGGATAAACACATCTTTACCTTGATCCAATGTAAAAGAGGCTACATTCATGGCACAAGAGTTCAACTCAGCTTCAAATAAAAGTGTTAGCTTACCAATTCCACTAAGTATTCTCTTACTTAAATAAAAGTTTATTTTATTGGGTCCACTATCAGGGTGAAAAGTTGAAACAAAAGAGCCTCCTTGCATTAAAAAAGAGAGGACAGTTTTTCGGTGTAACTTTGTAAGAAACTTTAAACCGCACCCTAAAACAGCCCAACTAGTTCCTCCCTCTTTTAATGTTGATAATTGCACATTAGAGCCAATTCCTTTAAGAAAATCAGAGAGAACGACTATCTTTGCTTCAGAGCACTCTTTGACAAAATTGGTACTTGCTTTAAGACTTTTCAAAGAAGGGGTGGTTGTACCGACAACTGTTAGGCTGTTTTGCAATGTAAGGGGTTGTCCAATTACTGTTAACAGCAGTGGAGGATTATCAATCTCTTTTAAAAGAGGAGGATAATTTGCATCAAATATTGTGATTATTTGATTAGATTTCTCATCAGACCACTTTAAAAAGGAGTCCCTTTTTCTAAGAGTTTCTTCCCCTCTTTTGTTTTGGAAGACTTTTTTAAATAACAAATCACTATTTAAACATTTGATTTGATCTTCGTACTCTAAAAAAGGGTAAAAATGGAGAGCCGCAATTTTTTCTAAAGCAAACATATAAAAAGAACTCTGCTTTTCGTTAAACTGCTTTACTTTTTATCTTTCTCCCCTTTGGGATGGGTAGCTCTGAAGATTTGGAGTAAATCTTCAGTATCGGTGTGGGTATATATTTGAGTTGTTCTTATATCAGAGTGGCCCAACAGCTCTTGAACTGAGCGTAAGTCTGCCCCACCACGAAGTAAGTGCGATGCATAAGAGTGGCGTAAAGTGTGCACCTTTGCATCAACGTTGGCCAATTTTGCATACTCTTTAAACCTTTTCCAAACTGAAGCTCGATTTAAAGGCTCACCTCTTCTACCTAAAAAAAGGGCACTTGATTTTAATTTATCACTTATTAAAGTAGGTCGACTGTTTTTTAGATAGACATCAATTGCTTTTATAGCCAATTGTCCCACAGGAACAATTCTCTCTTTGTCCCCTTTTCCAACGATGCGTAAACTCTTTTCATTTGAATTGTAATCAGAAAGATTTATTGTGATAGCTTCTGAAACCCTTAAACCACACGAATAGATTAGTTCAAAGAGGGCATAATCACGTAGCCCTAATGCATTTGAAGTGTCGATAACACTCAAGAGCTCTTCTATTGCATTGTAAGAAACACTTTGTGGTATCTTAGTTGGCAATTTAGGCAGGTCTATTAAAGAGAGAGGGTTAATGGTGACATTCTCATTCTCCTGTAAAAAGTGATAAAAAGAGTTTAGGGCACTTATATTTTTTGCTTCAGTACGAGAACTTAAATTACTTTCGGTTTTACGTAAGATAAGGTAGTCGGTAACAATTTTAAAATCGGCCTCTTTTAGCAGAATCTGCCTCTTCTCTAAAAAAGTTAAATAGCGAGTAGCCTCTTTTGTATATAACTCAACGGTTGCCAAAGAGACCCTCTTTTCGACAGTTAGATAATCGGCAAACTCTTCGATTAGAGGGAAGTTCAAAAATTACTCCTCTTCTTCTTTACGATTGTAACGAAGCACAGCAGGAAAACTGTAATCATTGGTCACTTGTTTATTGCCCAACTGTTGTTGCAAATCTTGCCAGCGATTAACTGTGACAACTTGTTCATCTTTAATCTCTTCTGTGGCTGAGTTTTCACCTTCTCGATCTCTTTTTGGGTAGAAAGAGGGTCCTTCAATTTTACGTTTCTTAAAATCGAGTGTTTCATGCGATTGTGCTTCAGTGCCCACTCTTTCAAAACCTGTAGCAACTACAGTTACTTTAATCTTTTCGCCCAATTCAGGGTTGTAAGCTTGTCCTGCAATAATCAAAGCATCTTCGGCACAGTTTTCGGTTATCAGTTCAACAACATCCTGGTATTCTTGAAGGGTTAGTCCATCACCTCCAGCAAGGTTAACTAATATTGATTTGGCACCATCAATGCTAGCATTTTCTAACAGTGGATTATTTATAGCAGCTCTTGCAGCTTCTATAGCTCTGTTTGTCCCCTCTCCGATACCGATTCCCATCAAAGCATCACCGCGTCCTTTCATAACTGTTTTGACGTCGGCAAAGTCGATATTAATTTCACCTGGTTCGGTAATCAGTTCACTAATTCCTTGAACCCCTTGGCGTAAAACGTCATCCGCTAAAAGGAAAGCTTTTTTAATTGGTGTATTATTTTCAACAACTTTGAGTAGATATTGGTTTGGAATCAAAATCAGAGTATCGACATGTTTGCGTAATTTCTCAATTCCACCTAAAGCTAACTGTAATTTCTTTTTCCCTTCAAAGGCAAAAGGAGTCGTAACAACTGCAACGGTTAAGGCATTAACTTCACGGGCAATTTCGGCAACGATAGAGGCTCCACCTGTTCCGGTTCCTCCTCCCATGCCAGCCGTTATAAAGACCATATCAGTTCCAGTCAAAAGTTTTTTGATTTCGTCTCTACTCTCTTGGGCCGCCTTCTCACCTACATCGGGAATACCACCTGCGCCTAGACCACCGGTCAACTCTTTACCAAGGGGCATCCGAATTTGAGCATTAGATCGCTGAAGAGCTTGGATATCGGTGTTCATAGCAACAAAAACAACTTTTTTAAGCCCGCTAGCAATCATCCGGTTAATAGCATTCCCACCAGCTCCTCCAATACCCACAACTTTAATATCAGTAGGTGGAGACTGTTCATCGTTTAGTAAATCTTCAAGCATATCAAAATCCATCAAGGGTAACCTCCAAAAAGTTAAAAGAGAGTTTTAAAAAAGCCCCGCACCTTTTTTTTCACTTTCAGAGATGATTTAGGGCGAGAACTTTTTGATCCACCAAGCGAATATTGATCTTTTATTCGTTTGGCTTCAGTCATTACTAAACCTAAAGTAGTCGTATAGCGAGGATTTATATAAGAGCGATCTAAGCCATTTAATGCTTCGGGAAAACCGATTCTTGAAGGCATTCTAAAGATTTCACTAGCAAGTTCAGTAGCTCCCGATAAAAGAGCTCCGCCTCCCACTAAGACAACCCCTCCTCCAAATGAGCCGTGAACTTGTTTTTTCTCAAGTTCTACTTGTAGTAAAGAAAATATTTCAGCCATTCGAGGCTCAATGATTTTACTCAATTCTCTTTTTGGCATTTTTATGGAGGGCAATCCTCCAACTTGGGGCACTATTATCATCTCATTAGGGTCAACTGAAGGGATATGACAATTTCCGTATTCACATTTTACCTGTTCGGCAATAACTTTTGGTTTATTTAAAATATAGGCAATATCACCAGTGATGTGACTTCCACCCAGATTCACTCCACCAGTAAAAACAGGTGATCCGTTTGAATAGACAATCATGTTGCTTGTACCATCACCTAAATTGATCAAAATAGTTCCCATCTCCCGCTCTTCGACACTTAAAACAGCCTCTGCATCGGCAAGCTGTTGAGCAAAAAGGCGTTGCACCTGATAACCAGAGCGTTGGATACATTTACGCACATTTTGAGTAATTGGATTGGAAGCTGTAACAACTAAAACACGACTTTCGAGGCGGTGAGCTAACATGTCAATTGGATCTTTTATGCCACTGCGCCCATCAACCTTAAAATCTTGAACTAAGGTGTGTAAAATCTCCCGATCGAGAGGCATTTCAAAAGCTCGGGCAACTTCCAAAGAGCGAAAAATATCTTCTCGCTTAATCTCCTGATCTTTTGCGTTAATTCCGACAACCCCTTGTGAAGAGATGCCTTCAATGTGATCGCCACCAACTCCAACTAAGATTTGTTGTATTTTAACACCAGCTTGTAATTCAGCCTCATTAACCACCGAGACAATCGATCGAATAGTTTGCTCAATATTGACAATCGCTGCTCCACGAACCCCTTCAGAGGGTCTTTCGCACAGTGAATCAACCATGACAGTTCCATCGGCACTAACAGTACCGATAACGGCACGCACCCAAGAGCTTCCGATATCTAAACCCATCATGATTTTATCTGATGCCACTATAAGCCTCCACTTATTGCCTCTTTACCATTGCTTGTGAATACAAATCATACCGAAACTCGTTACCAAGAGCAATATTGTACAACTGTTCTTTATTCTGTTCTAGTTTAATCAATCCGAGAGCGTCATGCAACCGACTTTCTAAAACTGGTTCTCTGATATGTAAATAGCTCTGATAAGCAGGAAGAGCAATAACCATCTCATTTACTCTGTTTACCTTAGACTTCTGATAAATTATTGAGCCCAAAGAGCTAGACAATCGATTCTGATTTAAGGCTATTAGAGTCGAAATTTCGACAAAAGTAGCATCAGAGTCATGTTTAAACAAATACTCTAAATAAGCTTCAGAGACTTCAATAACCAATTTTTCTTCTTTAAAGAGAGTATAATCTCGTTGTTCTAAGGCAATTAGGTTATCTTCGTCAAAAAAGTAATAATCGTTATCACCGGTTGTGATTAAAAAGAGGGGATCTTGTAAAACTAGTTCAACTTTTAAAGTTGAAAATAACTGTTTTTTTACCGTAGCTTTTTTCACAATCGGCAACGTCTCAAAACTTTGTTGCAACGAATTGGCAGAACCTTTCATCAAAGATTTTCCCAACATTGAATTGGCTTTCTGAGTAACTTGATAAGGTAACGAACTAAAAGTTCGACTGTAAACAAATTCTATTTTCTTTACATCGAATAAAGGGACAAAACGCAATGAATACCACACAAGCAAACTTAGTAGGACAATAGCTAAAAGTAGCATTGGCTTAAAGTGGGTTCGTTTAGTAAACAAAATCTCTTTTTGCAAATAATGAGAAGAAGGACGAACGGTTTCGTTTAATCTTAGAACATCATAATCGTAGTTAGTATAAGATGAGCTACCCATAAAATTACTCCTTTTGTCCCTTTTTCATAAATGAATAAAGTAGTCCACACTCCCCTATCACCATAAAAAGGTTTGTGCCACCTTGAGAGAAGAATGGGAGAGGAATCCCTGTGGGAGGTAAAAGAGAACTGACAACCGCTATATTGATTAAAGCTTGCCAAATTATCATAAAAGTGATGCCAAATGTTGCATAAGAGCCAAATAAATCGCCTTGATTTTTCAACTTTCGACTCGTATAAAAACCTATATAGGCAAACACAGCAAAAAGGAAAAAGAGAATTAAAAATCCAACAAGACCACCCTCTTCCATTAAGGAGGCAAAAATAAAGTCACTGTGCACTTCGGGAATTGGTCCTAACTTATAAATGCCTTTGCCTAACCCTTTACCGAAAACGCCCCCTTCACTGATTGCTTTTAAAGCATTTTGTGTTTGCCAATTAAGACCAGTAGGATCGATTGAAGGAAATATAAAACTCACAACCCTTTTTATTCGATAAGGTTCAATCAACAAAAAAGCTAGGGCTGAAACACCAATAAAGGAGGAGAACATCAAAATATAACGGAAACTTAAACCGGCAACTAAAAGCATCCCTAGCCCTACTAGGACGTAAACTAAAGTTGTCGAATAGTCACGTTGCAATAATATCAATGCCGAGCCAACAAAAAGGGTAATGATAGCAATTAAAAGTGTAGTTGATACTTTCTCTTCTTTTGAGAAAATATTTGCCAAAAATAAGACTGTTGCCACTTTCAACAGTTCAGAAACTTGAAAAGAGGGTAAGCTTCCTATTTGTAGCCATCGTCTTGCCCCCATTTTCACAACCCCAAAAGGAGTGGCTAGAGTCAAGACCATCAAAAATAGAGTCCCCACCAAAAATGGGAAGATTAGAACTTTAATGAATCTGAGTGGAACAAATGCAATTAAAGTAAAAACAGCAAAACCTGCCAGAGCAAAAAATGTTTGTCGAATAAGATAGTAAGCTGGCCTTACTCCATTTTTTAAAGCTTCATCATAAGAGGCTGAATATAAAGTGACTAAACCATACCCAACTAAAGCAATGACAACACACAAAAATAAAAATGTGCTTATCTCTAAATAGTCATTTTTGCGCCTATCAAAATAGTTATAATGGGAAGAATTGTCGTATAGATCACTATTTACCATCTCTTTCTCCCCTATCTAAATTTGATTAAGAACAAAAAAGCAGCTGCAACGCCAAAAATAGCACTAGCAACTTGGAATCTTGTTACAATACGACTCTCCGTTACCCCTTTTTTTTCAAAGTGGTGGTGTAAAGGGGCCATCTCAAATACCTTCTTTGAGTAAAATCTGATTGAGATGATTTGAACTAAAGAGGAGAGAACCTCAATAAAAAAGAGGGCAGAAGCGACTAAAACAACAAATTCAGATCGCAACAAGAGAGCACTGACTGCAATAAAAGCACCTAAAGCATGCGAGCCAACATCGCCCATAAAAACGAGAGCTTTCGAACCGTTATACCAAAGAAATGCCAATAGCGAACCGATTACGGCAGTAGTCACTATTAAAAGGTGAAGTGATCCCTCTTGAATTGCTAAAGGGACAAAATCTATATGATTAGAGATCCCAAAAACTGTAGTAATTAAAACTAACAATAAAAGGGGGCTAAAAGCGACACCGGTCGCTAAACCATCCAAACCATCCGATATATTTACCGCATTTACAATTGTAACTATATAAAGCAAATAGGCTAAAGACTCCCATACGCCTAAATTAGAGGGGACAAAAGATAGTACATTAGTTTTTATATAGAGGATAAAAGAGCCAACCAATATTTGCATTGCCAATTTTTGAGTTGTTTTTAACCCAATTGATTCTTTACGACTAACTTTTAAAAAATCATCTAGTAGCCCTATTAATGCAAAAACAATTAGAGCAATTAAAGGGATATAGGTGTAAGGATGTTTTAAATCACCGAAAATAAGAGTTGAAATTATGATACCAAAAATAAAAAAAAGACCGCCACTAGTTGGTGTGCCCTCTTTGACAATATGATTGGTAGGTCCATCAGGATTGATTGGTTGGCTAAATTTTGTCTTTAGTGTCCATTTAATGTAGAAATGGCCCAGTAAAAGGGAACAAAATGCAGAGAGTAGTAGTGCAGCTAAAGATTTTAAAATCATATGGTAACTAATCACCCAATTTCTCCTTAAATTGCCTCTAAGATTGGCACCAACTGTTCCATTGCCATCGACCTTGATCCTTTTAAAAGGACCAAATCACCCCGTTTAGTTGTTTGGGCAACTTTATCTGCCAATGAATCAAAACTGTTGGTGTAAAATAGGTTTTTACCATAGCCAACAGAAAACAATTCGTCGTATGTTTTTTTAATTTCTTCTCCATAAAGATATATTTTATCTAAATTGCCTTTTAGAAGTATGTGAGCAACTTTTTTATGGGCATCAGAGCAATAATTTCCCAACTCTTTCATTGAACCTAAAATGGCGATTTTATCCCCTTTCCAAGTCAATGAGCCAACATAATCGACAATCGTATTAGTCGAATCGAGACTTGAGTTGTACCAATCTTCGATGACAGTCACATCGTTAGAAACTACGTTGCTCCGTCCTGCCATAACTTTGTAATTTTCAAGTCCAAGTTTAATTTGTTCTGCTTCAGCTCCCAGATAACTTGCAATTGCAATAGAGCCAAAGGCGTTAATCAGGTTATGATTGCCTACAGCATTAAGATTTATAGGGAGATTTTTATATTTAAAAGACCACCCTTTTAAACCATTGTTTTTAATTGATGAGATATTATTCGTTGAAAAATAGCCAAATTTTGTCAGTTTTATATCTCTTTGCTTCTCAATAAATGGGATATAACGGCTATTTTCACCAATAAAAGCTTTCTCTATTTCGTTGTGGAAAAGATTGCTTTTCTCTTTGGCTATTTCAAAAAGGGAACCCATTTTACCGATGTGAGAATTGCCGATATTTGTTATTAATCCGATGTCAGCTTTCCACATATCAACCATATTTTTCATCTCACCGACACGATCTACACCCATCTCAAAAACACCATATTCGGTTTTTTCATCAAGATTCATCAAAGAGAGAGGTAAGCCTATTTCACTGTTGTAATTTCCCGGTGTTTTAACGGTTTTGCCCATTGTGCTTAAGATAGAGGCAATCATCTCTTTTGTTGTTGTTTTGCCAGTACTACCGGTAATTCCAATTTTTGTAATATCAGAAAGAGATTCGACATAAGCTTTTGCCAACAGTTGCAGTGCTTTTAACGGCTCTTCAACTGCAATAAGATTATATTCACTTTTTTTATCGACGAAAGACCTTTTCTCTTTTTTTATTAAAGCGGCAGCTGCCCCATTTAAAAAAGCCTGTTCAACAAAGTTGTGACCGTCGTTATTAACTCCCTCTAAAGCAACAAAGAGAGCTCCTTTTTCAATATTCCTTGAATCGATTGAGACCGACGAGATTTTTGTATGAGTTTTAGTGGTAATTAGAGTTCCGTTAACTATGTTGTTGATTTTATTTAAAGTCATCGCTCTCATACACTACTTCTCCAAAGAGACTATTTTTATCTCTTCAAAAGCAATCTTTTGTAAAAAAAGATCTTGTGCTTGGGCATTTTTTAATGTTTGTTGAGGCAACATTGTTTCAGCAAGACGAGCTTTAATTAAATTTTGTTGCTCTTTTAAAGCAGTTATTTCAATTTCAGTTTTTCTTATTTGCAAAGAGAGTTGATGATTGTAAGCAGCTTGTGAGACAACAATTAAAAGTGAGATGAAAACAGTAATGAGAATGAAAATTATTGAAACTTTCTCCCAAGTCTTTATTTTACTGGTGCGATCGATAGATTTTTCATAATTATACATGACGAGCCCCCAGTTTTTGAGCAACCCTTAATTTGGCACTGCGAGAAGGTGGATTTTCTTGAATTTCCAATTCGGTTGGTCTAATCGGTTTTTTGGTAAGAATTTTTACAGAGGCCTGTTTTTGTTCATCCTCTTTAGCTAGTTCTCTAAAAAGGTGTTTAACAGGTCGATCTTCCAAAGAGTGGAAACTTATAACTGCAATACGCCCCTCATCTTCTAAAAGCTTTATAGCGCTTTTAATTGCAACTGGAATTCTTTTTAACTCCTCATTTACCTCTATTCTTATAGCTTGGAATGTTCTGGTTGCAGGACTGATTTTGCCGTACCGATATGAGGGGGGAACTGCCAATTTAATAATATCTGCCAGTTGACCAGCAGTATCGATTGGCTTTATTGCCCTATTTCTAACAATTGAGGCGGCAATTTTACGTGAATAGCGCTCTTCACCATATTTGAAAATTAGATCTGCAAGCTCTTTTTCTTTGTAGTAATTAACAACATCAAAAGCTGTCAAATCAGAAGTGACATCAAGGCGCATATCGAGTTTTTCATCACTGTTAAAACTAAAACCGCGTTTAGATTCCTCATAATGAAAAATAGAGATACCTAAATCAAAAAGAATTATATTGGGTCTAGGACCCTCATAATTTTCCAAAAAAGTATCAAACCAAGTGTTTACCCCTTCAAAACGAGAGCCAAATTCTTTGAGTCGTAGCTTTGCCTTCTCTAAAATTGCTGCATCTCTATCGAGACCTATGACGCGTAAGTTTGGGTATTTCTTTAAAAATAGGTGGGAGTGCCCCCCTTCTCCCAAAGTACAATCAATCATCAATTGTTCTTTGTCGTTGTCTAAGGGTAAGTATTGAAGAGTTTCTTGAGCTAAAACAGGATAATGGACTATCTTCAATTTAGTGTCCCCCTTCTTGCAACAAAATGCTTAAACTTTGACTTGCTGCATTGAAGGAGACTTCACTATCGGTTAAAAATTGTTGGTAAGAGTCGACACTCCACAATTCCATATAAGTACTAATTCCAAGTAGTATTGACTCCTGTTTCAAAGTTAAACCGACGCTCTCTCTCAATTGAGGCGGTATCAACAATCGACCGGCTTTGTCGATTTCAACTTCCATAGCTGGTGCTATTATCCGCCTTTGCAACAATCTTAAATTGGCATCAAACATTGCCCCAGGACCATCCATAATTTTTGTTCTGATGTTCTCAAAAAATGGGGGCAACATTATCCAAAGACAACTTTCAACTGCACGGGTGATTATTAAACTACCTTGCCCATCTAAAGAGCTGCGGAGTTTTGCTGGGATTAAGATTCTCCCTTTTTCATCAATTGTGTTTCTGTATTCACCAGTTAACATAACCACCCACCTACATAGAAGTACCCAATAATGGGAATAATTACCACTTCTTACCACAAACTATACCTTGCGTCCCACCAACTGGCAACTCAGATACACACTTTAGAGCTCTGTATTGATGTAAATAAAGGAGACAGTACTATACACCTGTTGACCTACAAGGTGTTTTAACTGACAATAATGAGAGTAATTGTAATTATAATGAGAATTTAGAGACTTTTAGCCGTTGTAGCGATTTCGCTCACTATCTAAGTTAAAGATATTGTAATCTATATCGGCAAAGAGAATATTTCTTTTTTCTGCTTTGACTAACCACTC
>Ga0265293_10011328_pt1 | contig 12167 bp, 8 predicted proteins | sample Munlanlewell138R_FD_192505 | JGI IMG/M metagenome (GOLD analysis project Ga0265293, IMG submission 192505) | Leachate microbial communities from a municipal landfill in Southern Ontario, Canada - Leachate well 138R | ecosystem: Engineered > Solid waste > Landfill > Unclassified | place: Canada... | reverse complement strand
TGCTCGAGACGACCTTCCAAGAGGAGACTGAAACGGACCTGTTCGGCGAGCAGGCCGTGCTGTGCGGCGGCGTAACCGCCCTCATGCAGGCCGGCTTCGAGACGCTGGTGGAAGCGGGCTACGACCCCGAGATCGCCTACTTCGAGTGCCTGCACGAGATGAAGCTCATCGTGGACCTGATCTACGAGGGCGGCATGGAGCGCATGCGCTACTCGGTCTCTAACACCGCGGAGTACGGCGATTACCGCACCGGCCCGCGCATCATCACCGACGCTACCAAGGCCGAGATGAAGCGGGTGCTGGCCGAGATCCAGTCGGGCGAGTTCGCCAAGGACTTTCTGGCTGAGAACCTCACGGGGCAGCCGCGCCTGAAGGCGGGCCGCAAGAACACCGAGGCGCACCTGCTGGCCCGCACCGGGGCGCGCCTGCGCAAGATGATGCCGTTCATCGCCGGACCCAAGTCGTAACCAGTCCACCCACAGGAGGAGTGACGTGGCCTATATAAAGTTCTTCGACACCACCTTGCGCGACGGGGAGCAGAGCCCGGGCGTGGCGCTCAACACGCAGCAGAAGCTCGAGATCGCGCACACGCTGGCGCGCCTCAACGTCGACATCATCGAGGCGGGCTTCCCGATCACGTCGGACGGTGACTTCGACTGCGTGTTCCAGATAGCCCGCCAGGTGAAGGGACCGGTGATCGCGGCGCTGGCGCGCACGCACAAGGCCGACATCGAGCGCGCGGCAGAGGCGGTCGCGCCAGCCGGCGCGAAGGGGCGCATCCACATCTTCACCAGCGCGTCCGACGTGCACCTGGAGTACATGCTTCGCAAGACGCGTGACGAGGTGCTGCAGATCTCGGACGAGATGGTGCGCTACGCCAAGACGTTCGTGGACGACGTGGAGTTCTCGGCGCAGGACTGCATGCGCGCCGACCCCGACTTCGTGTACGAGCTGGTGCGCACCGCCATCAGGGCGGGCGCCACCACGGTTAACATCCCCGACACCACTGGTTACGGCACGCCGGAGGATTACGGGCGCCTCATACGCAGCATCTTCGAGCAGGTGCCCGAGGCCGCCAACGTGACCATAAGCACGCACTGCCATAACGACCTGGGTATGGCCACCGCCAACTCTCTGGCGGCGGTTGAGAACGGCGCCACGCAGGTGGAGGTGGCCATCAACGGCATCGGGGAGCGCGCTGGCAACACGGCGCTGGAGGAAGTGGCCATGGCGCTCTACACGCGCCGCGATCATTACGGCCACGACATCGGCATCAACACGCGTGAGCTGTACCGCGCCTCGCGCCTGGTGTCGCGCTACACCGGCATGATGGTGCAGCCGAACAAGGCCATCGTGGGGGAGAACGCCTTCGCTCACGAGGCCGGCATCCACCAGGACGGCGTCATCAAGCACAAGGGCACGTACGAGATCATGAACGCCGAGCTGGTGGGTCGCGAGGCCGGCGTGCTGGTCATGGGCAAGCATTCGGGCCGCAACGCCTTCCGGCAGCGTCTGGAGGAGCTGGGTTACGAGACCACCAAGGAGCAGCTCGACACGCTCTTCAAGCAGTTCAAGGAACTGGCCGACGTGAAGCAGAGCGTCACGACGGAGGACCTGCGCGCGCTGGTGGAGAACCAGCTGGTGAAGGTGGACGAGACGTTCAAGCTGGAGCACATCCAGTTCCAGAGCGGCAGCGGCGGCATCACCCCGCAGGCGCTGGTGCGCTTGCGGACGCCCGACGAGGTGCTGGAGGCTTCGGCTACCGGCTCAGGGCCGGTCGACGCTGCCTACACTGCGCTTCGGAGCCTGACGCCGGTGCCGTTCACGCTCGAGAGCTACGACCTCAAGGCCATCGGTAGCGGCACGGACGCCCTGGGCGAGGTCACCATCCGCGTCAGCGCGGGCGACCAGACGCTTTACGGCCGCGCTATATCCACCGACGTGGTGCAGTCCTCGGTGCTGGCTTACGTGGACGTAATGAACAAGCTCGCGGCTGGCCTCGGCCGTAACAAGGCAGAGGCCCGCTCGATCACCATGGCGGTCTGAGCCTTCAGGAGTAGGCCACTATGGTGCCGTCCAGGGCAGCCACCACCACGCCGTCACCGAGTGGCAGGGGGCTGGCCTGGACGGCCGCGTTGGCTACCTTGTCGGTGTGCAGCACGCGGCCGCTTCGCGCGTCGAGAACGATGAGGTCGCCGCCCTCGGTGGCGACGTAGAGGTTGCCCGCCGCCACCACGGGCGTGGCGGTGACGGGGGCGGGCAGCGGCCTGGTCCACACGTCGTCGCCGCTGCGGCGCGACAGGGCGTGCAGGCGCTGGCCCCAGGACACAACGTAGACGTACTCGCGCCACAGGACCGGGGTGCTCCACTGTTCGCCCTCTAGGTCGTAGCTCCAGAGCACCTCGCGCTTGGCGAGGTCGAAGGCGTGGACCTCACCGGACCTGGCGGGTATCAGCAGGATCCCGTCAGCCGCCGACGGCGGCGCCGCCAACTGCCCGACCTCGACCTTGAACGTGTGGCCGCCGTCGGATAGCCGCACCGAGTGCAGCCAGCCGTCCTGAGTGGGCACGTAGCCGTGGCCGCCGTGCACGGTGGGCGCGGTGGTGCAGGCGGCCGACAGGGGAGTGCGCCAGAGCTCGCTGCCGTCCTCCGCCTTCAGGCGCAGCAGGGCGGAGCCGGCGGAGACCACCAGGTCGTCGCCGAACGGCGCTGCGCCCGTAACTTCGGCGGCGAGCCGCTGCCACGCAACGTTGCCCTGGGGCCACTCCAGCGCCCTCAGGCTACCGTCGCGGCTGGTGAGGTACAGGTGCTTGCCCGCAACCACGGGCGGTTGGCTGGCTTCGTCGTGCAGGTCGAAAACGGTCTGGACTCCGCCGTCGGCGGGCCGAATGACGGCCAGCGCGTCGGAGCGAAGGCCGCAGAGCAGGAAGCCGTTGGAGGCAGCGAGGCCCGAGGGGAACTGCGGCCCCTCGTCGAGGGTCACGGACCAGCGCCGGGTTAGCGTTCCGGCGTTGGGTGGTCCCGCCGGATAGCTGCCGGTGCGTCCCGGGCCAGCCAGCGGCACCTGGGTGGCGCGCGCCAGCACGGCTTCGCGCACGGCCCGCAGAGCGTCGGCTACCGCCCAGCCCGAGGTGGGCCTATGTGCTGGGTCCTTCTGCAGCAGCGCGAGGATGAGCTTCTCCAGGGCCGCGGGTATCTGCGGGTTCAGTTCGCGCGGCGGCGTTACCTGGCCGTACACGTGCTGGTAGAGGACCGCCTGGTCGTTATCGGCATCGAAGGCTGCCACGCCGGTGGCGGTGCGGTACAGCACGGCCCCGAACGCGTACAGGTCCGTGGCGGCGCCGGTGGCCTCGCCGGTGGCCTGCTCTGGCGCCATGTACTGCGGCGTGCCGAGGGTGAAGCCGGTGCGGGTCAGGGCCTTGGAGGTCTCGGTGAGCTGCACCAGACCGAAGTCCATGACCTTGGGCGTGCCCTGGCCGGTGACGAGGATGTTGCGCGGCGTGAGGTCGCGGTGCACCATGCCCAGGCGGTGCACGTAGCCCAGCGCTTCGGCCACCGTGATGGCGGCGCCCAGCAGCCTATCTACGTTCTCGGGGTCCGGTTCGTATGGGCCCAGGTCGGTGATGGGGCCGCCCTCGATGAGCTCCATGGCGAAGTACACGCTCTCGCCTAGCCCCAAGTCGTAGATAGCCACGATGCCGCGGTGGTTGAGCCGCGCCAGCGCGCGGATCTCGCGCCGGAAGCGCTCGCTGTCTGCCTCGGTCAGGTGGGGCCTGAGCACCTTCAGCGCCACGGTGCGCTCGAGGTGCGTGTCGCGCGCGCGGAACACGTGCGCCATGCCACCTACGCCTAGTGGGCCCAGCACCTCGTAGCGGTCGTCGACCAGTTCCCCTGTCTCGAACATGGGAGCGGCCGGCTAGCCGTCGTACAGCGTCTTGAGGATCTCGGGATCGATCTCGCCGTCTTCGACGGCGCGGTTCAGCATCTCGATACCGAGACGCACGACCTCCGACTTGGAGACGAGCCTCTCGGTGTTGGAGAGCTGATAGGCGGTCTTGGTAAGTAGCGAATCCTGCTCCTCGGTGATGACCACCTGAAGCCGTTTGCTCTTCTCGCGCTTGGGCACCGGGCCTCCTTCCGTTGCTAGGGCCGACCGGCCGCCGTTTGGGCCGGATGAACGTGATGCACGCATGTTACCACTCATGTGCATGCGCTTGACACTTGTCAACTGCCCACATACACTAGCACAGAGGATGATGTGTAAGTTACTCACCTTGCAGCAATGCCGAGATGCAACATCTTCCTCACGGTTACCGCGCTGCGGCCGGTATCCTTCTACCTAGCACAAGCGCACCGGCCCCGGCCGGAGACTCGAGAGGGAGCCCAGGTGAACCACAACCACGACGTCCTGATCATCAACGGGGGCACCCCTCTGACCGGCGAACTGCCTGTCAACCGCGCCAAGAACTCCGCTCTATACCTGATGCTGGCCGCGCTCCTCACCGACGAGCCGGTAGTCCTGAAAGACGTACCCCGCCTGTCCGACGTGCTGGTCAGCGAAGAGATCCTGCGCCACGTGGGCGTGGAGACCAGCTGGCACGGCGCCGACCTGCACCTGCACGCCGCCAACCTGCGCGGCCACCACGCCCCTTACTCGCTGGTGAGCAAGATGCGCGCCAGCTTCGTCATCATGGGCGCGTTGCTGGCACGCACCGGCGAGGCGCGCGTTTCGATGCCGGGCGGCTGCGCCTTCGGGCCGCGCCCTGTCGACCGCCACCTGGCCGCCTTCGAAGCAGTGGGCGCCACTATCGACGAGGACGACGGCGACTTCTACGCCCACCGGTCCCAGCCCCTCAGCGGCACCGTGCGCTTCGAGGCGCCAACCGTAGGCGGTACCCAGAACATCCTTCTAGCAACGGCGCTAGGGGCGGGCGAGGTCACCATTGAGAACGCCGCCTTAGAGCCCGAAGTGCCTGACCTGGCCAACATGCTCAACGCCATGGGCGCCGACGTGCAGGGCGCTGGCACCTCCACCATCGTGGTGCGCGGCGCGCGCAAGCTGAAAGGCGTCACTTACAGGCCCATCGCCGACCGCATCGAGGCGGGCACCTACCTGCTGGCCGCCGCCGCCACGCGCGGCACGCTCACGCTCACCGACCTAGAGCCACAGAACCTCGGCTCTGTCCTGGCTGCTCTGGAAGCGACCGGCGCCAAGGTCGAGCGCGGCGCCGACTGGGTGCGGCTCGACGCTACCGGCCCGCTCAGACCGACCGACATCGAGGCTGAGGTGTTCCCGGGCGTTCCCACCGACCTGCAGGCGCCCTTCACGGCCTACCTCGCCACCATCCCCGGCATGAGCCGCGTACGCGATCACGTTTACACCGACCGCTTCACCCATGTAGACGAGCTGGTACGCACCGGCGCGCGCATGACGCTCGACGAGAACGAGCTCGAGATCCGCGGCGGCAAGCTGCGCGGCGCCGCCATGCACGCGGCCGACATCCGCGCCGGTGGCGCCCTCATCGTGGGCGCGCTGGCGGCTGAGGGCGCCTCGGAGATCGGCGGCATGGTCTACGTTGACCGCGGTTACGCCGACCTGGCCGAGCGCCTGCGCCGACTCGGTGCAGCGGTCGAACGCGTAGGCACGCGCGCAGCGGCCACCGCAAACACGCCGGGCATGGCTGCCGGCATCACGCCCAGCGTGAGCCTGGGCGACTGAACCGCCAGCGGCGAGCACAAGAGCTACCAAAAACGAGTTCTTTGTCGGTCTAAGGGGGGGGTCGCGCAGTCCTGCGCTCAGGCGTCTGGCTCGCGCGGTGGAGGTTCGCCGTTCGCTTGCGCTTTCGGGGCCCCACCTTCGGACCCTGAAGCGCCGCCTAGGGTGGCGGCATCTGGAGCAGCGCGGTCACTGGACTCGACCAGCGTGCGGCGCCCGCGCGAGCCGGGATGCCAGAAGCTCTCCAGTTCCGTGCCGCCCCCTAGCTCGTCGCCCTCATCCCCGGACTCGCCGACGTTCAGGTACGACTCCTCCACACCGGTGCTGAACGGTGACCGGTGCGGTGGGGTCGGTGCGGCGGCCTCGGGTTGCGGGTCGGCAGGCGGCGGGCCTTCAAGCGGCGCGTCGGGCTCGGTAGGCGGCTCGGCCAGCAGTACCTCGTCAGTGTCGGCGTTCTCGGGCTCGGCCTCTTGCACGCCGTGCAGCTCGGTCTCTAGCTCGGCCTCACCGGCCTGGCCAGCGTCCGGTTCGCCTTCGACCGGCTCGCCGTCGAACGGCAGCAGCGTGCTGAGCACGTCCACGCCTTCATCTTCAACGCCCTCGGCCTCGCCCTCAGCGGCCAACTCCTCGTCAGACTCGTCGCTCCCAGGGGCGGCACCGTCTGCCGCTACGGGCGCGCCCACGCGACCCCGCAGCACCAGTCCGAGCAGCGCCAGGGCCAGGCCCGCGACCATGAGCCAGAGCCACGGAGAGAGCGGCAACGACATGCCGGCGGAGCGTGAGGGGGAGGGCAGCACGCCGCTCCTGAGAGCCGCCGCCTGCGTCTCGGCGTCCGGCGCCAGCAGGTCGACCACGGGCACGACCTGCTCGCCGCCCGAGAACGCGAACGGCGAAGGCGACTCGCTTAGAGCGCGCCAGCCGCTGGTAGTGAACGGGTCGTGCACCCCGGTCATGGCGTAAACGTCGACCTGGGCCTCAGGGTCGAACTGCCAGGGCAGCACCACCGAGAGCACGTTGCCGCTGCGCGTGGTGGTGAGGGGCACGTGCGTCAGCGTCTGCGGCTCGGCCTGCGCCTCCGCGCCACCGTCCGGCGCGCCCTCGTCAGCCTGGGTGCCCGCGTAAGTGACGCCCCAGGCGCCCTCAGCCGAGAAGCGCACGGCGTGATGCCAGCCCGCGCCGACCGGCAGCAGCATGTTCGGGCCGCGCAGCGTCTGATCGGCGCCGCCTGCCCCGGTGTCCAAGTACACGTCGACGATCGCCAGCAGGCCGCTAACCTCGAACTGCTCGGCCTCGCCCTGGCGTATGGCCTCGTTCTCCTCAGCGGAAGCCACATCGCCGTCGGCGCTCTCGTCGCCGACCGAGGAGGCGGTCGTACCGAGCGCGCCCAAGGTAACGCGCAGCACGGCGGCGCCGTCCTCAGCGACCTCGAGCTCCACGCCCTGCAGGTCGAACATTGCCACGTTGGCGTACACCGTGGAGGTGGGCGGGACCAGGGAGCCGTCGCCGATCGCGTCTCCGGTTGGGTCGGTGAGGGTGATAGCGAGGAGTGCGAGAAGAGCGGCGAGGTTCACGACAGGGCTGCCTCCGGGGCGCGCGCGGCGCGCGGCGCCGCCTGAGTCTGGGCGGTCGCCAGTTCGGTCAGCACGCGCGCTAGTTCCAGCGAGTCGTGCTGGGCGTACTCGCCGCGCCCGAGGAGCGGCAGTTGCACCAGGCGGATGCCGGCGCGCTCGAAGCGCTCCTGCGCCGCGTCGACCAGCTGCGCCCCTTCAGATTCGTAGTTCTGCATGCGCTCAGCGTCGATCGCCGCGGAGTTGACCAGCACCACGTCTGGCGCACGGACACCGTGCCGCACCAGCGCCTCAACGTGGTCGAACGCGTCGTAGCCGTCGGTTTCACCCACCTCGGTCATGATGTTCGCAACGTACACCAACTTGGCTGCCGAGCGGTTGATGGCGTCGCGGATCGAGGGCACCAGAGCCGGCGGGATCGTGCTGGAGTACAGGCTGCCCGGCCCCAAAACCACCACGTCGGCTGCCAGGATGTCGGCGGTGACCTCCGGTAACCCCTCAGGGGCGCCCGGCTCGATCCGCAGCGACTGAACCGCGCCCGGCACTTCGCGCAGCTGCTCCTCGCCCGTGACTTCCACGCCGTCGCCCTTAGTGACCACCAGGTTCACGGGCTGAGCGGTAGCGGGGTAGACGCTGCCCGACAGGTTCAGCAGCCGGTTGATGGCCCTGAGCGCCTGAGCGAAGTCGCCGTCCATCTCGGTCAGCGTGGCGATGAGCAGGTTGCCGAAGGTGTGGCCGCTTAGGTCGGCGCCGCGCTCGAAGCGGTACTGCAGCAGGCGCGCCATGTCGGACTCGTTATCTGACAGGGCTGCCAGGCAGTCGGTCAAGTCGCCGGGGGCCGGCATGTCGTAAGCGGCTCTGAGGCGGCCCGACGAGCCGCCGTTGTCGCTTACGGCCACCACTCCGGTGACGTTGGAGGTGTGGTTGCGCAGGCCCCTGAGGAGGTTCGAGAGGCCGCTGCCGCCGCCCAGGGCCACCACCCGCGGGCCCTTGGCCAGCATGACCTTGCGGTTGAGGAGCCGCGCCGCGTCGCCCGGGTGCGGCAACCAGTTCGAGAGCAGCGAGCGGTTGAGGCGCGCCACCGCGACAGCGCTGACCACGATGCCGAGCAGCAGTAAGAGCAGCGACAGCCCCGCTCCGAAGGCGTACCAGTTGGAGCTGGTGAGGAAACCCTCTATGGGGGCGGAGATGGCGCTACGCTCGTCGCCGAAGAGCCACAACGAGAAGCCGACCACTCCGACTATCAGCATCAGCACGCCGAACACCGCCAGCGTTACGTAGCGCTTGACGCCCATTCCTGGCGTGAGCCACAGCCGCAGCGTCGAGAACGGCTGCCACTGCTGGCCGCTCACTCCGCGGACCCCACGCTGTGCTCCCTCAAGGCGTCGGCCAGGTCGCGGTGCTGCACCTGGGTGCGGTAACCGCCAGCCAGGTCATGGCTCAGCCGCTCGACCACAGCCACCGACCGGTGCTGCCCGCCCGTACACCCCACAGCCACGCTGTAGTTGCTGCGCCCCCCGCTCTCGGCCAGGTAGGCGAGGGAGCGCACCAGCAAGCGCATCTGGTTGTAAAGCTCGAGCGACTCTGAAGAGAACACGTGGCGCTGCACGCTCGGCTCCGTGCCGGGCAGGGGCCTCAGCTCCTCGCTGTAGTAGGGGTTGGGCATGCCGCGCACGTCGAGCACCGTGTCGACGTCTGTCGGGATGCCGCGCTTGAAACCGAAGGAGACCAGCCGCAAGAGCAGCCCGCGTCCCTCCGCGAAACGGTCCCACAGGAGCTGCGTGAGCGCACGCGCGCTGGAGCCGGTCGTGTCTATGACGTCGTCGGCCAGCGCCCGCAGGGGCGACAGAACGCGCCGCTCGTTGGCGAGGTCGGCAGCCAGCGTGCCAGCGGCCACCGGGTGGGCGCGGCGGGTGAAGTTGTAACGCTTTATCAGCACCTCGTCGGAGGCGTCGAGGAACAGCAGGGCGGGGCGGTGACCGCGCTTCTTGAGGTCGGCTAGAGCGGTCGGTGCCTGGTCCAGGAACGAGCGCGTCCGGATGTCGACGCAGATGCACAGGCCCTTCTCGCCGTACTGACCACCCTCTACCAGCGAGAGCCACATGGAGGGCGGCAGGTTATCGACCGTGTAGAAGCCTACGTCCTCCAGGGCGTGCATGGCCGTGGTCTTGCCGGCACCGCTGACGCCCGTGAGAATCACCAACGACGCCGCCTGCGCCGGTTGGTCCGTGGCCTCGGTCACTACCTTGTTCCTCCTGCTCCAAGGCTACACGCTACCAGCGCGTCGCCCTGTTCGGATATCGCTACGTCGGCCACCGAGGTCACCAGCACGCCCGGGCACAGCAGCAGCGCCACCCCGGGCGCCTCGTAACGCACCAGCGCTACGCCGCCCACGCTGGCCTGCGAGAAGCGCCCGCCCGCCAGTGCGGGTTCCGCTGCTGGCACCGCCTCGCCGTCCTGCAGCACCCGCCAGTTCTGGCCCGTGTGCACCACGTGCGCCTCGATGCCGGCCACCACGACGCGGAACGCGGGGGCCAGCCCGACCGCCGCGACCTCGTCCCACACGACCGGCTTGATGAAGCCCACGTCCATGGTCACGCAGCCCGCGGTGGGCGCCCCGGCGGTGGCTTCTACCACCACGGCGGACTCGGTCACGCGGCCGCGCAGGGCGGCCGCCATGCTCTCGGCGGCCGACCGCGAGGTGAAGCAGCCCACGCGGACCCGCACGAACTGCAGGCCGTTGTCCATGGCGAACTCGGTGAAGGCGTCGAACCCGTGCTGCTTTAGCGCGGCGGCGGTGGCCTGCGCCTCGCGCAGGTCGCGCAGCGCCACCGTCTGCACGGTCCACGCCTCGGCTACGTTCTGCGCCCGCGCGCTACTCCATAGGGGCAGGAACGCGGCAACAAGGACCGCGAAGGCCGACCAGGCCCGCACGCGCGCCTACTGCCGACCGAGGCGTTCGCGCACGTCGTCGATCAGGGCCTCAGTGGTGGCGGCGATGCTCGGATCGAGGCGGCCAGCTTCAGCGAACTGCGTGATGGCGTCCTCGAAGCGCTGCACGGCGTAATAGGTCACGCCGAGGTTGAGGTGCGCCTGAGCGTTCTGCGGGTTGGCGGCAATGGCGCGCCTCAGGTAGTCGAGCGCAAGGTCGAAGCGCCCCAGCTCCATCTGCGCGTAGCCGATGTTGTTGAGCACGATGTCGCTTTCGGGGAACGTCTCCAGCGCCACCTGGTAATCCTGCGCGGCCGCGCGCGTGTCGCCCAGCAGCTGGCGCGCGTAACCCTGGTAGAAGGCCGCCAGGCCGGTCTCCTGCTCGCCGCGCGAGCGACCGAACGCCTGCACGGCGGCGGCGTAATCGTGCTGATCGAGGCTGGCAAGGCCCTGCTGGAAGGCTATGCCGGCCTGCTCGGTGAAGCCGATGTCGCCGCCTGTGAGCTCGCGCTGCTGGCGCAGGAGCTCGAGGCTGCGTGACGCCAGGGCGCTGTCGGCGTCCAGCTCCAGCGCGCGCTCCAGCGCCTGTTCGCCTTCGACCAGGCGGCCCTGGCGCATGAGGGCCGTGCCGTACAGCGCCTGCAGGTAGGGGTCGTTGGGCTGAGCGCTGAGCAGTGGCTCCAAGATCTCGAGCGCGCCAGCGGCCCGCCCGGACGCCAGGTACAGCTCGGCCAGGCCGAGCTCCACGTCCACGCCCAGTTCGCGCAGGCCCTCGAAGGTCGCGCGCGCGCCGTCCAGGTCGCCGCTCTCGGCCTGCGTCACGGCCAGGAGGTTGGCGATGCTGATGTTGTTGGGGTTCTCGGCGTGCAGCGGCTCCAGAATCGCGAGCGCGCCCGCGTTGTCGCCCCGCTGCAGCCGGATGTCGGCGGCGGCCAGTTGCAGCTCGACGCTGCTGGGGTAGGCCTCCAGGCCCTGCGCCACCAGCTCGGCGGCGCCGTCAGCCAGCGAGGCGGGCAGCAGCCGCGCCAGGGCGTACATGGAGGCGGACCGCGCCAGCGGCTCGGTCACGACCTGCCGGAGGTAAGCAAGAGCACCGGCGGCGTCCCCGGAATCTATGAGGCGCTGCATGACGGTGCCGCGCAGCAGCACCGATTCGGGCGAGTAGCTCTCGGCGCGGCGCAGCGTCTGCAGCGAGCGTTGCAGGTCGGCCTGACGGTTGGCCAGGCGGATGTAGGCGTCGACGAAGCGCGGGTACGAGGCGATGGCGCCCTCGAGGTCAGTGGCCGCCTGCGAAGAGCCGCTGTTCACGGCCGCGCGGCCAGCTAGCGCCACGGCGTGCGCAGGGTTGATGGTCAGGGCGCGCTCGAAGGCGGCGAGGGCGCCCTCGTGACCTGCGGCTTCCAGCACCACGCCCACCAGCGCCTGGACCTCAGCGTCGTTCGGCGCCAGGCCGGCGGCGCGCTGTGCCTGCGTCACGGCCTCGTCGATGGCGCCAGCCAGCGCCAGGGTGCGGGCGTACTCAGCTACGACCCAAGCGGAGCCAGAGTCGAGTTGGCTGGCGGTGTTCATCTGATCGACCCGCGCTCCCGGCAAGCCCGAGGCCGCCAGGCCGGTGGGCCCGAGGCTGGCTACCGACGGCGTTTGCTCTGCCGCAATGCGCATGTTGGCGAGGCTGTCGCCGCTGGCGCTTGGCGCCACGATGGCGGCCACCGCTTCAGCAGCGGCCACGGCCAGCGCCGCGGGGCCAGCGCCCTGCACCTGCGTGGGCTGCACCGCTCCACCCAGGGTGACGTTGAGTTCAGCCACGACGCCGCTGCCGCCCGCGGTTACCCGGCCCGTTACCACCGCGTCGGCGTCGAACACCCTGACCAGCAGCTGCTGCACGTCCTGGCCGGTCTCTGCGGCCTTGTTGGCCATGAGCGCGGCCAGGACGTGCAGCAGCTGCTGGTCAG
>Ga0265293_10011327_pt1 | contig 12167 bp, 12 predicted proteins | sample Munlanlewell138R_FD_192505 | JGI IMG/M metagenome (GOLD analysis project Ga0265293, IMG submission 192505) | Leachate microbial communities from a municipal landfill in Southern Ontario, Canada - Leachate well 138R | ecosystem: Engineered > Solid waste > Landfill > Unclassified | place: Canada... | reverse complement strand
GTTCGGGATGGTAATCGGAATATACCTTTGCCGTGAAAAACGAAGCGCTGGCAGTCCATGAGGTGTGGCCGCTAAAAAAGGAGTCGCGGGTTCCTCCAGCCAATTTCATGCTCATATCGAAACCGGGATTGTAAACGAAAGGCCGGATGCGGTTATGCGTCATGGCGCCGGCCCACAGGTATAAATTTCCCCCTATGGACTGGGTTTCGAGATAGATAAGCAGCACGGGCAACCAGTCCTTTCTGATTTGTTTATCAAAAGCCAGCAGCGCAGGCAAAGCCAACGCGAGATTCATCCCGATGTCGGAGATTAATTGCGCGTTTTCGTAATTATCGGGGTTTTGAAAAGCCGCCCATCTGTCGAAAGCCCAGATTTCATCACGGTCTAGTTCGAATATGGTGGCAGCATCAAGCCGCGATTTATCTCTCAACAAACCGAGACCGTAATAATTCAACGCATAACCAGCAATTGTAGCGGGAACCTCCCATTTGTAATTAACCCGGTAAACCCTCCCCGACCCAGCGTTTTGAGCTTTCATCGGAAAGCACGCTAAAAGAATTGCAACCAGAAGCGTTATTGTCTTCAATTTGATGTTAAACCTTTGTATACTAATTATTTATATGTCAGCATGCGCGACAGGATGACTGTTACTGCCTCCACTTCACCACACTCATCTTTCAGAATTTGGAGGCCGAAACAGTCCCAAGCGTTCAAACCCTTAACCTCTTATTTTTCAGCGAGCCTATCCTCTTTTCAAATCCTCTTTCAGCTTTTCCAGATTCTTCTCTAGCTTTCTCTCTAATTCATCAATCTCGGCCTCAAGCCGTTCCTTTTTGTCGTCGGCAGCATTTTTATATTCCTTCAGTTTTTCTTTCAGCTGGCCGCTCTGCTTCTCAATATCCTTCAGCTCCTCTTTGTATTTCTTCTGCACATCATCGCTGAGCTTTTCGTAATTTTCGTTGAGTTTATTGAGTTTTTCGTCAATTTTCTCACGCATTTTCTCATATTTATTATTCAGCTCATTCACTTTATCATCCAAAAAGTCAGCCGTAGCTTCGGTAGCTTCCTTAAACTCTTTTTTTGCTTTTTTCGCATTGGAATCCGCGTTATTGCAGGCAAACAGGCCTACGCCCAGCATAAGAATTAGTAGTGTTTTTACTAGTTTCATCAATTTGATATTAAAAGATTAGCTATCATTTTAATGACTAATTTCTCCTTCTTTAAAAAGGAAAGTTCCAAGGTGATCGTCCCAACCTTCCATATTCCGACGTAGCCATTCGAGGGTCATACTGGCGTGTTCAATTTCTTCAACCATATTGTGATGAAGGATCGCTTTCAAAGAATTATCTTTCTCTACTTCAACACGTTGGTTGTACCAATCAACGGCTTCAATTTCTTCTTTCAAGCTGTTCAATGCCCGTGTTACTGATCTGGTTTTTTGGCTTAGTTCTGAAGCCGGTTCGTGATAATCGCTCATTTTCTGTAATTTTTAAGTTTATTCTAAAATCTCCAATTAAAATTCACCATAACACAAAATACACCACTACTTAAAAAAAGTAGCTTTTGAACTATTTAAGATGCATTTCAAGGTGTCTAATTTGGTGCGTATTTAATCCACAAATTTAATGTTTTAAGCCAGTTAATCAAAGTCTAATCCTAAGTTTTAAAACAATTTAACTGCTATTCGAATATTTATATTGTCCTGTTTACAGATTCTGTTCGTTGCATCTCACCTCTGTGATATGAAAAATAAATACCGGCTAAACTAATTACTGTAAAAGTTATAAAACCATATTTCACCACTTTCATAAAATCGTCAACATGCGTTGCATCAATGGCTTCGCTGCCTAAAATACCGGCCAAAAACAAAGCCACAATCGTCATACTTACAATTTGTCCCAGCACCCGTCCTGTGGCCGCAGTGCCAGATGCGATTCCATATTGCGTCCTATTTACAGCACTCATAATCGTATTCATATTGGGCGACGAAAAAAGCGCAAAACCCAGCCCCAACCACAATAGCTCAATTACAATTAACCAGACTGGTGTTTGCGCGGTCAAAAACACAAAAGACAACAGCCCAATCGAACACATTGTCATGCCTAAAGTAGTTAAATAGCGTGGTTGAATTCTATCAGAAAGCCTTCCGGCAAGTGGCGAAAACAAAGTCATCATCACCGGTTGGGCCACTAAAATAGTTCCGGCCTCTTGTGGCGACAACTTTAAAATTTTCTGCAAATAAAGACTCAATAGAAAAACAATGGCAAAAGTGGTGCTATAATTAATAAGAGAAGCTAAATTACTGAAGCTAAACAACTTATTCTGTGTAAAAAGTCTTGTATTGAGCACTGGAAAAGCTGAACGGCTTTCTAAACTCCAAAAGACAACTAAAAACAAACTTCCTACCAACAACAAAACCCAGCCAATCCAGCCAGGAATAAGCGCCGAACCAGCAACCAAAGCCACCAAGCCTACCATATAAAAAGCGGTCCCTTTCAAATCGACTTTTTTGTTTTGTGCGGTACTATCTTCATCCTTTCCCAAGAAAAGAAAAGCCAATATTGCCGTGAACAAACCCATGGCAGACGCCACAAAAAAGATAGAACGCCAGCCCGCGAATTGGGTGAGCATACCGCCCAAATAAGGTCCTGAAGCCAGACCCAGGTAAACGCCTGAAACAGAAATTCCCAGCACCTTGCCCCTGTTTTTGGCACTAAAGGCGGAAACCAAAATGGCCGGCCCCGTGGTGCTGGTGAGTGCTGCGCCCATGCCCTGCACAAAGCGAAGAAAAATCAGCCAGAAACCATCGTTCACTAGACCACAACTCAGCGAAACCAGACTGAAAATAACAACTCCAACCTTAAACATACGCCGAATTCCGGTGAGGTCGCCAAAACGGCCAGCCGGCAACAGAAACATGGCATTGGCCAGCAAAAACGATGTCAATATCCAACTCAGCGCCACGGCACTCATCTCAAAACTCTCCTCAATTGCCGGCAAGGCAATGCTGACTGAAGAAATTAAAAAAGTCCCCATAAATGAAGTTACAGCAACAATACCAACAATTGATAACTGTTTTTTCGTCCAAGTCATTACTTCAATTTTCAGCAAATATAGGTCGGCTTTTCGGAGAAGCAAAATTTAGCTATTTTGGAAACCCGTTCCGCGGAGTATCTACTTCGTGTAATTACCCAGTAACATTTGCTACTTACAAAATCCCCACGGCTGGCGCGGTACAATCCGTGTCTTTCCATCACTCCAAAACTCCACCATTTTCCACTTTTCACTCAAACCTCCACCCCGCCATTATTCCAAAATACTAATCCATTCACCAGAACCAAAAACCAACAAACCAACAAACCAAAAAATCCCTTACATTTGAGCCATAAAAATAATACCATGTGTTTAAGTATTCCCGCGCGTATCGAAGAAATTAATGGCGAAATGGCGCGCTGCTCCGTTGGCGAAGCAAGCTATCAAGCAAGCCTGCAAATGCTTGATATTTCAGAACTTGCTGTTGGTGATTACGTGCTATTGCACACCGGCTTTGCGCTGCAAAAAATCAGTGAAGAAGAAGCCATTGAAACCCTCAAGCTATTTGATGAGTTTGAAGCTTTCAACGCCGCTCTCGATGAAGAAGAAAAGCAAACCGGAGAACGTATCGTATAATATAACGCCATGAAATACATTGACGAATACCGCGATAAGGCTGCCGTTTTGCAGCTCACAGCGCAGATAAAAGAATCCGCTCGCCATCCAATCCGCATTATGGAAGTTTGCGGCGGACACACCATGGCGATACAGCGTTTTGGCATTCCAAGCCTGCTGCCCGAAACAGTGGAATTAGTGAGTGGTCCGGGCTGCCCGGTTTGTGTTACAAGTCGGGCTTATATCGACCAGGCCATTGCCTACAGCCGTCTTCCAGGGGTAATCATCACCACTTATGGCGATCTTATTCGCGTGCCGGGCTCCACCTCAAGTCTCGACAAAGAAAAAGCCAAGGCTGCTGATATCCGTATCGTTTATTCTATCCTTGATGCGCTGGAAATTGCCAAACACAACCGCCGAAAAAAAGTCATTTTCCTTGGAATAGGCTTTGAAACTACCTCTCCGGCCACGGCCGCCGGAATTATTAAAGCCGAAATGGCCGGACTTTTTAACTTCTCAGTCTTTAGCGCACACAAAATAATGCCTCCGCCAATGGCTGCACTTATTGATGCAGGCGTAAATATTCAAGGCTATCTCGGCCCAGGACATGTAAGCACCATCACCGGCTCAAAAATTTACGACTTCATAGCAGATGAATACGGACTGGGTGTGGTAATCAGCGGTTTTGAACCAACGGATATATTGCAGTCGATTTTGATGCTTGTGAAACAATTTGAAAACCGCAAACCCGCTGTTGAAATTCAATACAGCCGCGTGGTAAAACCCGAAGGAAACCCCAAAGCACTGGCCATGCTCGAAGAGGTTTTTTACCTGGATAACGACTGGTGGCGCGGACTTGGCATTTTGAAAGCCAGCGGCATGAAAATCAAAGAAAAATACGCTGCCTTTAATGCTGAAAAACAACTGGAAGTCAGCGTTGAAACCACTCGCGAAGACAAAGGCTGCATCTGCGGCGAAGTGCTGAAAAGCACCGCCAAACCTGCTGACTGCAAACTGTTTGGAAAAGCCTGCACACCTTCCGATCCTGTGGGCGCCTGCATGGTGAGCAACGAAGGCGCTTGTGCTGCTTATTACCGTTACGCAAGATAGGTTTTGTAACTTCCCCAAAAGAATACCATCACAATTCAAGCTATCTTTATGTTATGAAAAATCAAACTAAAGCCACTCTATTTGCGCTGCTTACGGTGTTGTTTTGGTCCACCATGAGTTCTGCTTTCAAACTCAGTCTTGGTTATTTTTCTTATCAAACTTTGCTTTTGTGGTCAGTGATTTTTGGCTGGATTGGTTTGCTTGGTCTGTTGATTTATAAGAGAAGGCTGAACGAACTTATTCCCAAAAATAAAACAGATTTACTACGCTCCGCTTTGCTCGGTTTATTGAATCCTTTCGCTTACTATTTAGTGCTTTTCAAAGCTTATGAGCTGCTGCAAGCACAAGAAGCCGGCGTACTCAATTACAGCTGGCCGGTAATTTTAACCTTATTATCCGTTCCGCTGTTAGGTCAAAAAATTGGCTTGAAAGCCATAATAGCCATCCTGATTAGTTTTGCCGGCTTGTGGATCATCAGTACCAAAGGGGCGGTTTTTTCGCTTCAGTTTAATTCACCTATTGGCGTAGGCTTAGCCCTTGCAAGTGCCTTCATCTGGGCTTTATATTGGATTATCAATATGCACGATAAGCGTTCGGCAATTCCAAAAATCAGTCTTAACATGAGTTTTGGCTTGATTTATATCCTGACATACAGCCTTCTTATTGGCAACTGGAATACGCTCAACATTAATGGATTAATAGGCGCTGCTTATATTGGTCTCTTTGAAATGGGCTTCACCTTTGTGCTTTGGATGATGGCGCTAAACTTATCGGAAAATACGGCTAAAATGAGCAACCTGATCTTTCTTTCGCCTTTTATGGCACTGTTTTTTATCCGTATATTCGTGGGCGAAGAAATTCATAGCAGCACCATTGCAGGTCTTATCTTTATTTTGGCAGGCATTGTTTTGCAGCAAGCTAAGTTAAAACCACGCAAAAAAGCTTAAAATGTATCCACGTATCAGCGATTTTATAAATGATGTTTTTGGCACTTCTTACGCATGGCCTGTGCAGAGTTACGGCTTTTTTATGGCCCTGGCATTTTTGCTGGCTGCACTCGTTTTGCGCGCCGAACTTAAGCGCAAAGAACGCGAAGGATTGCTCAAAGCTGTCGAAAAAATCAAAATAAAAAATAAAAGTCGCCTCGCTGATGCAATCCTAAATCTGCTCATTGGATTTTTGATCGGTTTTAAATTGCCCCATCTTTACAGCAATTATGATAATTTTGTGCAAAACCCGCAACAGGAATTGCTTTCCGCAAATGGCTCATTGCTTTTTGGCTTTGTCGGGATGCTAATAATGCTTGTGGTGCTCTATTATTCCGGAAACAACAAAAACAAGGTGCCAACAGCACAAAAAATTCACCCGTATCAGCATACACCTATGATCGTGCTGATTGCAGCAATTACTGGAATTTTAGGTGCTAAGGTTTTTCATCAATTAGAAAACTGGGAAGCATTTGTGCACGACCCAATAGCTGCCTTGCTTTCGTTTGATGGGTTAACCTTTTACGGCGGACTTATAACAGCAGCATTTTTTGTTGCCTATTATGGCGAAAAACAACAGATCAGCTGGAAAATATTGGGCGATGCTGTTGCTCCGGCACTTATTTTGGCTTATGGCGTTGGGCGCATTGGTTGCCATGTGGCCGGCGATGGCGACTGGGGAATCGTAAATACTATGGCACAGCCAGATTGGCTAAGCTTTTTACCTTCGTGGATGTGGGCCTACGACTATCCCAACAATGTGCTGGGCGAAGGCGTGCCAATTGCCGGTTGTGTTGGTCCATACTGTTATAAATTGCCACAAGCCGTATTTCCCACGCCAATTTATGAAACCACTATGAGTTTGATAATTTTTGGCATCTTATTGTTATTACGCACCAAGCTGATAATTCCGGGTCAATTATTCGCGATTTATCTTGTGTTTAACGGCTTAGAACGTGGATTAATTGAGCAAATTCGTGTCAACAACCTGATGCAGTTTCTCGGCACGCAAATAACACAGGCACAGCTTATTTCAACACTTTTAGTAATCAGCGGTATTGTGCTTTTCATCTTTTTAACTTACTCCAAAAAAACCAAAACACTTCAGGATGGATTATAAAACTTTAACCTATCAAGTTTGCGATTTATGCCGCTCCACCGGACAATTTATCCGCGAGCAAGCAGTTGACTTCTCAGAAAAAAAAGTGGAAAGCAAAGGCCTGCACGACCTGGTTTCTTATGTGGATCGTACGGCTGAGCTGATGATTATCAACGCATTGAAGAAAGACTTCCCGGAAGCGGGATTTATAGCCGAGGAAAGCGGAAATGCGCTTGCTGAAAAATACAACTGGATTATTGATCCGCTCGATGGCACCACCAATTTTGTGCATGGTGTACCTCCTTATTCTATAAGTATTGCCTTGAAACGCGATAAGGAAATTGTGCTCGGCGTGGTTTACGAAATCAACTTGGACGAGTGCTTTTATGCCTGGGAAGGTAGTCCGGCTTTTTTAAACAACAAACAAATTGAAGTTAGCAAAACAGACAAAATCGACAACAGCCTGTTAGCTACCGGTTTCCCTTATAATGATTTTTCAAGAATGAAAGCTTATCTCGCATTTTTTGAATACCTGATGCGAAATAGTCGAGGCCTTCGCCGATTGGGTTCAGCAGCTGTTGACTTAGCTTATGTGGCATGCGGGCGCTTTGAAGCCTTTTACGAATATGGATTAAACCCTTGGGATGTAGCTGCGGGCGCTTTTATTGTGCAGCAGGCAGGTGGAAAAGTCAGCACTTTTGATGGCAGCAACAATGCTATCTTTGGCAAGGATATTCTGGCCGGCAACATCAAGATCCATGCTGAAATGCTAACGGCAATCAAGCAATTTGATGGATTGATTGTGAAATAATTAAGTTCTTACTTCCGTTTCCCTCTATAACTCCCCCGGTGATTTTTATCCCGTGAAAAATGTGGCTTTTTGGCGTTTACCTTGTATTCGGGCCCTTCGCCAAGCTCTTGCGGAAGCGGTAATTTCCGGATGGTATCGCCAATAAACTGTTCAATGCGGTTAAATTTATAGCTCTCGTCTTCACTAATCAGCGTAATGGCCACACCGGTTTTTTCGGCCCGTGCTGTGCGTCCCACCCGGTGCACATAATCTTCGGCATCGCCAGGCACATTATAATTGATTACCAGACTGATGTCGTCAATATCTATTCCCCTGGAAACAATGTCGGTAGCTACCAAAATTTGTATCGCCCTATTTTTAAACGCGCGTAATACCTCTCCCCTTTCGTCCTGAGTAAGGTCGCTATGAATGGCTTTGGCGTTGAGTTTTTGTTTAATCAGGTGTTGCTCAATTTCCTTTACGCCTTTTTTAGTAGCCGAAAAAATCAGAACCAAAGGCAGATCACGGCCTTCAATAAGCTTTTGAATCAGTTTTACTTTCTGATTTTCGTAAGTCATATAGGCAGCTTGAAGCACATTTGCCGCAGGTTTTGATACTGCCAAATTGATTTCCTTATGCGATTTCAGAATCTGTTTGGCCAACATCCTGATAGATGAAGGCATGGTAGCCGAAAACATCAATGTTTGTCTTTCTTTATTTAATACAGCAATAATTCGCTGTATATCAGGCAAAAAACCCATATCAAGCATACGGTCTGCTTCATCTAAAATCAAAAACTGTAAGTCGGAAAAATCAACATAGCCCATATTTAAGTGCGCAATTAAACGCCCCGGAGTAGCCACAACGATAGGTGCACCGCTTTTGAAGGCCTTTTTCTCCAGGTCGTAATCTCTTCCGCTTCCTCCGCCATAAACCGCAATGGAGCTAACGCCCGTAAAATAGCCCAAGCCTTCAATTTGTTGATCAATCTGAATAGCCAGTTCACGGGTTGGCACTAAGATTAAAACCTGAGGCGTTTCGTGCATCGGCACTTTTTGCAACAATTTATGAATAACCGGTAGAATAAATGCCGCCGTTTTGCCCGTCCCAGTCTGTGCACAGGCAATCAAATCCTTTCCTTCAATAACTAATGGGATAGCCTGTTCCTGTATTGGCGTAGCTTCTTCAAATCCCATTGAATCAAGCCCTTCCATCAACGATGGATGCAAATTAAGTGTTGCGAATTTCAAATAATAATGTGTTTATGGGTCATCAGTAATCATTGATTTTGGTAACATTTCAACGCTTGTCGTTACCCTTCGAGCTTTCAAAGGTAAAACATTTGAATCAATTTCTATTGTCGGCTGTTTTAATAGCTGTGTTAATCTTGTAATTCTTACCTTTACCATTCTAAAATGCAGGAACTGATGAAAAAAATCTTAATCACTTTGGTGCTACTTTTTACGCTGTTTTCCATCGGAGCTCAACCAAATGACAGTTTACAACTACCACAGCTAAAGATTGATACAGCTGATAAGCCATTTCGGGTTTACACCTTTGATATCAAAGAACAAATTGCGCCTCCGGTTTGGCGAACCACCCAAAAAGCCTTTGAAAAAGCTTATGCTGAAAAGGCTGATTTGATGTTGATTCACATGAATACCTACGGCGGAATGGTTGACGCAGCTGATTCTATTCGCACAAAAATCCTCAACTCAAAAATTCCTGTTTATGTATTTATCGACAATAACGCAGCTTCTGCCGGTGCTTTGATTTCTATAGCCTGCGACAGCATCTATATGATTGCAGGAGCCAATATCGGCGCGGCAACTGTGGTTGATCAAGCTGGCGAAGTGGTGCCTGATAAGTTTCAGTCGTATATGCGTTCCATGATGCGTAGCACCGCCGAGGCGAAGGGGCGCGACCCGATGATAGCTCAGGCAATGGTTGATCCGTCAATTTATATAGCTGGCATATCAGATTCAGGTAAAGTGCTCACTTTCACCACTTCCGAAGCCATTAAATTCGGTTTCGCCGAAGGGAAAGCCAGCAGCATTGAAGAAGTTTTAAAACTTGCCGGCCACGAGAATTACGAGATTATCCCGCATAAGCTCAGTGGCACTGATAGAATTATCAATATGCTTATTCATCCCGCGGTGAGCGGAATTTTAATCATGATAATCATTGGTGGCCTTTACTTTGAAATCCAAACACCCGGCATAGGCTTCCCGCTTGCAGCTTCCGTATTGGCAGCGCTGCTCTACTTCGCACCGCTTTATTTAGAAGGCATGGCGAGCAATTGGGAGGTGCTTATTTTTGTGCTCGGCGTGATACTTTTGCTCGTCGAAATATTTGCCATACCCGGCTTTGGTGTTGCTGGCATAACAGGCATCACTTTAATTGTTGCTGGCCTCAGCTTTGCAATGGTCGATACCATTGGCGACAGCCCATTCAGCGTGGATTATATAGCACTCGCCAAGTCGTTTTTTATCGTGATTATAGCTGTTTTCAGCTCGGTATTACTCTCGCTTTATCTCAGTCAGAGAATTTTTAGCACAAACCGATTCGGCCACCTGGCACTTGATACTATTCAAAACAAATCTGATGGATTTACCTCTGCAGATCAGGGATATACCGCAATGATAGGCAAAAATGGAAGAACATTTTCCATCTTACGTCCTTCTGGAAAAGTGATTATCGACGACGAAATGTATGATGCCACCGCAGTGAGTGGTTATATTAATGCCGACACAGATGTGGTGGTGCTTAGCTATCAAACCGGACAACTTTTTGTGCGTAAAGTCTGATTTTTTCATCAAAATATAATGCAATGAATACCATTTCTGTTGAAGTGATTTTAGGAGACCTCACCAAACAAAACACGGATGCCATCGTAAATGCAGCCAACAAAAGTCTGCTTGGTGGTGGCGGTGTCGATGGCGCGATCCATCGGGCGGCAGGCCCGCAATTACTTGAAGCTTGCAAAAAGCTGAACGGCTGCGAAACCGGGGATGCGAAAATCACAAAAGCTTTCAATTTGCCTTCCAAATATGTTATTCATGCAGTTGGCCCAGTATGGCGCGGTGGAAACAGCCACGAACCTGATTTACTTGCCAATGCATACAAAACCAGTCTGAAACTCGCTGACGAAAATCAATGTACTTCCATCGCCTTCCCTAATATTTCTACTGGCATTTATGGCTTCCCGAAAGAAAAAGCCGCCGCCGTAGTTGCAGATTTGGTAAAAAACCACTTACCGGAATTGAGCTTTGTGAAACGCCTTGTCTTTGTCTGCTTTGATGAGGGAAATTTTCAAATCTATCAGCGTGAGTTTGAAAATCAATAAACATCAGCTAATTGGCTACCAAAAATTCCATTTTCTTGAATTTTTTTACCGAATTCTTTGCCAGTTAAAATAGTTGTTCAAAAAAAAGTAACTTTCGGCCTTTATTCGCTAAATATCAATAGTTAAGCAGACTAAAACCAATTCAGAAATATGCTACGATCGCTGATCTTTTTATGCTTATTTATCACTTTTTCTTTTGTGCTGGAAGCCCAAACCCGAAAAAGCATGCAAGCTGAAAGAATCAACACTTCCATCGATATTGATGGTAAACTGGATGAAGAAGTCTGGCAAAACGCTACCGTTGCGTCAGGATTTGTGCAGCGTGAGCCCTTTAACGGAAGGCCGGCCAGCTTCGATACCGAAGTGAAATTGCTCTACGATGACAAAGCTATTTACATTGGCGCACATAGCAAGGACCCAAATCCTGATAGCTTGTGGAAAGAGCTCAAAAGCCGCGACAATCTTGGCATGGCAGATTATTTCGGTGTGATTTTAGATCCGTACAATGACGGCCTCAATGGCATGGCTTTTTTTGTATCGGTGCGCAATGTGCAAGTTGATTTTAAACTTGATGCGCAAGATTACCAGGATTACAGCTGGAATGAAGTTTGGCGATCGGCCACAGCCATTGACGAGGATGGCTGGACGGTTGAAATGATGATTCCTTATTCTGCCTTGCGATTCCCGAAAAACACAGTTCAGGAATGGGGAATCAATTTCCAGCGTAATATTCAGCGAAAACGTGAAATTACGACCTGGAACCGTGTTGATGAAACTGTTGCAGGACAGCTTCAACAAGCTGGCTTAGTTACTGGAATACAAGCTATTAAACCACCTTTACGACTGAGTGCTACGCCCTATCTTTCGGCTTTTGTTGAACATGATAATTACAGCAACAAACTGCAAAGCGGCTATAACTACGGCATGGACATCAAAGCAGGTCTTTCAGAAAGTTTTACGCTGGATGTAACGCTAATACCTGATTTTGGTCAGGTAGAATCAGATGATCGGATATTTTCGCTCTCACCTTATGAGGTATATTACGAAGAGAAACGTCCCTTTTTCACTGAAGGAACCGAGCTGTTTAGCAAAGGCAATAACATCTTTTATACCCGCCGAATCGGTAGCACACCTGAAAAATATAACAGCATAAACAGACAGTATGGCCGGGATAGAATTATTGAAAAC
>Ga0265293_10011326_pt1 | contig 12167 bp, 9 predicted proteins | sample Munlanlewell138R_FD_192505 | JGI IMG/M metagenome (GOLD analysis project Ga0265293, IMG submission 192505) | Leachate microbial communities from a municipal landfill in Southern Ontario, Canada - Leachate well 138R | ecosystem: Engineered > Solid waste > Landfill > Unclassified | place: Canada... | reverse complement strand
TTTTCCTCGAGCTCGGGGGGAGAATTTTGGCAACGGGCGCAACTTCCAGATTAAGTTGTGCCGGCAACCAACTGGCTTTTATATTCCCGGGCTCTGGCACAGTATTGCTTCGCGCCCATAGCGATCTTGGCAATTTCTTTTTCGCTGAGTTGACGGACGACTTTTCCGGGAGTCCCCAAAACCAGGGAGCCGTCAGGAATGACGGCATTTTCGGGAATAAGGCTGTTGGCGCCGATAAGGCAGTGGTTGCCAATTTTTGCGCCATTGAGCACCACGGCATTGATGCCAATGAGAGATCCGTCGCCAATGGTGCAGCCGTGGAGCATGACCTTATGACCCACCACGACACCCCTGCCGATGCGCATTGGCGAACCGGCGTCCACATGGAGAACGGAGCCATCCTGAATATTGGTCTCCTCACCGATGGTGATACGGTCGTCGTCTGCCCGTATCACCACATTGAACCAGACGCTGGCGCTGGCGCCGATGTCAACGGCGCCGATAACATGGGCGCCTGGAGCGATAAACACATCGCCATGGAGAACCGGGGTCTTTCCTGAAAGTGTATAAATCACAATATTCTGCCTCAACAAGTACTAAGGAAACTCTTGGGGTAAATAAACCCCGGTAATCAGATAGGGCCCCGTCGGCGAACACCATTAGAGTCAGGAGATTAAACTCCGCAAACAGGCCGGATGTAAGACAGCGATCGATTCTTAACGTCAACCATTGTTACTTGGCAAACGGGCGGTGTCCATGTAAGAGTTTCCCTAAGCCATAAAGCGGTCAAGCCTAGCAGGAAAATGCTGCTGAGATCAAAATGCCTGTACACCCGGAAATCGCGATTATGGATGGAGCATGGAGGCAGAGCCCGTCCCAATTGCGCCATGGAATTGGTGTAGAATGCCCGCCTCGTCGGTGAAAGATAAACCTATGCCCCTATTAAAGCTCGACAATGTTTCCCTCCATTATGGCCAGAAAGTCCTTCTCGACGCCGCCAGCCTTACCCTGCGCAAAGGTAACCGAATTGGCGTGCTCGGTCGCAATGGCGAGGGCAAAACCACGTTGCTGAAAATGATCGCCGGAGAAATCATTGCCGACAGTGGGGAGCGTTGGAAACGCCCTGGCGTCAAGGTGTCCTGGCTTCCTCAGGAGTTGCCGGAAGCCAATGAAGACAGCGTTTACGATGTCGTCGCTAGCGGCCTGGATGAAGTGGGCGAATGGTTGCGGCAATACCATGCCCTGATCATGGCGCCAAATCCCGATCTCAAATTGTTGGAGCAGATCCAGCATAAGCTGGAAGCGGCGGATGGCTGGAGTCTGCAGCAGCGTGTCGACACGGTGCTGGCACAGCTGGAATTGCAGGCAGATGTCAAAATGAAAACCCTGTCCGGGGGCTGGCGCCGCCGGGTTGCCCTGGCAAAAGCACTGGTGTCCGACCCCGACATTCTTCTGCTCGATGAGCCCACCAACCACCTGGATATTCCGTCTATCGAATGGCTGGAAAAACAGATCAATGAATTTCGCGGCGCTCTGCTGCTGGTCACCCACGACCGCACCTTTCTTGCCCGTGTGACCAATATGATTGTCGAACTCGATCGCGGCAAGCTGTTTCCCTGGGAAGGCAATTACACCAGCTTTCTCACTTACAGGGAGGAGCAGCTGGCCTCGGAAGAAAGAGCTAACGCGCTGTTCGACAAGCGCCTCGCCGAAGAGGAAAAATGGATTCGCCAGGGCATCAAGGCGCGCAGAACCCGCAACGAAGGCCGAGTGCGAGCTCTCAAGGCAATGAGAGATGAACGCCAGGCGCGCCGGGAGCGCCAGGGCAACGCAGATTTTGCCGTTGAAAGCGCCGACCGCTCCGGCAAAATTGTCGCCGAGCTCAAGCATGTCAGCCAGAGCTATGGGGGTCGTCCCATCATTAAAAACCTGACGACAACCATTATTCGCGGCGACAGAATTGGCATTGTCGGCGCCAACGGTGCCGGAAAAAGCACCCTGCTGAAAATTCTCCTCGGCCAGTTGCAGCCGGAAGAGGGGGAGGTCAAGCTGGGCACAAAACTGGAGGTGGCGTATTTTGACCAGCTGCGCCAGCAGCTCGATCCAGAGCGCAATTTGCTCGACAACATCTGCGAAGGCCGGGAATTTATCACCATCAACGGCAAGGATCGCCACGGCATCAGTTATCTCAGCGATTTTCTGTTTACACCGGAGCGCATCCGCACGCCGGTGAAGGCGCTGTCTGGCGGAGAGCAAAATCGCGCCATTCTTGCCAAGCTGTTCAGCAAGCCCGCCAATGTACTGGTGCTCGACGAACCCACCAACGATCTCGATATTGAAACTCTGGAGTTGCTGGAAGAAATTCTCATCAATTTTGACGGCACATTATTGCTGGTGAGCCACGACCGCTCCTTTATGGACAATGTGGTTACCAGTATCCTGGTTTTTGAAGGTGAAGGTGTTGTCAGCGATTATGTCGGCGGCTACAGCGACTGGGCGGCGAAAGGCGGCAAACTCTACGCCCAGGGCGATAAACGCCAGAAAAATATATCGCTAGAGGATTCGCCGGAATCGCAAAAAATTCCAAACAGCGAAACAGTAGTCGCCAAAGAGGCGGCACCGAAACAGAAAAAACGCAGCTATAAGGATCAGCGGGAATTGGACAGCCTGCCCGGCCAGATCGAAAAGCTGGAGGGAGACATTGCTAAACTGGAAACAATGATAGCCGCCCCCGATTTTTATCAGCGGGATAAGGCCGACATTGAAAAACACCTGAAAGCCCTGGCGGATGCCCAGGCCGCCCTGGAAAACTGTTTTGGACGCTGGGCGGAACTGTAGTAAAACATCACCGCAACCCCAGCTTGCTAGGGAAGCTCTGATTCATTCTGTTTTCGTCACTCCCGCACAGGCGGGAGTCCAGAAAAATCAAGCGATTATAGAGTCCCGCTGCGCGGGAATGACATTAATCAGAAATCAGAGTTTCCATAGCTGAGGGTATTTGCCCTGTCAGGAAATCTCATGCTAGAAATCCCCCCACAGCCCCTGCAAAACACTTAAAACCGCCAGCGGCGCGGTTTCGGTGCGCAAAATCCGCGACCCCAGGGTCAAACTCTGGAAACCCTTTTCACCCGCTTGGTGTATTTCGCTTTCTGACAATCCCCCTTCCGGGCCAATCAGCAATGCGGCGGAAGCTGGTTGAAGGTTGGCCAATGTTTGCAGAGTCTGGTTTGAACGGTGGTGAAGCAGCAACCTGATGTCGGCGTCAATGTTGAGATAGTGAGTCAAAGGTTGCGGCGGGTGCAGAACCGGCAACAGATTGCGGCCACTTTGTTCGCAGGCGCTGATAATCACCTGTTGCCAGCGGCTGTGTTTTTTATCTTCACGATCGCCTTTGAGTTTGACTTCAGTGCGCTCGGTATAGAGGGGAAAAATCTCGGTTACCCCCAGTTCGGTGGCCTTCTGCAAGACCCATTCAAAACGCTCGCCACGGGAGATACCAATGCCCAGCAGTGTTTTCAGCGGGGATTGGCGATTGTCGGCATCAAAAGCGCCAATCCCAACCACCACTTGCTTGGCATCGGCGGCGATAATCTCGCCGTAAAATTCGCCGCCCTGGCCATTAAACAGGCAGACGGCATCGCCGGGTTTCTGGCGTAAAACCGTCACCAGATGGCGCCCTGCGTCCTTGCCCAGTGTCACCTCGCCGTGGTGGTGGAGGGGCTGATCGGTAAAAATTCGCGTGATGCGCATGTGCTGTTTTCTGCCCTGTGAGCGTCAATTAACCCCTGTTGATACCCAGATTGGCAACAATGCTCAGGGTTGGCTCCGCCTGATTCATGGTATAGAAATGAAAGCCGGGTGCGCCTGCGGCGAGGAGTTTTTCGCACAGGCGAGTCACCACTTCTTCGCCAAAAGCTTTGAGTCCCTGGCTGTCGTCGCCAAAGGCGCTGAGGCGCTGGCGCAACCAGCGGGGAATGTCGGCGCCACAGGCATCGGAAAAACGCACCAGGTTCTGGTAGTTGGTAATGGGCATAATGCCGGGAATAATGGGCTTGTCGATCCCCTGCCGGGCGCATTCATCCATGAAATAGAAATAGGCATCGGCATTGTAAAAATACTGGGTAATGGCGCAATCGGCACCGGCGCGTAATTTCTCGCCAAGCCAGAAAATATCCCGCTGGTAATTTTGCGCGTCCGGGTGAATTTCCGGGTAGGCGGCGACATTGATATGAAAATGGTCGCCAAAATGCTTGCGAACAATGGCCACCAGTTCATTGGCATTGACCAGCTTGTGAATACCCATCCCCGAGGGCATATCGCCGCGCAGCGCCACCAGCTTGCGGACACCGGCATCCTTATAACTTTGCAGCAGGCCGAGAACAGCCTCTTCGGAATCGCCGCCAAAAGACAGGTGGGGCGCCACAGCGTAGCCGTCGCTGTGAATTTGCAGGACGATATCTCTGGTGTTATCCCTGGTGGAGCCGCCAGCCCCATAGGTGACAGAAAAATATTCAGGTTGCGCTACCGCGAGCTGGTCGCGGGTGGCGAGTAGCTTTTCCCGCCCTTCCGGGGTTTTAGGCGGAAAGAATTCAAAGCTGATTTTGGTTGTTGCCATGGGTGTTCCGTTAAATAGTCAGATGTTTGGCGGGAGACGATAGATGATAGATGTGAGACGGGTCGCACTGAATTTGTCTCCCGTCTCCCGTCGATCAATACCTGTAAGCTTCCGGCTTAAACGGCCCTTCCGGCGCTACGCCGATATAGCTGGCCTGCTCAGGCTTGAGCCGGGTAATCACACCGTTGAATCCTTTCACCATATGGGCAGCCACTTCCTCGTCGAGTTTGCGGGGCAACACTTCGACGCGGATTTTGGCGGCTTTTTCGCCTTCCGGCAGATCGGCAAAGCGCTGGCTGTAGAGATGGATCTGCGCCAGTACCTGGTTGGCGAAGGAGCCATCCATGATCCGCGAAGGGTGGCCAGTGGCGTTGCCCAGATTCACCAGGCGACCTTCCGACAACAGAATCAGGTGATCGTTGTTGCAGGCCTCTTTCGAAGCGCCGCGATAAATCAAATGTACCTGGGGTTTAACCTCTTCCCATGTCCAGTTTTTGCGCATAAAGGCGGTGTCGATTTCGTTGTCGAAGTGGCCGATATTACTGACCACGCAGCCGCTTTTCAGCGCCTTGAGCATATCGGCGTCGCAAACGTTGAGGTTGCCGGTGCAGGTCACCACCAGATCAATCTGGGCGAGGAGAGTTTTATCCACACCTTTGGCCGGGTCGCCATCGATAAAAGGGGAGACCACTTCAAAACCGTCCATGCAGGCCTGCATGGCGCAGATCGGATCGATCTCGGCAACGCGCACAATCATGCCTTCCTGGCGCAGTGACTGGGCAGAGCCCTTGCCGACGTCGCCGTAGCCGATTACCAGGGCGCGCTTGCCGGAGAGCAGGTGGTCGGTAGCACGCTTGATGGCATCATTGAGGCTGTGGCGGCAGCCGTACTTGTTGTCGTTTTTCGATTTGGTGACCGAATCGTTGACGTTGATGGCAGGCACCTTAAGCTCGCCCTTGGCCATCATTTCCTGCAGGCGGTGAACCCCAGTGGTGGTTTCCTCGGTAATACCGTGGACGGCGTCCAGTACGCGGGGATATTTGTCGTGGAGAATCAGGGTGAGGTCACCGCCATCATCCAGCACCATATTGGCATTCCAGGGCTGGCCGTCTTTGAGGATGGTCTGCTCAATACACCATTCGTATTCGGCTTCGGTTTCCCCTTTCCAGGCAAACACGGGAACCCCGGAGGCGGCAATGGCAGCGGCGGCGTGATCCTGGGTGGAGAAAATATTGCACGACGACCAGCGCACCTCGGCGCCCAGCGCCACCAGGGTTTCGATAAGCACGGCAGTCTGAATGGTCATGTGAATACAACCGAGAATTCGCGCCCCGGCGAGGGGTTGCTGATCGCGGTACTGTTCCCGCAGCGCCATCAGGGCGGGCATTTCGGTTTCGGCGATGTTAATTTCCTTGCGTCCCCAGGCCGCCAGGGTAATGTCGGCGACTTTGTAGTCGGTAATAACGTCGGTACTAGGTGTAGTCATAGTGTTCATGGTCTTTCCTCTTAATCAATGGCTTGCCAATAATGTAGGAGCCAGCCTTGCTGGCGAAAGCCTTAGCCCCGTTGATCGCTTGCAGGGCAAGCTCCTACACATGGTGAAATCTATTTGTTAGAGCGCCGCCTTTAAAACTTCGGCCTTGTCGGTTTTTTCCCAGGTAAATTCCGGCAGCTCGCGGCCAAAATGGCCGTAGGCGGCGGTTGCCCGATAGATTGGCCGTTTCAGATCGAGCATGGCGATCAAACCTTTGGGGCGCAGATCGAAGTGCTCGCGAATCAGCGCCACAATCTCATCATCGCGCAGCTTGCCGGTGCCAAAGGTATTGACGGAAATGGAGGTGGGTTCGGCGACGCCAATGGCGTAGGACACCTGAATTTCACAGCGCTCGGCAAGGCCGGCTGCGACGATATTTTTGGCGACATAGCGCCCCGCATAGGCGGCGGATCTATCGACCTTTGACGGGTCTTTGCCGGAAAAAGCGCCGCCGCCGTGGTGCGCCATACCGCCGTAGGTGTCGACAATAATTTTGCGCCCGGTAAGGCCGCAGTCCCCCATGGGGCCGCCGATAACGAATTTGCCGGTGGGGTTGATATGGTAGCGTGTCTTGTCGTGTAGCCATTCTTCCGGCAGTACCGGTTTGATGATCTCTTCGAGCACCGCTTCCTGAAGGTCAGCGAGGGAGATGGCTTCACTGTGTTGAGTTGAGAGCACGACGGCATCCACAGCCACAGGTTTGCCGTTTTCATAGCGCAGGGTAACCTGGCTTTTGGCATCGGGGCGCAACCAGTGCAGAACACCATGCTTGCGCAGGTAAGCCTGGCGCTCCACCAGGCGGTGGGCATAATAAATAGGGGCGGGCATCAGCACATCGGTTTCGTTGGTGGCGTAACCAAACATCAAACCCTGGTCGCCAGCGCCCTGCTCCTTGTCGTTGGCTTCATCAACACCCACGGCAATGTCCACGGACTGTTTGCCGATGGCGTTAAGCACCGCGCAGGAGGCGCCGTCAAAGCCGACGTCGGAGCTGTTGTAGCCTATGTCGAGAATCACCTGGCGAACGATATCTTCCAGATCCACATAAGTGGAAGTGCGCACTTCCCCGGCGATAATGGCCATACCGGTCTTGACCAGAGTCTCCACGGCGACGCGGGCATCCCTGTCGTCCTTGAGAATGGCATCCAGAACGGCATCGGAAATCTGATCGGCCATTTTGTCGGGATGGCCTTCGGAGACAGACTCAGAGGTAAAAATACTGTATTGGCTCATGGCTAATTTACTCGGTGTGGTGGCTGCAGTCCGGCACTTGGCGCGGCCTTGTGAAATTGACGGATCTGGATGGAAAAGCCGTTTTTAAGGGCGAGAAATTCGCTGCCGCCATCGTTGAGGCCGGCGAGGCTTGCCCAGCCGCTGAGATCTTCGGGATCAAAGCCAAGCCAGAGATCGCCGCAGGCTTCGCGCACCCAATCCTGGTCGTGGCGGCAGAGTTCGGCAATCACCAGAACACCATCGTCGCTGAGATGGCGGGAGAGATCGCGGATAATGGCGGCGGGGTCTGGCGTATGGTGAAGTACCATATTCAGGGTAATGGCGTGGGCGCGAACCCCATTCAGTGCCGCTGCGGTGGTGTCACCGCAGATAAAGCGAATCTGTTCGAGGTTGTTGCGGCGGGCAAAATTTTCCGCCCGCGCCAGCATTTCCGCAGAATTATCCAAGGCCAGGATCTGGCCAAAACGCTGGCAAAGACCGGACAGTAATTCCCCCTCTCCCGGCCCGATCTCCAGCGCCAGCTTGTTTTTCAGTGGCTGGTAACGATCCAGGGTGGCAAGGACGGCTTCACCGTACTGGGGGTAACTGGCGATCAAATCCTGCTGGCTGCGGAATTTGGCGGCATTGGTGCGGAAAAAATCCCTGGAAGCGGCGGCGCGACTTTCCTGAATGCTGTCCAGCCGGGATTGCAGTTCCGTTGGCAGGGCAATGGCGTCGGCGGTGGCCAGAATTGCCGCACACAGATCCCGGTATTGCCCCTGGGGATTGCTGCGCCGATAAAAAATATGTGTGCCCTCCCGCCGTGAATTCACCAGCCCGGATTTCGACAGCAGTTTGAGGTGATGGCTCATGGCATTCTGGCGCATGGCAAAAATATCGCTCAACTCAAGGGCGCCAAAGGCATTGTTGCTCAAAACCCGCAATATCTGCAGGCGCATGGCATCCCCCGCAGACTTGAGCAGGGCGGCGACGGTTTCTGCATTTGCCGCCACCGTTTCGGTGGGCGGCGGCAGATTGGCAATCTGGCGGCTTTGGGTGTTCATGGTGTGGGCATACTACCATCAAAATTTTCTATATCAAAATATTTTGATATAGATTTGGGGCGGAGAGGATCAAGTCTGCGTGCTAGACTGGCGGCAAAAAAAGGATAGCTTCTAATGAAACTACTTGTCGTCGCCGTTTTCCTGGTGGTGGGGTTGCTGGCGCTGCATTTGGGTGTGGTCGCAAAAGCGGAGGTCATGGCCGCACTATCCCTGCTTTTTGTGATTGCCGTGTTGTGGCTCACGGAAACCCTTCACATCACGATTACGGCACTTCTGGTTCCGGTGCTCGCCGTTATCACTGGCCTGCTGGATATGCCTGCGGCCATGAAAAATTTTGCCCATCCCATTATTTTTCTGTTTCTCGGCGGCTTTGCTCTTGCCATTGCCATGCACGCCCAGGGGTTGGATAAATGGCTGGCGGATGTCATTCTCAAACGAACCCAAGGGCGCTTGGACAGGGCGGTGATTTTATTGGCGGCAACCACCGCCCTGATGTCCATGTGGATCAGCAACACGGCAGTTACTGCGGTGATGTTGCCGTTGATTCTCGGCATTCTTTCAGAAAAACAGGGTTTGCCCTTAAAAACCCAGGCTTACAGTCTGTTGGTGATTGCCTACTCCGCCAATATCGGCGGCATAGGCACCATTATTGGCACCGCACCCAATGCCCTGGTGGCCGCGGAGTTGGATCTGTCCTTTGTCGACTGGCTCTTTATCGGCGTGCCCATTGTGGTGATCTTGTGGCCGCTGATGATGGCGGTGCTGTGGTGGGTGTTGAGGCCGGATTTTCTCGACAATCGAGTCAGCGTCGATCACAGCGAATTCGTGTGGACCAAAGAACGCAAGCTGTTGATCGGTATTTTTGCCGTTACGGTGACCGGCTGGTTATTTGGCCAGCCATTGTCCGCCTGGCTGGGAATAGAATCCGGCTTCGACACCTGGGTGGCTCTGGGCGCCATGGTGATGATCGGCGTCAGTCGCGTGGCAACCTGGGCGCAGATCGAAAAGTCCTCAGGTTGGGGCGTACTCCTGCTGTTTGGCGGCGGCCTTACCCTAAGCGAGGTGCTCAGTGTCAGCGGCGCCAGTGTTTTTCTCGGCGAGGGTCTCGCCGCCATGATTGACGGCTGGGGTGTTCTGCTGATTATGGCAGCGCTGGTGACCTTTGTGGTTTTTCTCACCGAAATTGCCAGCAACACCGCAACCACGGCGCTGCTGGTGCCGGTGTTTGTATCACTGCCCGCAGGTTTGATGGATCCCGCCAGTGCAGCGCTGGCCATCGGCATTTCCTCGTCCTGCGCCTTTATGTTGCCGGTGGCCACGCCGCCCAATGCCCTGATCCACGGCACCGGCAAAGTCACTCAGCGCAATATGATGGGGGCTGGCATTTATCTGAACCTGGTCTGCATTCTGGTGCTGACATTGGTGTTTTCTGTCATCAGAATGTCCCCCTGAGGATCGATACTGGAGAGTCTGGCTGGTGAGAACCCTTGATAAAATCCCTGGAGTGAAACAATGAAGCAACAACGCAATTTCTCAACACCAAAAATGGCCTCTGCGCTGCTGGCGTTGGCTGCGGCAATTGCCGCTGCCCCCTGTTTTGCCAACCCCGGTCGGGACGAGCAGAGAACAACTGCCTACTGGCAACAACAGGGGCAAGCTGCACTCGAGCAGGCGCTGGCGGCACAGGTCAATACCCGCAAGGCAAAAAACATCATTCTTTTTGTTGGCGACGGCAACGGCATCACCTCGGTAACGGCGACACGGATTTTTGACGGCCAGTCAAAGGGTCTGGCCGGTGAAGATAACCAGCTCAGCTACGAAAAATTCCCCCATGTTGCCCTCGCCAAAACCTACAACACCAACCAGCAGACCCCCGACTCGGCGGGCACCATGACCGCCATTATCACCGGCGTAAAATCCAGCGCTGGTGTGATTTCCGTAAAACCGGAACTGGAAGTGGCCAACTGCAAAGAGATGAATGACATCGGCCTGGTAACCCTACTGGAAGAGGCGCGTCTCAAAGGTCTTGCCACCGGTATTGTCTCCACCACGCGAATCACCCATGCGACACCGGCGGCAACCTATGCCCACAGCGCCCATCGGGACTGGGAAAGCGATGTGGATATTCCCGCAGAGATGCGGGACTGCGCTGTGGATATCGCCAGCCAGCTTATCGACAACGGCACCATCAACGTGGCATTGGGGGGAGGGCGCAGCTACTTTATGCCCGCAACCAGCGCTGACCCGGAATATCCCGGCAAAAGTGGCAGGCGTCGCGATGGCCGCGACCTGATCGCAGAATGGACGGCCGCCAACCCCGACGGCCGCTATATTTGGAACCAGTCCCAGTTCGACGCCATCGCCAAAGATTTCAGCGGCAATATCCTCGGCCTTTTTGAACCTTCCCATATGCACTACGAGGCGGATCGCCAAACCCTTGAAGCCGACGAGCCATCCCTTTCCGAAATGACAGCTAAAGCAGTGGCCAGGCTGAAACAAAATGAGCGCGGCTTTTTCCTGATGGTGGAAGGAGGGCGCATCGATCACGGCCACCACGCCGGCAATGCCTACCGGGCGTTGACGGATGGTCAGGAATTTGCCCGCGCCGTTCAGGTGGCGGTGGACAGCACCGATTCCCAGGATACTCTGATTATTGTCACCGCAGATCACAGCCACACCCTGAGCATGGCGGGTTATCCCGTCAGGGGCAACCCGATTCTGGGGACGGTTGTCGGTAACGATGACCACGGCCATGCCAAAAAAACGCCAGAACTGGCGGCAGACGGCAAGCCCTACACCACCCTCGGTTATATCAATGGTGTCGGCCACGGCCATGTGACCACTCAGGATGAGCGCTACCAGCAGGCGCCCAAAGCCGGCAGATTTTTAGAGGCGGGGGAGCAAACCGGCGGCAGCGACTTTCACCAGGAAGCTCTGGTGCCCATGATGATGGAAACCCACGGCGGCGAAGATGTGGCCATTTACGCCTCTGGCCCCTGGAGCCATTTATTTGGCGGCGTTCACGAGCAAAACTATATCTACCATGTGATGAAGCACGCGCTATGGCCGCAAGGTGATGATAAATCCCCCTGAAATTGTGGCGATTCGCGGTTAAATCTTGTCTTCGTCGGCATTGGCTATTTACTGAACAGCCCCGGTACGGGAAAATAGCGACCCTTTGACGTCTTTATCTCAAAGGGTCGCTATTGCCTTCCCTTTGACAGCCTGCTTACTCAATACCAAGGAGTCTCTCCACAATGCCAACCCGTCGTGACCTCGCCAACGCCATCCGCGCCCTCAGTATGGACGCTGTCCAGAAAGCCAACAGCGGCCACCCCGGAGCACCTATGGGCATGGCGGATATCGCCGAAGTGCTGTGGAATGACTTCATGGTGCACAACCCCGCCAATCCCAAGTGGCCCAACCGGGATCGCTTTGTGCTCTCCAACGGCCACGGCTCCATGCTGATCTACTCCCTGCTCCACCTCACCGGTTACGATCTGCCCCTGGAGGAAATCAAAAATTTCCGCCAGCTTCACTCCAAAACGGCGGGTCACCCCGAGTACCACGAAACCCCGGGAGTGGAAACCACCACGGGACCCCTGGGGCAGGGCATAACCAACGCGGTGGGCATGGCGGTGGCGGAAAAAGTGCTGGCGGCTCAGTTCAACCGCGACGGCCACGATATTATTGACCACTATACCTACACCTTTCTTGGCGATGGCTGCCTGATGGAAGGCAT
>Ga0265293_10011325_pt1 | contig 12169 bp, 8 predicted proteins | sample Munlanlewell138R_FD_192505 | JGI IMG/M metagenome (GOLD analysis project Ga0265293, IMG submission 192505) | Leachate microbial communities from a municipal landfill in Southern Ontario, Canada - Leachate well 138R | ecosystem: Engineered > Solid waste > Landfill > Unclassified | place: Canada... | reverse complement strand
GATATCAGGATTATTGCGCGTGCGTCGAAGTCCATGTCCGAAGACGATAGGGAGCGGATGATGGAAATCCTACGAAACAATTTTGCTACAGCCTTCCAGAATGCCGATAGCGACGGAGTCATCGAGCCCCAGGCCTCTGATGACTTTTGATGCGACTGAATCCAGATTACCAACAACCCATTATAGAGGCCTTGGTCGTACTTGAGGACGCCGGCATTGACCGGTTTCCGGTGAGTCTGCATGCGATCCAACATCAATTCCATAATCTGTTCGAGTTTTGTTCTTATGGACAACTGATGGCACAGTCAGGAATATCCCAGAAGGACTGCTTCAAGTTTTTCGGATCAGAGGATGGTGCCGCTGTTATGGATGAGAGATGCGGCAAATACATCGTTTACTACAATGAAAAGAAGAAAAAGCAACGCATTCGGTTTACCATTGCACATGAGATCGGACATATCTTTCTGGGACATCACGATGAGTATGGCAAACCCATACTTGAGAGGGGAGGAGTGGGGCAAGAGCTTTATAAGCGCTTAGAGAACGAAGCGAATTGCTTTGCCAGAAACCTTCTTTGTCCCGCCTACCATACCGAACGGCTCTTGGATAGTCACGGCATCTCAAAAGTTGCTGATGGAAGCGAAGGTTGGGTAGTTATCCAACAGACTCCGGTTACCTCGAACTTAAAAGCTCGCTTCAGTGCGGAATCCTTGATCGAGAAAGCATTCGACATTTCATCCCCTGCAGCCAAAGCCAGGATTGGATTGCTGCAGGCAGATATCAACAAGTACAGTACATCAAAGATAGATTGGGAAACCACGAAACACATCAAGCATGCTGCAACCTGGTATTGCGCCCATTGTGGATGGGTAAGGATGCCCGGGGCTTCCCATTGTTTTGAGTGTGGCAGAAAGCAATTTACGTTCAAGATTTATGATTCGGGATTCAGCTACAGAGATCTTGGTGTGAATTCTCACACACAATTTTCCCCATGTCCTGTCTGCGGAAATCAGATTTTCTCAGAAGACGCCGGATACTGCAGGATATGCGGTACTCCGTTAACAAATCCATGTACACATGATCCGTCGCATCTCAATCATCCTGAGGCGAAACATTGCTACGCATGTGGGAAACCTACCGCATTCAAAGATAGCAAATACCATATACAGATAAAACAAAGCTTAGAAAAATATACTGAAGGAGACTTCTCGATGATATACAAGTCCGAGATCAAATATGATCGAAAAACCAACAAGGTCAAGGAATGCCCACGTTGCCAAAACGAAGAATTCAGTGCTGATGCCACCTATTGCCGGATCTGTGGATTGCCATTGGTGAACAATTGCATACCTGGTCAATGGGAGGATGATTTCGGGAACAGCTATCCGCGAGACCCCCACGAAAACCTACCGGACTCAAGGTTTTGTGAACAGTGCGGAGAGCCGACGGTGTATTTCCAGAACAAGCTCCTTAAGACGTATAGAGAGATCCAAGGATTGCCAGAGGCGGAAGATGATGGGGATGAATTTGATCCCGACATACCATTCTGACGTTGTTGATTCTGATAACCTTGGTTGGGGACGACATAGGAAGAAGATCACTCCTCTTTTACTTTCGAATATTTGTTGCTTAGGTAATCGGTGAACCACTGCCAATCCTCTTCGTTCGCTTCCAAATTTCTTGCAGTCCTGAGAGCGGCGTTCACATACGGCCGTTCGGTCACATACGGATTCAGATCCGGTGCGAGCAGGCCTTTTTGCTTTCCGACGATGTCATACATCTTGGCTTTCTCTTTCTCATTCAGATTCAACACCTTGGCCAAATCAGCCAGTCGTTCCTCGGTCAACGGTCCACGGCGATTGTTCTCCACATCGCTCAGGAACGGCGCCGACACTCCCAAAGTACGAGCCACTTCACGCAAGCTAATCTGCTTTTCTTCGCGCTTGTGCTTCAGGTACTCTCCAAAAGTCACGGTAGTTTTCTTCATAATCCTTGTCATCCTTGTAAGCCTGTTAGTCGTCAGACTTAGTAGATGGAGGATAGTATGGAATGGGATTGTGGGTCAATAGGATTTTAGAAAATAGAGTAAACAGGTGTTAAGTGGTATTTGGGTAGGCTTGAGAGTAATGGATAAGAGGGGAGGTGTCAATTGGTAATCCAAAGGGCGGAGTTAAAAATGACCTCTTGAAAGGATCCTAACGCTTTAGATGTGAGACTATTGCTCGTATTTTAGAAACTACTCTACTTTAAATAGTTTTCTGCTTGCTCCAAAACTTTCTCGAATACTTCTTCGTCCCATTCTGGTGGATAACCGTTCTTGTAAAGCAGCACCGTCAAATCCATATTTAACTGGTTTTTGATGTCGGCTCGGGTAGACCAATCGGCAAATTGGGATTTATCGTCTACTAGTTTCTTTATCTCTTTAGCGAGAATGAGACATTTTTCATCGGAGTAATGGAAATCATGGTCATCACGCACCTTTACAAGGATGTCAAAGAACGCCTTTTCCTCGTAGGAAATACCCAACGCCTCGAATGAGGTTTTATCAACCTGAAGATCATTCAGGATATTAAGTAACTCATCAGACAGTCCATTAATGAAGTCTGCTACGACTTCGCTCGCAAATGCTAGTTTATCACGGTTGTTGTAGGTCTCTACAACTGTGCGTAGTCGTCTATCAAATTCAATTGATTTGACCTTGTTTACTTTGCCATAACCGGATATGGCTTTGCGAAGTAGTTTTAACAATGCATTGAACTTGGATATGGGCAAATTGATTTCATCCAACTGCTTCATGAATTCGTCGCTGAACAAGTCTTCAGACTTTTCAAAGCTGATGATATTCTCGATACCTGTACAAGTGATGGCCTCCTGCACCATCTTCTCTACCACTCGGTTCATCACCTCTGCGTCTGGTACATCACCTTTTGTCTGCTTATAGATGATAGAACGAATAGCGAGATAAAACTGCGCCTTTGAAGTTTCAAGCTCAGTCAGTTCTCCGGATGGGAAGCAGATCTCATAAGCCGCTTTCAGCTTGCGAGATAGATTCATGAAGCGATTTTCCATTTCCTTACTGATTTGCACATACTCAGCGGCGGCATTCAAACAAAATAACCTTTCTATCGGTTCCCCCTCATAAAATTTTGTAGCATTAAATCCATGCATAAGTTCATTTAGTAGAGCTAGGTGGTTGCGTAAGATCGCTAATGAAATGACAATTTCTTCTATAGGGCTTTCTTGAGGGCTTCCGTATTTCTTCATGGCTTCAAGCATATCTTTCTTGATACCTATATAATCCACAATTAAGCCCATGTCTTTACCATCAAACACTCGGTTGACGCGAGATATGGTCTGAACCAGAGTATGTTTCTGCAATGGTTTGTCGATGTACATAACAGCTAAGGATGGTATGTCGAATCCTGTAATCCACATATCGACCACGATAGCAATTCTGAAATTCGATTTGTTATCTTTAAACTGCTTGTCGAGCATCTGTCGGTAATCTTTCGTACCGCAAAGTTCGTGTAGCTCGGGCGGATCATTATCACCTTGGGTAGCCACAAGTTTTATCTTTGCAAGTGGGGTCAGCTTTTCTAACTGCGACTTCGTCAGCCCAGTTTCATCTTCTGTGCGTCGTGGTTCATCCCAGTCAGGACGTAGTGTAATAATTTCTTTTAGTAACCAGAAAGCCAGTGTCCTGTCAGCGCAAACAATCATTGCTTTCTGTACAATCTCCGGTTTTTGTTCGGTCAACGCTTCATAGTGGACAACTATGTCTTTCGCCAGTTTCTTAAGCCTGTCTGGATGACCAAGAACGCGACGCATTTTGCTCATCGCCTTCTTACTCTCCTCGACTTGCTCAGGGTTGGAACCTTCCTCCGTACATTTATCGTAGTATTTTTGTATTTCCCTCGCCTGTTCATCAGAGAGAAGGACTCTCGCTAAGCGCGGTTCATAAGCAATGCGGACGGTGATGCCGTCATCGCTAGATTCCTTCATCGTATAGCTATCCACAACATCACCAAACACTGCAATGGTCTCATCTATCGGTGTGCCCGTGAAACCACAGTATGTGGCGTTCGGAAAACTGTCGCGTAAGTACTTGGCGAAACCAAAGGTGGTGAACACTCCTCGATCAGTCTTTTTTAGCTTAGAACCGACGCCAGTTTGTGTCCTGTGCGCCTCATCTGAAATGCAGATGATGTTTTGGCGACTGGAAAGCAGGCCTGTTGACTCACAAAATTTCTGAATTGTCGTCAAATAAATGCCACCGCTTTCCGCACCTGTAACTGCTTGTGAGGCAGATTTTGTAAATTCGAGATGCTCATTTTTAGAATTATTTTCGTCGAATTGAAGAGGCTCATGAGATATTATCTCTCGGTGTTGGGCGTTGCCGAGAACAGTTTGCAGATCGCTACGGCTTTCTATGCTTTTCACATTCTTTTCATGTAGATAACGTTTGGAAGATACAAACAGTCCAGAGGCTTGCCTGTCTAAATCCTCGCGATCGGTTATGATGATTATTGTCGGGTTCTGAAAAGCGTCTCTATTTTGCAGCCCAAGCAGTCGAGACAAGAACAACATAGTATAAGTCTTGCCGGAGCCGGTTGCACCAAAGTAGGTTCCGCCTTTACCCGTCCCGTTTGGTCTCATATTATGTTTTATGTTTTCAAGCATTTTTCGAGCAGCAAAGAACTGCGGGTAACGGGCGATTATGGCAATTTCCTTCGTTGTATTGTCAGGATAGTATACGAAGTCACGTAAGATTGCCGTTACTCGTTCTTTAGTGAATGCACCTTTTATCATGGTGATAAGTGCCGCTATGCCATTACTGACATTCTCCGCATCATTGATCTTGTTCCATGCATAATAATACTCATATGGCGTAAAGATGCTTCCCATACGGGTGTTTGCACCGTCACTGATGACTGAAAGGAAACAGAACTTCATCAGTTTGGGGATGTCACGGCAATAGCGAATTGTAATCTGCTCCCAAGCGTCATGGATGGTCGTACTCTCCTTGATGGCGGACTTGAACTCGAAAATCGCCACGGGTATGCCGTTTAAGAACAACAACAAATCTGGGCGTCGAGTTCTACCGGTTTCGTAAGCCACCGAATACTGGTTGACCACTTTAAAAACATTCTTTTCGGGCTTGTTAAAGTCGATATAGTTGACGTGGAGGGCAAGTTTTGTCGGATCGTCTCTCACGAGATCAAATCCCTCATTTACAAGGAAAAAAGCTTCGCGGTTGCCCACGTATAAAGGTGTGGCAGGAATGTTGTCCAAGCGGTTGACAATCTTTTTAGTTTCAGAGGCAGTTAGATCCGGGTATTGCGCAGACAAGTATGCCATCAAGTCATCCAGAAGCAATATCTCCTCAAATCTTCGGTGAATCGTTTCGCCGGATATATAGGAGTAATCTTGTTCTTGGAAAAGACTGATGATCGCTTTCTCCAATTCTGCCTCAGTGAAAAAACCGCTTGTGAAATCCATATGCACAGCTGTTAACCCCTTTTCCCCTATCCTTTTAGGTAATCTATAGCAAATTCTTCCGAGCAATAATTTTGTATGTACACTTCCATCTTTTCACCGGAGGTCATGTTTTTAATAATCAAGTCTCCGAGTGGATGCTCGTCAAATTTGCCCTTGATTTCATCGTGCAACTCAGGTTCGTCAGTAGATAACTCGATTAATACATACTCTCCGTCAGCTGTCCGAGCAACAGCCCGTCCTTTAGCGATATTAATACCAACAATTCTAGCATCCATATAAAGACTCCTTACGTTCAATTACTTAGCCCCTCCTGAAGTGCTCCCTTTATCAATATGGGGCAGAGATCTTTGATCTGAGCTTTGAGTCTTTCGTTAATATCACTACGGTCGATATAAGCGTTATAGATGTTCACAATGGAGCGTTGAACATTTATGTCAGGTATTGGGATTTTTACCTCGCACATATCATCCCAGTTGAAGGTTTCTCGTGCACTGCCCCACGAGTGAAAGCGGGCATAGCGGTCGAACTCCGAACGGGTAAAGAACAACATAAGGTATTCCGGCAGTAGCTTATTCATGTTTGTTCCGAACACAGTTGAAATAGATGACACGAGAAATGTCTTATCTGTGTTGTTGAATCCAAGAGAAATCTTATCGCCACGGCGCGAGGTGTCCGGCACATAAGCGATGTAGTTGGGTGGTACAATTTTATACCTACTGAGGCTGACCCCGGCCATGTTTGCTTTCGTTTCTATCATTGCTTTACTGACAGCGAGGCCACGAACTTGCTCTACACCAAGCCCTAGACCATTTCGCTCATCGCTTTGCTGAATATACTGTCCGATAGCTTCTTGCGGCATCTCATGACGAAGCCTCTCTACGTAGGCATCGCAGGTCAGTTTCAAATCATTCAACCCGTTCTCATAAGCCTGCTGGTTTGCGAGCATGGCATTGTAGACAGCTACAAATTTCTGCTGGATTGGTAGTGGTGGGAGATTTATCTCGATTTCACAGAAACGAATCCAATCAAGACCATCTCGGACGGAAGCATCCGTGCAATAAGCAACATAGCGGTCAAACTCAGGGGATGTCATCTGAATATAGAGGTATTCTTTCAATAACACCGACTCATTAATTACCCGAAATACGAAGTAAGCCGATGAGACTACAATATCTGAATCAGTGTCATTTATTGCTACTGGAATTTTACCATCACGCCCAACGTGCATCAGGTTAAAAGCGAATGCTCCTGACGGTACTATTAGGTAATTGGACGTATCTGTTCCAATATTACGGGAAGGCATAAATCGCTTATAAATGTTCACGCCTGATACCCAGTCGCACTTAGGAATGCCACATTTGATGTTAAGGGGTTCGACAAGTTGGCCGATAGGGTATTTAGTCAATCCCATAGCCAATACCTCTGAACGCTTCTTCTAGCATCATCTGTGATTGTTTTTCTGCTTTTATTACCTTTCGCATTTCATTTTGAATTCTAGTCATCTCTGTTGCGTAGTCAATTTCCAAGTCGTGGTCTATGAACTCAATGTATTTACTTGGTGCAAGCGAATAATTCTGGGAGGCAATTTCCGCTTTTGTTGCCGAATGGCATAGTTCAGGCACATCGGCATACTCCTCGCCTGTCTGCCAGTCGTTATATATCTTCTTTACAGCAGTTATTTGATCATCACTGAACTGGACATACTTCTTTTCGTATATATTCTCATTCCATCGACGAAGATCAACAAATAGCACTTCACCTTGGCGATCACGCAGTTTGCGTCCGTTCAGATCCCGAGCTTTTTTATTGTTGTTGATTATCCAGAGCGTGACGGAGATATCGGTAGAATAGAACATTTCGCGGGGCAAAACGATGATTGCCTCGACCTTGTCATTTTCTACTAGACCTTTACGGATATCACCTTCCACACCATTTGCATTCAATGCTCCGTTGGCGAGCAGGAAACCTGCGATACCATTCGTCACATCTAGTTTCGAGAGCATATGCAATATCCAGGCATAGTTAGCGTTGGAAGCGGGTGGGGCTGGATAACCGTCCCAACGGGCATCTCCATTTAGCTTGTCCTGCGTGACGCCCTGCGCGTTGAGCTTAAGATTGAAAGGTGGATTAGCCATGATGAAGTCCACCTTTTTGTCCCTGTGCAGGTCTTCAGCAAAAGTTGATTCAGGGCGTTCTCCAAGGTTGTGGGCGATGCCACGAATAGCGAGGTTCATCTTGGCGAGTCGCCAAGTGTCTAGGTTTCGTTCTTGGCCGACAATGGAAATTCTCGAACGGTTGCCGTTATGTCGTTCAACGAATTTAATTGAGGACACGAACATTCCTGCAGATCCGCAGCACGGATCGTACACCACACCGGAGTATGGCTCAATAATTTCAGCTATTAGTTGGACAATGCTCGCTGGCGTGTAGAATTCACCCTTTTCATTACTAGTGCCGGAGTCGATGGCAAACACCTGTATGAAGTACTCATAAACCCGTCCGATCAAGTCTTTGTCGTGAAAACGGCTCTCATCAATCTTATTGATCTCATCGATGAGAGCTTTCATCTGTTCAGGGCGTGTGCCAAGGGTGGCATAGAAGTTCTGTGGTAAAGTGCCTCTTAAAGACGGGTTGCCATCCTCTATATCCTTCATAGCCGTATCAATGATAACAGCAATGTCGTCAGCACTGGCGTTCTTGACAATGTGTGACCATCGGGAAGCCTCATCAAGAAAAAAAACATTCTTGGAAAGATAAAATGATTTCTTTTCCAGAAACGTCGGAACATCGCCATACTCGGTTTGAATTTCAGCTCTACGCTTGTCAAACTTGTCCCCAGCGAACTTTAAAAACACTAATCCTAAAACTGCGTCCCTGTTCTTCTCGTTGCCGCCAACTGTACCGCGTAGGGTATTGCGGCAGTTCCACATTATTGATTCAAGAGATTGATCAGTTGGTTTTTTCGTTACCTTAGCCATTATTTAGTTTCCTTCTGCTCGTAAACACAATATCAAGAGTCACATTACTGGTCTTCATATTATAGTTAAGATTTTATTTATTTTGGCATATTCTTCATTTATAAACTTTGGTCAGTATACCACAAAAATCTACATTTACTATGATCAAGTGCGTCGCAATCCCTATACTTTTTCCCTTTACCTAGCGTTTCTTCATAGGTCTATCCCATTAGGTACGGGAAAAATTCAAACTTATTTTTCAAAAAAGTTTAGGGTATTCAACTGAGTATTCATCGGTTATGCTTGAAACATAAAAACAAGGTTGAAGCAATAAATGGCTAGAGGAAAGAACATTAATCTCTATATCAAAGATGGCATCTCCAAATGCACCATCAAGAATTGGATTGGTGTGGTTTACATAGTCCCTCGGACGCTTATAGGTGTCGGTAAACAAATTGATAATTTGAACAGAAGTGGTGTTTATCTTCTTCTTGGTACTACCGAGAAAGACGAAGAAGCCGTTTATATTGGTCAAGCCGATATCCGGAAAAACGAAAGGGGCGTTCTACATCGGATACTTGAACCCCATAGAAGTATAGATTATTGGACTGAGAGTATCATTTTCACAACAGTTGATAATTCACTTGGTGCCACAGAGCTTAACTACCTGGAATACCGCCTTCATGAAATTGCACTTGATGCTGATCGTTGTAAGGTCACAAATGGTGGATCGCCACATAAAGGCAGCCTTCAGGAAGAGAAAGAAGATGAAATGGAAGATTTCATCGATTTCATTCGACTGGTAGTGAAGGCACTTGGACGTAAGGTTTTTGAACCGGTGGTGAATAGGGTACCCGAGAGTTCAATAGAAGATCAGATTTTTCACTCTAAAGGGAAGAAGGCATCAGCTATAGCTAAGCTCACAGACGATGGGATTGTGGTTCTAAAAGGAAGTCGTCTGGCAGATGAATTGACCCTGAGTGTTCCAAAGCAAGTGATTAGATTACGGGAAAAATATAAAGAATTTATCAACAACTCGTTTATTCTATCGAAGGACATAAGATTCTCCAGTCCTTCAGCGGCGGCTGGTTTCGTTGGAGGAGCTAGTCTCAACGGAAATGATTATTGGGTTACTGATGATGGGGTAGCACTGGGGCAATATTTGAATGAAGAAACTGTAACGAAATAAAAGGGCTTATTAAATACGTTATCTTCAAATTATTTATGTTTCCATTTATTTCCAGGTTTGCTAGTGGGCGGGAGTCTATCACCAGGATCAATTTTTACCACTTTTGGTTTTGGCAAATCTCCTCCAACTTAACTTGTTCTTTCCAAACAAGCTTGCAAGTATACATTGCCGATAAAGGGAAAAGGATGTATGAAAAAACTTGATCATGGTTATCTGAGCCAGGACACTAGTTTCTCTGGCGATGACGCTCCTACTCAAAACCTCGTTCAAATAAAAACAGAAAACGAACAAAGGCTTAAGTCAAATATCTCTTGTCTGCGTGCATATCTTGAGAAATATGATTTTACGCAAATTTTAAACTATCTATTTACTCGTGAAATTGAACTTACAAGTGATATCGAAAATGTATTTACTGATGAACCTCTCATAATTAATTATATTTCCGATATTTACTTGTCTACAAGAAATGAAAGTTTAAACGAGACACCGTCTATAGTAATAGTGAAGGAGATAGTGAAACTAATTCAAGAGATTTACCTCCACCTTGCAATGATAGATACTATCTCATCTCCTTTGAGAGAATTATCTAAAGAGGTGAAAATTGATAACCTTCTAGTTGATCGTTCTTTGTATTATGGTATCTTCACTGCTATTTATGGACAACTATTCAACCCAATTTCAGAAGCATTCAATGCAAAAATTGGATTTCATTTAGAATTAATATTTGGTCTGCATGAGGTTCTTCTATATTTTATGCAAGAACGGATCCACAAATCAAAAAAAGGTGTAAATCTGTCTTTTGATTTTACCATAGAGGATATTATCTCCTTTTTTAAAAATGACTATGCTGATGAGATAAGCAGATTGATCGAGTACCTAAGTATCTCTATCTCCGATAATAGTGATTTACTTCCAAGGTTTGACAATCCTATCAAAGAAAAGCCAATCATCAAAAATCATAGTGGATACTTTTGCCCCAATCCAGATAATATTCTAAGGTATAATAAAGAGATAATCGAAAACTTACTTCGTGGTGACAATGGTTTATGGACTCGCTATTTAAGGACCAAAGGAAAAACTGTGGAAGTCATGGTTGTTGATAGGCTGAGTCGGATATTACCAACTGCAATAATAGGCAAGAATCTAAAATACAGAATACAAGACAATCAATATGAGCTCGATGCACTATTCTGTATTGATTCCTATGTTCTTTTCGTTGAGGTAAAGTCAGGAAACTTGACACAGGCTGCTCGTGAAGGAAAAACAAACCGGCTTAAGCGTGATATTCAAGATATTGTACTTGATGCTCATGATCAGTGTAGTAGGGCTTATAAATATTACTTATCAATGGATTATGTTGATTTTTATAGCAAAAATAAAATGATTACCGTGTCGAGGAAAGAACAAAAATACGCCTACCTGTTATCCATCTCGCTAGACAATCTCGATATAATTACAGCGAACATACAGAATATCACTGACCAAAGTACTTCGCCGACTGTAATAACTATGTCCCTTTACGATTTGTCGATTGTGACTGATATCTTGAACGATCCTAGTGAGCTATTCCTATATTTAGACCGAAGACAAAAAGTAATTCGTCAAGGAAATATAAATGCGCATGATGAGATTGATTTGTTCTCAACCTTTTTAAGCCAAGGGCTACTGTTCGACAATTATGAAGAATATGACTTAATTGATATCACAGATTTCTCAAAATCTCTTGATATTTATTACATAAAAAGACTTGATGAAAAAAAGAAACCAAAGTTCTATGTTAATCCACTAATTACAAAGTTTGTCGAAGAATTGACTCAAATTAATAAACCTGGATGGCTAGAAATCGTAAAAACGCTAAAAGGATTCTCAAAACAAACACAACTGAATATTGCTAGTTGTGTAATAAAGGTATTACAAAGGAGTCGAAAGAGAGGAGAATCGGATTTTTCCATTCTCCCTAAAGATAGTGAAACAGGTTTGACTTTCTATTCCTGTGACAAATTTTCAGATAGTAGGAGAAGAAAGATGTATGCTTATATTAAAACGAAAAAACAGGAGCAAAGCCTAAAAAAATGGATTTTATTAATTAATTTTGCTAATTCTAAAAATAAAGTTACTGATTTCCTAATTTGCTAATTATGTTATTTGATCATGTAAGCTTGTCTGTTGTTAGAGGTAAAAATTCAACTGACTCTTACAAATCAGCAAACCGGGACGTTGGAGAGATTATCATCGGTTTTGCTTTCTTTAGTCCTCCAAGGTTTTTTTCGCAAGGATAGATGTACTATAAAGTAATAGTCAAACCAACAACGCACTGATATGGATGTCCCAGCACCGATAGACTCGTATCCAGAGGTGCAAAATGGAAACCAACAAGAAGCCTGAGCAATACAAGGTTGAGATCATCGGTTCCGTCAAACGTGGCCGGGGAAGACCAAGGAAGCGGTTTGACCCGGTTCCCTGGAACAGGTCGGATTTATATCGGTTCTGCCTTGCAGGGAAAGTTCTCGTCGATGAAGAAGGA
>Ga0265293_10011324_pt1 | contig 12169 bp, 10 predicted proteins | sample Munlanlewell138R_FD_192505 | JGI IMG/M metagenome (GOLD analysis project Ga0265293, IMG submission 192505) | Leachate microbial communities from a municipal landfill in Southern Ontario, Canada - Leachate well 138R | ecosystem: Engineered > Solid waste > Landfill > Unclassified | place: Canada... | reverse complement strand
ATTATTTCCAATAATGATATTACAGGCGTTACAGTAGCTCATATGGAAGTACCTTGCTGTAATGGTATAGTTAGGGCTGTAGATGAAGCAGTAAAAAGAGCAAATAAAAACATAGAAGTGAAGCAGGTTAAGATATTGATTAATGGAGAAATGGAGGACTAATATTCTCCTTTTTTCTTTGAATATATGATATAATTAAGTAAAAAAAGGGGGATAGGTATGCTAAAAGAATTTAAGAAATTTGCAATGAGAGGAAATGTAGTTGATTTAGCAGTGGGGGTTATTATTGGAGGAGCTTTTGGAAAAATTGTAACATCCCTTGTAAATGATATAATAATGCCACTAATAGGGCTTATATTAGGAGGGATAAATCTTTCAAGTGAGAAAATCTTGCTTAGAGAAGCAATAGAAGGAGTAGATGCATTATTTTTGAGCTATGGACAATTTCTTCAATCAGTTTTAGACTTCTTAATAATTGCCTTCTCAATATTCATTTTTGTTAAGCTAATAAACTCATTTAAGAAAAAGGAAGAGGAAAAACCCAAGCCTGCTGAACCAAGTAAGGAAGAAGTATTGCTTACGGAAATTAGAGATTTATTAAGAGAAAAAAGATAACGAAGAAATAAGGTTAAGAAGAATTATGAACTTATATGCACAAATAAATATACACATAGGCAGTGAATTTTGTGGATATCCACAGGAGAATTAAATCAATCCTGTGGATTTTTTTTTATAGCCAATAGGAAAGTTTTACTTTTGAGTTTTTTTAAAAAGAACTTCCCTGTAATGAAATACAAGAAAAGCTTTCTTAATTATTTAGTGCTTAGATAGAAGCTTTTTTTATTTTGTAATATAATCTTAACTTTTTAATATTTCGTAATATGTTATAATTTTCATAAGCTGTTGTGTATTTATAATAATTATGACTAATTATATTTTTATTTCATAAAACTGAAAGTAGGTGTACATGTTGAAATATTTTTTAAAGGTTTTCTCTATTGCTTTTATATGTTTTTTATTAGCTGTCGGTGCAGGCATATATACTTATTCTAAGATATATGTTCCCTCAGAAGAAGATCCAAGTATTTCAGATGAGAAGGATCCCACTAAAGGGGATAAAGTTAATGATATAGGGGAAGAGAAACCAAAAGATCCCTTGCAAATAGCCATAGAAAAAAGTAAGAGGGTAAACATTTTACTTATGGGTATGGAAGGACCTAGATCCGACACAATGATATTTGCTAGCTATGACCCTAAGGAAAAAAGGGTTGATATGATATCTATTCCCAGAGATACTTACTATCATACAAATGGATACGACATTGCAGAACTAAGAAAAATAAACGCGGTATACGGGAGAAGCAAGGCAGAAGGAAGCAAAAGGGCTGTTGAAGAAATTTTGGGACAAGTACCAGTTCAACACTATGTTACTATAGACTATAAAGGTGTAGCTAAGGTAGTAGATTCCATTGGCGGTGTAGAAGTAAATGTACCTTTCCATATGGATTACTATGACCCTCACGATAAACCGCCTTTGCGTATAGATATATCAAAAGGAAAAAAGACACTAAAAGGAGAACAGGCAGTAAAGTTCTTGAGGTATAGACACAACACCGATATGACAGTGGGCTATCCTGATGGTGATTTAGGAAGGATAAAGGCACAACAGCAGTTTCTGAAATCAGCCATTAAGAAATCTCTGAGCCTTAAGATTTTTAATGTAGTTAATACTGCTTTTGATTATGTAAAGACAGATGTAAAATTATCAGATGCATTAAGCTACGCAGTTGGTTTAGCAGGATTTGATGTGGAGAATATGACTATGATTACATTACCAGGTGGAGAAGAGAAGAGAGCATATGGAAATCAAAGACTTTCATACTATATACATGATCCTGTTCTAGTAAGAGAATATATGATGGAGATTTATGACGTAGAAGACGAAGTTACTGAGGAAGATAAAACTAATAATTAAATATAAGATCCTACAGTTCAATGACAAAACAAAAGCCTGCGAAAAGCAGGCTTTTGTAATTTATATTATTTATTTTCAAGAAGCATTTCTCCAACTATATAAATATCACCTGCACCCATGGTAACAATAGTATCACCCTCAGATGCCATGCTTTTAATATGATTACCTATTTCTTCAAAGGTTCCAAGGTATTCAGCATCTACACCATTTTTAACTATCTCCTTTGTTAAGTCCTTTGAATGAATTTCGCCTGTATCTTTTTCTCTAGCAGCATATATATCTGCAATTAAAACCTTGTCAGCATCAGAAAACGATTCAGCAAATTCCTTTAATAAGGCTTTCGTTCTTGTATAGGTATGAGGCTGAAAGGCACATATTATTCTGCCACTAGAAGAATTTTTAAGCGCAGACAGGGTAGCCTTAACCTCAGTTGGATGATGAGCATAGTCATCTATAATCCTAGCTCCTTTAAGGTTTCCTTTGTATTCTTGCCTCCTATGAGTTCCAATATATTTAGATATGGAATCAATAATAGAATCCATTGGAACCCCGCTAATATGAGCTGTAGCTATAGCTGCTAGAGAGTTGTAGATGTTATGAGTTCCCATTGCTCCTAAGGAAACTTCATAGACTTGATTCTCTTTAATTATCAGCTTAAATGAAGGCAGCCCTAAAGAATTAAATATAATATCAGTAGCTCTATAATCTGCCTTATCATTAATTCCAAATGTAATTATACTGCATTTGGAACTCTTAATTGCTTCCTTAACATTCACATCATCATTATTTGCAATAATATATCCGTTTTCAGGTATTAGCTTTACAAAATCTGAAAAGGTAGCGATGATATGTTCTAAGTTTTGGTAATAATCTAAATGATCCTCATCAACATTTAATATGACTCCAACTGTAGCATGAAATTTTAATATATTACCTTTATATTCGCAAGCTTCAGTTAGAAGTACTTCACCCTTGCCTATTTTTACATTGCCGCCTATTAGGTCCAATTCTCCCCCCAATAAAATTGTTGGATCTAAAGAAGAATTGTTAAATATTACAGACATCATTCCAGTAGTAGTAGTTTTTCCGTGGGTACCTGACACAGCAATAGAGTTCTTGTACAACTTCATCAATTGTCCCAGAAAGGTACCTCTATCAACAGTAGTAATATTCCTTTCATAGGCTTCTATTAGCTCAGGATTATCTTTGTTTATTGCATCAGTATATACTATTAGATCTGCATTACCGATATTGTTTTTGCTATGTCCTATATTTATTAGAGCACCCTTATTTTCTAGTTTCTTTAAAATAGTGGATGACTTCATATCAGAGCCTGAAACTTTGTATCCGTTTTCCAAAAGAATTTCGGCCAATCCACTCATACTTATTCCACCTATTCCAATAAAATGAACATGGGAAAAGTTATGATTATGTATATTAAAAGAAAACATTATATAACCTCCTGATAAGGAATAATATGATTATTCATATTATTGCCAAAAATTATACTATTATTATCATATTCTATAGTTATTCCTCTTGATACAGTGATGATTATACCATATCACTAACTTTAAAAAAAGAAAATTAATTAAAAGGAAGAGGAAAGTTATACTTTTACTTATTTATCTAAAGAACTGGCTATAGCCTAAATGAGTTTCAATAAAAGATATCCTTGCTTCTTAATGTTTCAATAGGAACTTTATTATAATATTAAATGTTTTATGATTTTGTGAATATAGACTTAATATAGGTTATGTAGAAATGTCTAGCATTCTTCTTTTTAGAAATAATACGGGCATAAATATGAGAAAAAATTTGTATAGAGAAATTAAGAAGTATTTGTGCTTTACAAATAAATATAACATACAAAGGAAAGATCAGACAAGAAAAAAACAAGGAAGTTTATGGTGTATTAGAATAAGTATACAAAAAATAATTATTTTTTGATTTAAAAGGAGGAATTACCAAAAAAGTAGAGAATATAAGAGTTAATTACAAAATCAAAGTTCAGAGACCCCGGGGGAAGGTGGTGAATTCATGAAGGTAACAGACGTAAGAGTTAGAAAAGTTAACAACGAAGGAAAAATGAAAGCTATAGTTTCAGTTACATTCGATGATGAATTTGTAGTGCACGACATTAAAATTATTGAAGGACAAAATGGTTTGTTTATTGCCATGCCAAGCAGAAAGATGGCTGATGGAGAGTTTAGAGATATAGCTCATCCAATTAATTCAGAAACAAGAAATATAATACAAGAATCAGTTTTTGCTGAATATGAAAAAGCAATGATTGAGTAAATCAAAGGGTCATAGGACCCTTTTTACTTTTTTGTATTTTTAAAAATAGAGATTAGATAAAGCAAGTCACAAAATTCATGTGTTATCTTGTTTTTTTATCCATAAAAGAGTATATTAATAGTGGAGACTTATGAAAAAATTCGTATAAAAGTTTGCATTAAAGACATATAATAGCTAATTATTAAGATAATAGCTAAGAGGAGTGTGTTAAATGATATTTTCTATTATACTTGCAGCAGGAGAAGGTACAAGAATGAAATCGAAGTTTCCCAAGGTTATGCATAAAATATGTGGAAAGCCTCTACTCAGTCATGTAATAAATACTTCAAGAATTTCAGGTATAGATAAAAATATAGTTATAATAGGTAAGGGTGCTGATCTAGTAAGAAATAGCGTTGAAGAAGAAGTTTTTTTTGTAGAGCAACCCATGGGAGAAGGATTACCCTATGGAACTGGATTTGCTGTCATGCAGGCAAAGGATCATATAAAAGATGACAGTCAAGTCATTATCTTATATGGGGATACTCCACTAATAACTAAGGAAACAATAAGAAACATTATAGATTATCATAAAAACGGGAACTATGAGGCAACTGTTTTAAGCGCCAACTTTGAAGACCCTACAGGCTATGGAAGAATACTTAGAGATGACAAAGGGAATGTAAAAGCCATAGTTGAGCATAAGGATGCAAACGAGCTTGAAAGAAAGATCAAAGAGATAAATTCAGGCATTTACTGCTTTAATGGTAAAGGCTTAAAAGTAGCTTTAGATAAATTAGATAATAACAATGCTCAAAATGAATACTATATTACGGATGCTATAAAAATACTTAACGATCTAGGCCTAAAGGTTGGAGGATATAAAATCTCAGACAGTGAAGAGATTTTTGGTATTAACTCAAGAATACAGCTTGCAGAAGCTGAAGAGATAATGAGAAAGAGAATAAATAATTATCATATGACAAATGGGGTTACTATAATATCCCCTAACAATACTTACATTGATGCAGATGTGAATATAAAAAGAGACACTATAATATATCCAGGTGCTATTATTGAAGGCAAAACTAGTATAGGAGAAGATTGTATTATAGGGCAGAATAGTAGAATTTTAGATAGCCATATAGGAAAGGGCGTAGAAATTCAGATATCCACAATTATAGAGAGTAAAATAGATGACAATACTCATATTGGACCTTATGCATATCTAAGACCAAATAGTGATATTGGCAAGAATGTAAAAATAGGTGACTTCGTTGAAGTTAAGAATTCTAAAATAGATGATAATTCAAAGGCTTCTCATCTATCATATATTGGAGATGCCCATATAGGAAAAGGCGTCAATATAGGATGTGGAACCATATTTGTAAACTATGATGGCAAGAAAAAACATAGAACTGTAGTAGAGGACAATGTATTTATAGGCTGCAATAGCAATATTGTATCTCCTGTAGAGATAGAGGAAGGAGCCTATATTGCAGCAGGATCTACTATAACCGAAAGGGTACCTAAAGGTAGTCTTTCTATAGCAAGAGCTAAGCAAGTAAATAAGGAAGACTGGGTAAAAAAGAAGGACTTTAAAAAATAAGGGAGGAATACAAATGAACATTAGTGGAAGAGACCTAAAGATTTTCACTGGTAATGCAAATAAAGAACTAGCAGAAAAGATTTGCATTGAGCTAGGAGAAACACTTGGAAATAGCGAAGTAGGTGTATTTAGTGATGGAGAAATATCTGTAAATATAGGTGAAACCGTAAGGGGTTATGATGTATTTGTAATTCAGCCTACATGTCCGCCTGTCAACAATAATTTGATGGAGCTCCTGATAATGATTGATGCACTTAAGAGAGCTTCTGCAGGTAGAATTAATGCAGTAGTTCCATACTATGGCTATGCGAGACAGGATAGAAAAGCAAAGGCGAGAGATCCAATAACAGCAAAGCTTGTTGCAGATCTACTTGAAGTGTCTGGACCAGATAGAATAATAACTATGGATTTACATGCTGCTCAGATACAGGGCTATTTTGATATACCAGTTGACCATTTACTTGGGGGACCAATACTAGCACAATATTGCAAGAATAATTTAGAGGGTGACACAGTAATAGTATCACCTGATGTTGGTGGAGTTCAGAGAGCTAGGAACTTTGCTAGCATTCTAGACTTACCTATTGCTATTATAGAAAAGAGAAGACCAAAGGCAAATGTGTCAGAGGTCATGAATGTAATAGGAGATATTGAAGGAAAAGATGTTATAATAGTTGATGACATCATTGATACTGCTGGATCTATGACTAAGGCTGCAAGTGTTCTAAAAGACTTTGGTGCTAAGAGAGTTTTTGCATGCTGTACTCACGCAGTATTATCAGGACCAGCTATTGAGAGAATACAAAATTCTGTTATAGAGAAACTAGTAGTTACAGATACTCTACCACTAACAGCGGAAAAGAGAATAGATAAAATAGATGTAGTATCAGTGGCTCCTATTATAGCAGAAGCAATAAGAAGAATATACAAAAATGAGTCTGTTAGTAGGATATTCGATTAGCCGGCTTACAAAGGAGTTGATTGTTTGTATGCAGTAATAGGGCTAGGTAATCCTGGCAGTAAATACAAAGGAACTAGACATAATGTAGGATTCAACACAATAGACTGCATTGCCCAAAGGTATAATACAAAGGTCACTAAGATTAAATTCAAGGCAGTATATGGAGAGACTCAAATAGGTGGAGAAAAGGTATTACTAGTAAAGCCGCAGACCTATATGAATAGAAGTGGTGAAAGTGTACTAGAAATCACTAATTTCTACAAGATGCCAATAGAAAATATTATAGTCATAGTAGATGATGTGGATATAAAGTTTGGAACACTGAGGATAAGAACAAAAGGTAGCGCTGGTACTCATAACGGAATGAAATCTATCATATACTTACTCCAGAGTGACAATTTTCCCAGGGTGAAGATTGGTGTGGGCAAACCTAATGATCATATTGATTTAGCTGATTTTGTACTAAGTGGTTTTTCAAAAGATGATAGAATTTCTATAGATAATACCATTGAACAAGCTGCCAAGGCAGTTGAAAAGATAATTACAAGTGGAATAAGCGTTGCAATGAATGAATTTAATATTAATATTGATAGCCCAGGTGTTTAGAGCCTGGGCTGTAGGTGTTTTAACTAAGGAGTTGTTTTTGTGAAATCAAATATGCTTATAGACAGCTTAAAGAACCTGCCTTCATATGATCAATTAAGAAGTGAAATCAATAAAAAAACTACACCAATTGCTTTACATGGGCTATCAGAAGAAAATATAGCTCATATTTCTTATGGTCTGAACCAGCATTTAGACAAGCAGGTTCTTATCATAACCTATGACGACCTAAGAGCAAAGAAAATTTCTGAGGATTTAAGCTTTTTTAGTAAAGAGAATAGCGAATTATTTCCTGCTAGGGAAGTAGTTCTTTATGATATTGCTGCCCATAGTCATGAAATATCTAACCATAGGGTAAGAGTTATGGATAAACTTATTCAGGGTGAAAACATAGCAGTAGTTTCTTCTATTCATTCCATAATGAATAAGATAATGACAAAATCCATAATTGAAAAACATACTATTGATATTGAAATGGGGCAGATTATAGATTTAAATCAGATGTCAAAAACCTTTATTATCCAAGGCTATGAAAGAGTTGATATGGTAGAGGGGGTAGGACAGTTTAGTGTAAGAGGGGGTATAGTTGACCTTTTCCCTGTTAATTCATCCAATCCTTTTAGAATAGAGCTGTTTGACGATGAAATAGATTCTATTAGGTTATTTGATTTAAAGACACAAAGGTCAATTGAGAATCTATCGCGCATTCATATTCCTCCAATCAAAGAGATTTTGATTTTAGATGAAGAACTTAGTGATGTCATAAATGGAATAGAAAGTGACCTAAATGGGTCTATAAAGAAGCTTCAAAAAAAAGGGGAGACAGAAATAGTAGATGCCCTAACAGAAAAATTCAGGTCATATATAGACAGATTGTCAAGTGGACTAAGTATAGGAAATCTTGATTTAGTAGTTCCTTATTTAAGACAGAATCTTTCTAATATTGTTGAGTATTTTAAAAGGGACTCTATAGTTATAATAGATGAGCCTCAAAGAATTGAAGAGAGTATTAAAGGACTCAGACAGGATTTCATAAATAGATATACTGATAAGTTCGAAAGAGGAGAAGTGCTCTCAAAGCATCAGGACATATATCATACTTATGAGTCTATATTAGAACATATTCACTCCATGACTTGTATTACCACAACAAACTTTCTGAAAAACAATCCAAGATTTAAACCTAAAGCTATTATCAACTTCAGCATAAAGAGCATGCAGTCATTTCATAATAAAATAGAAACTATAGTAGATGAACTTAAATATCTTAAATATAGGGGATACAAGACTATTATACTTTCAGGAACCAAGGAAAGAGGAGTTAGATTAGCTCAAAATCTTCTGGAAAATAATATTGAATGTAGCTATGTAGATCATACCTTTAGAGAAATCAAATCTGGTCAAGTGTTTATAACGGCAGGAAGTTTAAGTAGAGGATTTGAGTATTCAAATCTGAAATTTGCTATTATTAGTGATAAAGAGGTTTTTGGAACTTATAAAAAGGCAAGGACTATTAAGAAAAGAAAAGATACTGCTAAGATATCGTCCTTCACAGACTTAAATATAGGCGATTATGTAGTACACGAGACTCATGGTATAGGGAAATATATTGGAGTCGAACAATTAACGGTTCAAGGAGTGAAAAAAGATTATTTATCAGTTAAATATTCTGGACAAGATAAGCTCTATGTGCCTATAGACCAGATGAATTTGATTCAAAAATACATAGGTTCAGATGCTGGTGAGCCTAAGGTAAGTAAACTAGGTAGCAGTGAGTGGGTAAAAACTAAGACAAAAGTAAAGAAGGCCATAGAAGATATGGCAGCAGATTTAATAAAGCTTTATGCCTCTAGACAAACGGTAAAGGGATATAGTTTTTCTCCTGACACCCCATGGCAGAAGCAATTTGAAGATGCTTTTTCATATGAAGAGACTGATGACCAATTAAGATGTATTGAAGAGATTAAAAAAGATATGGAAAAAGATAAACCAATGGATAGGCTTCTATGTGGCGATGTCGGTTATGGTAAGACGGAAGTGGCCTTAAGGGCTGCATTCAAGGCAATAATGGATGGTAAGCAAGTAGCTATTTTGGTGCCTACAACTATCTTAGCACAACAGCATTATAACACCATAATAGAAAGGTTTAGTCAGTTTCCTATAAAAGCTGAAATGCTAAGTAGATTTAGAACGCCAAATCAGCAAAAGAAAATAATAAATGATTTAAAAAGTGGGAATCTTGATATAGTAGTAGGAACTCACAGGCTTTTATCCAAAGACGTCAAGTATAAGGATTTAGGTCTACTAGTCATAGATGAAGAGCAGAGATTTGGAGTAAAACATAAGGAAACAATTAAGATAATTAAGGAGAGCGTAGACGTACTTACATTAACTGCTACACCAATACCTAGGACTCTCCATATGTCATTAATAGGCATTAGAGATATGAGTGTTATTGAAGAACCACCTGAAGAAAGGTACCCTGTTCAGACCTACGTTGTCGAGCATAATGAACAGCAAATTAGAGATGCCCTTATTAGAGAGCTAAATAGGGAAGGTCAGATTTATTATCTCTATAATAGGGTTCAAAATATTCAACAATTTGCCACTAGGGTAAAGACTTTAGTTCCTGATGCAAGGGTGGCTATTGGACATGGACAGATGAGTGAGAGAGAACTTGAAAAGGTAATGATGGACTTTCTTAGTAGGGATATTGATATACTAGTATGTACAACTATTATAGAGACAGGTTTAGATATACCTAATGTAAATACAATAATTATTAATGATTCTGATAAAATGGGATTATCTCAATTATATCAGTTAAGGGGCAGAGTAGGACGTTCTAATAGAATAGCATCTGCATATTTTACCTATGAAAAGAATAAGGTGTTAACAGAAGTTGCTGAGAAGAGACTAAAGGCTGTTAAGGAATTCACTGAATTTGGTTCTGGTTTTAAGATAGCAATGAGAGACCTAGAGATTAGGGGTGCAGGTAACCTATTGGGCTCAGAACAGCATGGACAAATGGCTGCTATAGGCTATGACTTATATGTGAAGTTTTTAGATGAGACCATAAGGAAACTTAAGGGAGAACAGGAGGATGAAATAGTAGAGACTACTATTGAACTCAATGTAGATGGATATATACCTAAGAAATATATTGAAAACCAGGAACAAAAAGTAGAGATATACAAGAGAATTGCGTCTATTATGAGTAAACAAGATTATTCAGATGTTTTAGAAGAGATAATAGATAGATTTGGTGAGATACCAAATGAAGTAACTAATCTATTAAAGATATCATACATTAAATCACTTTGCAGTAAATCAAAGATTACTACTGTGTCTCAAAATGATCAAATGATTAAGCTAGAATTTAAGTCTATAGAAAATATAACACCTGAGTTAATTAATGAATTAGTAATATCATATGGTAGAAGAATGACATTTGACTTATCCAAAACTCCGAATTTCAAATACAAACTTACTGGTAAGTCACAGAAAAGCATGTTAATTGAGTTAGAAAAAGTAATTGAAAAAATTAGTGGTTTTCATATGACTATAAATAATATATAATAGAATATATGTTATGGACATAGTATAGGAGGGGAAAAATTGCAATTTAGAATAAATAGAAAACTTATTTTAGTAATATCAGTAATAACTTTATTATCTATGGTATTAAGTGGATGTGGAGCACCAAAAGAGGATTCAGTTGCAATAGTAAACGGAGAGGCTATATCAAAATCTGAATTTAGTATTAATTTTGATATAAATAAAAAGATTTATGAAAATCAGTTAGGTGCAGATATTATGTCTAAGGACATGGGAGAAGGAAAGACATTTGAGGAAGAACTAAAACAGATAGTATTAGATAATATGTTATCAGAAAAAATAATCCTACAAGATGCTATGAAGCAAAAAATCACAGTAAAGGATGAAGAGGTAGAAGAAGCAGTAGAACAGTTTATATTATCAGTAGGTGGACAAGAGAAATTAAAAGAATTTCTTAAGCAAAACAATATGACAGAAGATTACATGGAAAAAAGAATGAAAATCGAAATGCTTTTAGACAAATATAGAAACGATTTTTTTGCATCAATTATTTCTGAAGAAGATATTCAAAAGCAATATGAGGAAAACAAAGACATGTATGCTATTATTAAAGCTAGTCATATTTTAGTAGATACAGAAGAAGAGGCTAAAGCTATATTAGATAGAATTAGTAAGGGAGAGGAATTTGAAGATCTTACTAAGCTATCTACTGAACCTGGAGCAGAAGCAAGAAAAGGAGATTTAGGCTACTTTACAAGAGGAATGATGGTTGCAGATTTTGAAAAAGCTGCATTTGAATTAAAAACGGGCGAAATAAGTGATGTTGTACAGACACAATGGGGATATCATATTATTAAGCTAAATGATAGAAAAGATTCTATTGAAGAAGTTAAGGAAAATGTGTTAGATGATTTGCAAAACAAAGAGGCAGCTCAATTTGATGATAAAATTAAAGAATTAAAGGATAAGGCAAAAATAGAGATTCTTATTAATATGGAACTGAATCAAGACAATAGTAATGAAATAAAAGAAAGCGATTCAAGTACAGAAGAAGATAATACAGAAAATGATTAAATAAGATTAAAGAGATTGCCATGTTACATAAAGGCAGTCTTTTTTATTTCTATTTTTAAATTTCCATACATGCATAAAAAAATCTCAATAGTAAAATAATAAGTAAACA
>Ga0265293_10011323_pt1 | contig 12169 bp, 6 predicted proteins | sample Munlanlewell138R_FD_192505 | JGI IMG/M metagenome (GOLD analysis project Ga0265293, IMG submission 192505) | Leachate microbial communities from a municipal landfill in Southern Ontario, Canada - Leachate well 138R | ecosystem: Engineered > Solid waste > Landfill > Unclassified | place: Canada... | reverse complement strand
TGCAGGTTATCGAAGACAAGCTCAACCAACGACCTCGAAAGCGGTTAGGCTTCCGCACCCCGGAGGAAGTCTTCGCAAAATCCTTCAACCGCGGTGCACTTCGAACTTGAATCCGCCCTCCGTCATCGAGGTTCTTTGCACGTCTCCTAGGCATTATCGATAGCTCCTGCAGCATTCTGCACAGGCACACTACGTTGGCCTGCAATCTCTAGGGGACCGCGTTGTCGGCCCAGTTGAATGCAACTGCCATCAGGCACATCTGGGTCGTCCATGATCCCGCACAACTGCGTCAACCGCTCGACGGTGAGTCGGTGATGCTCGAGCCAGCGATCGCTTCCGGCGTAACCAGACGATCGCGCTTGCTCAGCGTGGCCGAGAAGACGCCTGGCCTCCGCAAGCCGTGTCCGTAAGCGCTCCGTTTTCGCTACGTCGCCCTTCACGCACACGAGGTCCTGGCAGTTCAAGCAATCACGGTGGAGCTCGCACGGCGACATCGTGTAGTCGTGTATGCAGAAGCCGATGTCGGTCGTGTGTGCCGTTGGGAAGCGCAACCGGCCGAACTCATCCCGTGAGACCGGAAGGTTGACGGGGATCTCGGCCAATGGCCCGAACATTTGGCTTGAATCACCGACCGCGCTTCGCACCTTCTCGAGCATTTGCTTCGGCGTGACGTGGTCGTAGACGATGTTCTGCCGTACATCCTTCCGCCCGGACCACTTGGCGATGTCGAGTTGGCTCATTCCTCCCGCTTGCGCCAGTGTGTTCAGGTAGTGACGGAATCGGTGGGTGTTCACGCGGATCTCGGAGTCGTCGGCCTCTCGGAAACCAAACTTGCTGAAGATCGACTGGAAGCCGTGGGCTGCCCGTGAGCCGAGCCCATCGTTGATCCTCGTGCCCGACACACCTTCGATCAAACAGTGATACGTGGCCCGCTGCTGGCCAAGCTCGTTCCGACGGACGACGAACAATGCTTCGCTGTATTTCAACCCCGTGAGGGGATCGAGGATCGGAAAGTCATGTGGCAAGAGACGCAGCACGGCCTTCTCAACAACTGCAAAGCGGACGCGGCCGGTCGCGTCGATCGGTAGCTTGGCGTACCGGCACCATGCTCGACCGTCGCCGACACCGATTACGTTCGCCACCTCATCCAGCGAAAGCGATTCTCTCCCTCGCAGGAACTCTAGCTCAGGTTTGAGGTAGATTGAGCCTGGGTTCTGCTCATACCAACGCGCTACCTCCCGGGCGGGTTCTGTTACTACCCGGATCTTCGCAATTGCCTCTCGCATGACGCCCGACATACTTGGAACGACCCACTTCACCATGGGATCGGCGCCCTTTCCGGGCCACCATCGAAGACCGTAGGGAGCGGATTCACCGTCTTTGGCGAAGCCGTCTACCTCGCAATCAACGGGAAGCGTCAGCACTTCCGCAACGCGACCCGGCGCACTGCACATGATCGCAGCAGCGCTGGAGACGATGACATCCGCAGCCTCAACTGCGGCCCTGAAGATCTTAGGCAATGCGTCGAGCGCTGCTTGCGACGGAAGCTTCGACCGCCGCATCTCGTCAGCCTCCTCACCGACGCGCTCCGTATCGATCGGACGAGGAAGGAAGTTCACCCAGCCGAGCCGCGAACGAACCATTCGATGCCCGTCGAGGAATCCGGCGAGCAGCTCAAGCTGCTGCCCGATCCGATACGCGGTGACCTCCTTGTACTTCGCGCCCACTAGCTGTGCTGCGCGAGTGAAGGTGGAAGCGTCTATGCCTGCCACCGATGACAACCCCACCTCCTCAGCAGTCGAAGCGACAGCCCTCAATGCAATCAGCCGCATCCCGATTGACTTGGTGGGCCGAAGCCCGAACATGTATCGGAAGTAGGCCTTACTGAACGACCGGAACGGCTCGGCCATTGCTTCGTCTTGGTCACTCAGCTGGATGAAGCGTGCTCGTTGCCGGCCCATTCCACGTGCACGCAGCGCAAGAGCCTTAGTGACATCCCACGCATCGCTCTCGAAGTCGAGATCTGCCCCGAAGATCGTGAGCTGACTTCGGCAGAGCTGGATGAAGGCGGCGACGTTCGCCTCGGCGTCAATCTCTGCCTTTGGCTTGAAGACGATCAGGTCAGCCATTCGTCGCGCTCCCTTCCGCCTGGCGTTCCGCGCAGAGCCTGACGACCTCTGCGACGGCCAGGATCGTTCGGTCGTTCACCGAGGCGATTCGAACATCGCACTGCCCAACGAAGCGCTCGCGCTCGTCCAGGAGGTATTGAAGGACGGCTTCATGCGGGCCGTCTCGCCAAGGCTGGAAGCTACGACACGTGTAGCAGGCAATCGGCGCCATGAGACCGCAGAAACCATGCTGGCCACAGCTTCCCATTGGTTTCATTGTAGGATCGATATGGGGAGCACAGATGCGACTGGTCGGATCGTCTTTGCGCGTTGCCTGCGACTCGTGTTCGATAAGCGCTCCCGCGAATGCTTGAGCAAGCGGCGCAAGGTGCATTGCGACCGTACGATCAATTCTTTCAATGATCTGTGGAACCGCTTGCGTGTACACTCCGACGTTTTGCGTGTCGTTGTGATCCAGCAATTCCGCGATCACCAGCTCTCCATGACCTTCCATGGCGGCACGCGTACCAATGGTACGGCGGAATCGGAGCGGAGAAATATGAATACGTTCGCCCGTCCGTTCCGACATGACGTTCAACTTGAGCAACGATCGGCGGAAGGTTTCGGCGAGTGAGTCTGATGTTCTGTGAAGGCGGAAATCCGGCGGCGCTTCCTTTCGTGCGCTGGTGGCCGGGAACATCGGCACATCGCCAGCCTCGGGAAACTGGTCGCCGAGGCGATCCCGCAGTTGCCTGCAATGTCGATGCAGCCGCTCGCCGACCCGCGGAATCAGAAGGCGCTCGCGAAAGGCGCGGCGAGAAGACTGGTTCTGTTGCTTGGCGCGCGGGATCCGAAGGAGATAGGCGCGAGTCCCATCCGCCGACTCGATCAACTGCAGATCGCAGACCTTAAGTGCAGCATATTGAACCGCCCGCTGCCCCAGGAGGATGAACAACTGAGCCAGAAGGTAGTCGTCTTCCGGAATCGAGCCTCTCTCGAGTGCGGCCTCGAGTGCAGAGGCAATCGCCTGCGATTCGACATCGGTCAACGGTCCTGACCTGGCGTCCAGAGTTAGTACGGCTTCGCCCTTTCGGTTGCCTGCAACTCGACTTGATTTGATGAGCGACGCTGCGTCGTCAGTGATGCCCTCGTACCCGAGTGCCCGCCATTTCAGAATCAATCCGCCGAGCGTGCCGAAGTACCAAGCACGCGTTTTCGGAAGCGAAGCGCGGTAACTCAGCAGCATGGCACTGTCGATCTGCCGCACGGGAGGTTCCTGAGCGTTGAGAAAGTGCTCAAGTCGCTCGAACAAATTCATCAGGTGCGGCGCAGACTTGTTTTCCGCGTACCACCTGAGTACGGCCTTCGCACACTGACGGAGAGACAGTTCGGCACGAAGCGCTGAAAAGTCTAGGCGCACGGTCACGCTGTTGTCGCGATACGACCAAACATCGGCCTCGGGGTCGAAGATGCTTCCATCCCGACTCCGCGCAATTGCGCGGCTCGATAGCGCCAAGGCGTTGTTCATCGCACTTTCCCTCGGTGCATATACTCCTGGAGATCGAGAGACACGCGCTTTGCCTTTTCGCGCACATGGCGGCGCGTGTAGACGGCTGCCGTACCGGACGTCTCTGACCAGCCCATCAAATACGAGCGCGCTTTGCGCTCGGTGTCTTCCGGGACCTTGTTGTGGTCCATCTCCTCGGAGAACCGGTCATTCCAGGTATGCCTCAGAACGTGGGGCGTGAGGTCATCGGGCAGATCGGGAATCTTCGCTCGCAACACCGTGAAGACTTTGGCGAGGGCCGGCATCGACAGCGGCGCGCCGGATGCCGCCACGAACAGGAATTCGTGCTTGCGGGCTTGCGGCCGAGCCGCCCTGAGTTCGACGATGTAGTGACGAGTGGCGTCGAGCAACACCGGGGACAGGGGCAATTCGCGAGCGCGGGTCTTCACGACCGGCTGATTCCTCCGTGGGTCGTCCGGAGCATCTGGTCGCCGAGAAACGCGCACCACGCCTCTCCTGAAGTCGATGTCGGACACCCGAATGCTGAGTAGCTCGCCGCGCCTCAACCCGAGGTGATACAGCCAATCGACGATGAGCGAGTTTCGACATCGGGCGAAGACATCAACCCATGGGTTCTGGGGTGCATATGGGCGGGTAACTTCAAGCAAGCGGGAGCGAATCTCCGGCGGGACGCCCTCTCGCTCCTGCGAAGCACCGCCGCTCGGCATCCTCGCATCTAGGGCCTGACGGAATGCATCGACTGCGGCGCGCAGATCGCGGCGATGCTGGAGCGTCGCCGCCCGTTGGGCCAAGTGAACTTCTGCCAGCCACGCAACGTAGTTCCGAATGCACTGCAAGCGCGTAGCCGTAACAGCGGGGGTCACCGCGTCTTCAGCCGCACTCGGCAACCTGCTCCTGAGGCGCTCTAGCTGCGCCCTAGGCTGTGCCGATGCCATCGTGCCCCCCTCACTCCCGACCACGACGGAAAACGCTCCTAGCGGGCGTCTGCAAGCCTGAGCGAGTGCCTCGACTTCCTGGAGATTCAATACCGATCCATCCGAGAGTCTCTCGCGAAGGTCGATCCTTTCCGATTCGAGAAAGGCCAGGAAGAGTTGAAGCGCCCGCAGAGCGTTGGCGATGGTGTTCGCCGCCAGATTCTTCATCCTCAACTCGCTCACCACGAACAACGTGGGCTCGTAGAGGGGAGCGCCATGCGGACCGAGCAACAGCGGAAACCTCTCTCCGTCGGCGAACACAGCCACCCGTACACGGCAGTCAGCCACTTATAGACACTCTTGATCAGGTAATCGCTAGTAGAGATGCTAAGCGAACCAATCAGGAGTCGTCAACAAGGAAAAAACCCCATAGAGATCAGTCTCTATGGGGTCGTTAGTTACAGCTAAGCGTAAGGTAAATTCTAGAACGGAATATCGTCGTCTTCGATATCGTCGGGCATGCGCGATTCGAGGCCACGTTCGCCCTGGGACTCGTCGCGCGAATCCGCCTGACTGCCGCGTGCCGGGCCGCGATCACGGCTCTGGCCACCGCTACGGCCACCGCTGAAGCCACCTTCGCCACCACCGCCGAGCATCTGCATTTCATTCGCCACGATGTCGGTGGTATAGCGCTCGATGCCTTCCTTGTCCGTGTACTTGTTGGTGCGCAGCGAGCCTTCGATATACACCTGCCGGCCCTTCTTCAGGTACTCGCCGGCGATCTCGCCCAGGCGCCCGAACAACACCACCCGATGCCACTCCGTGCGTTCCTGGTTTTCACCGGTCTGCTTGTCCCGCCACTGCTCCGAGGTGGCCAGGCGGATGTTGGTAACCGCACCGCCACTCGCGGTATAGCGGGTTTCGGGATCGGCACCGAGGTTGCCGACCAGGATGACCTTGTTGATGCCGCGTGCCATGTGCCTTGATCCTTGTCGTTCGAGCGATGGCGCATCCTAACATCGGCGGCGGTCATGCTGGATGGCGGTTCGCCGCGCACCGGTGTGCGTCCGGCGCGCGGCGTCGCGTAGGTGATTTCTGACAGGATCCTGCCTGGCGCTGCAGGTGAGGAATGATGGCGCAGCACCGGTGCCGCAGGCCGGCATCGCTATACTGGCGCCTTCGCATCCCGGATGAGTCCGCCTTGAGCCCTGCCGTCCCGCTTGCCAGCGCCCCTTCGATCGGGAGCTTCGCCGATGTCCAGGCCTTTGCCGCCGCCGACATGGGCGCCGTCGATGCGCTGATCCGGCGCCGCCTCGCCTCCGATGTCGTGCTCATCAACCAGGTGGCCGAACACATCATCGGTGGCGGCGGCAAGCGCCTGCGGCCGATGCTGCATCTGATCGCCGCACGCGCGGCAGGCTATGCCGGTGAACACCACGTGCAGCTGGCCGCCCTGATCGAGTTCATCCACACCTCCACCCTGCTGCATGACGACGTGGTGGACGAATCGGCATTGCGGCGCGGGCGCCAGACGGCCAACGCGCTGTGGGGCAACGCGGCCAGCGTGCTGGTGGGCGATTTCCTCTATTCGCGCTCGTTCCAGATGATGGTCGAGCTGGACAGCATGCGGGTCATGCGGATTCTCGCCGACACCACCAACCGCATCGCCGAGGGCGAGGTCCTGCAGTTGCTCAACATCGGCAATGCCAACGCCAGCGAGCAGGCCTACCTCGACGTCATCGAGCGCAAGACCGCCGTGCTGTTCGCCGCCGCCACGCGGCTCGGTGCGGTGCTGGCCGGACTGCCGAGCGACCAGGAACACGCCCTTGCACGTTACGGCCTGGCGCTGGGTTTTGCCTTCCAGATCGCCGACGACGTGCTCGACTACGCCTCCGATGCCGGCACGCTCGGCAAGAACGTCGGCGACGATCTGGCCGAAGGCAAGCCCACCCTGCCGCTGATCTTCGCCATCGCCCACGGCACGCCAGCGCAGGCGGCGATGTTGAAGCACGCCATCGAGACCGGTGGCCGCGGCAACCTGGATGACGTGCTGGACGCGATCCACGCCACCCGCGCGCTCACCGCATCGCGTGATCACGCGCACCGTTATGCGGACACGGCGCGCGCGGCCCTGGCCGCCCTGCCGCCTTCGGAAGCCCGCGACGCACTGGGCCTGCTCGCCGATTACGCAATCGACCGCAATCGCTGAGCGCCGGCCAGCTACACCACCGGTCGGGCCTTCCGCTCCTCCTGCACCGGCCAGGTGATCTGGCGGCGGGATTGAACGCGCGTTTCGTGGGAGCGGCTTCAGCGGCGATGCTTTTCCGGCAAGCCGCGATGGCCCGCGCAATCCTGCCAGCGCGTCGGCCCCCACCTCGTTGTCCCGGCGCACGCCGGGACCCAGTGCCTTGCAACCAGGTGGCAGCCAGGCACCCCCGCGATGTATCGGGCCATTCCAGGCAAGGGCATCGGGACTGAAGTCCCTCCCACGGCAGCTTCGCAACCTCCAACACAGCACGGTAGGCGCGGCGGCCGCCGCGACCCGGGCGCCGCGCGGCATCCAGACGGCCGAAGCCCGCGTCCTGACCCGCACCCGTGAGCCGGGTACACTCAGCCGCCCCGAGCAAGAGGACACTGCATGCGCCTGACCACCCTGACCACCCTCACCACCCTTGCCGCGCTCTCGTTCGCCACCACTGCCGCTTTGGCTGCGATCAAGCCGGAAGAGGCCATCCACTATCGCCAGGCCATCTACACGGTGATCGCCTGGAACTTCTCCAGCATGGCCGACATGGTCAAGGGCAAGCAGCCCTTCGACAAGGCGGCGTTCGCGACCCACGCCGAGCGCGTCGCCGATCTTGCGCCCCAGTTGATCGAGGGCTTCCCGATCGGAACCGACCGCGGCGCGAAGACCGCCGCCCGGCCGGACGTGTGGAAGAAGCGTGGCGAATTTGAAAAGAAGATGCAGGCCTTCGTCAGCGCATCACGCGAGCTGGCCACCACCGCCCAGGGTGGCGACGAGGCGGCCATGAAGGACCAGTTCAAGACCACGGCAGCCACCTGCAAGGGCTGCCACGACGACTTCCGCAATCGCGATTGAATGACCAGCCAGGCGCGGCCCCCGGCCGGTCGGGCGGCGGCGCCCGCCTGGCGCATGGCGCCCGCGCCGGTCGCTGCGTCGCCACGCGCGCATGGCAGCGGCCGATCCATCAAATTGCGTGCCAAAACGGCGTTGACGACAGCGGCAATTGGAGCGAGCGTTCAGTCCAAGTCCGGGTTTTGCGTCGTCCGCGAATTGGTGCGCCGCACCATCTCACTTCGTGGTTGACCGCATCGAGCAATCGGGTTAAACATTCATGTTGCGGCCGCTGTCTGTCTTGGGTTCATCATGGCCGCGCACCAGCGCTCGGATTGCGCCCCGGCATGGTTCACATGAATCGACGTCGGCTTCGCGAAACTCAACACACCTCTGGGAAATTTCTTATGCCTATCACATTGGACAAGCGTCCGCGGCGCCGTTGGCCGCAGACACTAGGCCTGTCGACGGCTCTCGCAGCCGTGACGGCCGTAGCCGGAATCGGAGCGGGCGTGCCCGTGACCGCCATGGCTGCGGACCTGCCTGCCACGCCTGCCGTTTCAGCAGCCGACGTCACCGTCGAGAAGGGCGTACTCAACGCCCTGGCGAGTGGTCAGACACCCGCCGTGCTGGTCAAGTTCCACGGCAAGGCCGATCTCTCGCACGCCTTCGATATCGCCGACCGCGACGAGCGCGCGACCTGGGTCTACAACACCCTGACGAGCTTCGCCGACCGTGCCCAGGCGCAGACGCGCCAGACGCTGTCGCGCCAGTTCGGCCTCAGCGAGGCAATGCACGAATACACCGTGCTGTGGGTGGACAACGCCATCGCGATTTCCAACCTCACGCAGCCCATGCTGAGCGCGTTGCAGGCTTCGCCGGAAATCGCCTCGATCCGCGAGCAGCGCGAGATTCGCCTGCCCAAGGACGAAGAAGTTGCCGATACAGGACCAACGCCGAACGCTCCGATCGGCAGCATCGCCAGGATCAAGGCACCGGACGTGTGGGCGCTCGGCTTCACCGGCCAGGGCACTGTCCTGGCCAACATCGATTCGGGCGTGCGCTACACCCACCAGGCCCTGGTCAATCAGTACCGCGGCAACCTGGGCGGTGGCAGCTTCGACCACCAGTACAACTGGTACGACCCGTACAACCACGCCACCACGCCGCGCACCACGCACCCGCACGGTTCCCACACCATGGGCACCATCCTCGGCAAGTTCGGCACCACCGAGGAAATCGGCGTCGCGCCGGGCGCCGAGTGGATCAACTGCATCGGCTTCGGCCAGCCAAACGCGGGCGGCACCGACGCCGGCCTCCTCGAATGCGGCCAGTGGATGCTCGCCCCGACCAACATCGCGGGCGATCCCGGCAGCGCCGACCCGACCAAGCGCCCGGACGTGGTGAACAACTCCTGGGGCGACTGCGGTCAGTCCTACGACAACTGGTACGAAGGCGTCATCGACGGCTGGATCGCGGCCGGCATCGCGCCCGTGTTCTCCAACGGCAACAATTCCAACTGCGGCTATTCGAGCAACCCGCCGCTCAATACCGTCGGCAACCCCGCGCGTTCGGGCAAGGTGCTCGGTGTCGGCTCGACCGGCAACACCAACGGCGCATACGCCAACCATTCCAACAAAGGGCCGACGGACAACCTGAACCCCGGCCTGCCGAACTATCCCGACCACTTCGGCTTCCCGAACCTCAAGCCGAATGTCATGGCGCCGGGCGTCAACATCCGTTCCGCGTATGACACCAGCGACTCGTCATACAACACCATGACCGGTACGTCGATGTCTTCCCCTGCGGTGACCGGCACGATCGGCCTGATGTGGAGCGCCGCGCCATGCCTGCATGGCAACTGGGCGCGCACCGGCACGATCCTTATGGAAACCGCGACGCGCATCCCGGTCAACACCGGCAGCCCATCGGACGGACCCGGCAACATCCCGAACCAGGCGACCGGCTGGGGCGAAATCAACGCGCTCGCCGCCGTGCAGGCCGCACAGGACTATTGCCTCAACGGTGCACCGCCTTCGCTCTCCAAGAGCTTCTCACCGGCGCAGGTTCCCACCGCGGGCTCTCCCACCACGCTGACCATCACCCTCAACAACGCGGGCCAGACCGGTCCCTCCACGCTCACCGCCGCGCTCACCGACAACCTGCCCACCGGTCTGGTCGTCGCCAGCACGCCGAATGCCTCCACCACCTGTACCGGCGGCTCGGTCACGGCGGCAGCGGGCGGCAGCAGCGTCACGCTCGCAAGCGGGGCTTCCATTCCTGGCGCAGGTTCCTGCACCGTCAAGGTGGATGTCACCGCCGGCGCGCTGGGCACCTACACCAACACCATCCCGGGCGGCTCGCTGCAGACCGACAACGGCACCCACGCGGCGGACGCCAGCGCAAACGTCAAGTACGGCCTCACCTTCCCCGAGCCCTACTGCCCGATCACCTTCCCGAGCGGAATCGAGCCGATCACGCGCGTGGTGTTCGATGGCATCGACAACACCAGCCCGGCGACGGGCGGACCGCCGCTCCAGGACTTCACCTCGGTCGTGGGTACGGCCGGCGCGGGCGACACGCTGGCCATGCGCGTCGAGGGCAACACCGCCGGCAATTTCACGACCCAGATCAAGGTCTACATCGACTGGAACCAGGATGGCGTCTTCACCGATGCCACCGAGGGCCACTACATCGGTGCGCTGACCAATTCCACGGGCACCGACGGCAAGTTCGTCACCGCCAACATCACGGTTCCGGCGACAGCCGTTGCGGGCAACACCCGCATGCGCGTCACCAAGCGCTACGGAAGCGCCCAATCCGCCGCGGCAGCGCCGTGCAATACCAGTGGCTTCGGCCAGGCCGAGGATTACACGCTTACGATCACGGGTGGATCCCCGAGCACCTGGACAGTGACGCCCAGCGTCGGCACGCCCTCGGGCAGCATCACGCCGGCGACCCCGCAGACCGTCAATGACGGCGCCACGACCACGTTCACCCTGGCGGCCGATGCGGGCTTCGAAATCGACAACGTCGGCGGTACCTGCGGCGGCACGCTGACCGGCAGTTCGTTCGAGACCGCTCCGGTCACGGCCGACTGCACGGTCATCGCCAACTTCAAGGCCAGCGGCGGTGGCGGCGGACTTGTCTGCCACACCCTCAATCATCCGATCGTCGCCGACGGTGACGGCAGCTGGTTCTACTGGGAGACGGGCACGGTCATCGACGGTGGCTTCCAGTCGGGTGCGAACTTCAACCCGTATGGTGCGACCAACCTGTCCTTCTTCTGGCCAAGCCCGACGGCGAACGCCGGCGTCACCGACGGCAGCACCTTCGCGGTACTGAACCCGGGTGACACGGTCGGCGCAGGTTCGACGTTTGCCAGAAGCGGCACGCCGACGGCCTGGCGTGCGGGTGCGGATGGCTACCTCGGCTTCCGCTTCGACTGCAGCACGGCCGCTGAGTGCTACGGCTACGCGCACATGACCACCACCGGTCCGACCGGCCACCCGGCAACCGTCATCGACTACTGCTTCGATCCAGACGGCAACGACGTCACCATCACTGGTGGTGGCGGCGGCACCGATCCGGTTGCGGCGATCACGCCGGCAGCGCTCAGCCTGACGGCCGATGAAGGCGATTCGGCGGCGACCCCGCTCAACATCGCCAACACCGGCGGTGGTTCGCTGACCTACACGATCACGGAGTCGGTCACGGCAATCCCGCCGCAGGCACGTTCGGAGACGGCGCTGAGCGTGTTCTCCGCCAATCCGCAGGCGTTCCAGTCGCGCGATGGGCGTGCCTCGGCCGACCAGGCGGCGCCACGCGCCAATCCCCAACCGAGTGCGGTGGTCATCGATGAGGGCTTTGCCGACGTGGCATCGCTGTTCAGCACCGGTGGCTGGATCCAGGGCAACCACAGCAGTCCCGTCGGCTCGACCGACTGGTTCCAGGGCAACGACGCGGTGTTCCCGGCCTTCGACGGCGCGCCAGCGGCCTACATCGCTGCGAACTTCAACAACGCCGGTACCGGCGGCAACATCGACAACTGGCTGGTCAGCCCGCCGATCACCTTCTCGGCAGGCGGCAGCGTGAGCTTCTACACGCGGACCGCGGACGGATCCATCTGGGCTGATCGCCTGGAGGTGCGCGTGTGCACCAGCGGTGCCTGCACCGATTTCGGCAACGCCTATGGCCAGGTCGGTGATTTCGGCACGGTGCTGCTCTCCGTCAATGAAACCCTGGATCCCTCGGGTTATCCGCAGTCCTGGACCCAGTTCACGGCGAACCTGCCGAGCAGCGGAAGCGGCCGCATTGCCTTCCGTTATTTCGTGCCGGACAACGACACCAACTCCAACTACATCGGCATCGACCGCGTGGTGGTCGACAACGGCACGGCAGGCACGACCGGCTGCAACAACCCGAGCGACATCCCGTGGCTGTCCGAGTCGCCGACCTCCGGTGCGGTGGCCGGGGGCGCCAACACCGATGTCACGGTCACCGCAAACGCGGCGGGCCTGACGGCCGGCACCTACACGGCCAA
>Ga0265293_10011322_pt1 | contig 12171 bp, 17 predicted proteins | sample Munlanlewell138R_FD_192505 | JGI IMG/M metagenome (GOLD analysis project Ga0265293, IMG submission 192505) | Leachate microbial communities from a municipal landfill in Southern Ontario, Canada - Leachate well 138R | ecosystem: Engineered > Solid waste > Landfill > Unclassified | place: Canada... | reverse complement strand
AAGTTTCTTATCAATGTCATGCCAATGTTTCCTTTCATTGGCATAACCAGTGAATTTAGACATCATTTCTTTTTCTTTTTCTTCCATATCATCGTCAACTGTCCACGAAGATATAGGAGTTTCTATAAGATCGATTATTTTCATCAAAAACTCATCGTAACATCATAGCCACGACCTCGATGGGTGAATACAATTTCTCCAGTATTTACGACGATACCATGTGAGGCCATTATAGATTTAAATTCAGCAAATACACTGGATGATGGTATTTCCAAATGCATAGAACATGTATTTGTTCCATTAGAACGCATCAATTGAATTTGTTCCAATGCAATGGATGCATATGTAGAACCTGGGATAATATTATCTATTGTTTGTGTCAACGAACTGTTAGTTATCGAAAAGCTTTTATGATAATCATTCAACGATCCATGAGGCATCACATTAGCTGCCGATGAAATATCGACAGTTATATCAAATGCATCTATTACGCCATCTATGACATGGTCGCCGTGTCCAACCATGGGAGCATCTATTGATTTTTCTGCACTTGGATAAACTTCTTTGGCACCGACAAATTCAGACAATACGGATTTTTCAGGAACATATTTTGGTGCCATATCTTTGCCGGGCAAATTTATATCAGAATGTTTAAGTGCCGACTGTATTTCTGCCTTTAGATATTCAAAATTATCAGTATGAGTAATATCTATCGGCTCTATCGGATGAACTTCTTTGCCAGTTTTGGCATCTATTGTAACAATTTTTTGTAAATATATAGTTTTTCCACTAATCGGACATGTACCTATTGGTGTCGTATCATCGATTATATTTTTTTGAACAACAAAATCACATCCATAAGTTTTTCTGTTATAATATATTTCCGATTCCGAATTAGTCATTTTTTATACTCTTTTCAACTTCTTTCGCGGCTGCTATTGAAACTTTTTCGGCTGAAGCATCGGCATCAGATTGTGTATCCAACGTATCGACTTCTTTTTTGTGAATACGAATTCTAATGATATCATTTTTCTCATCTACATCATCGACCCAATCTATTTGTTGTAATTTTAATACTAACCAGTCAGAATCGACATCAAATCCAGCGGCCTTGATATCATTTAATATTTTATTAAAAGAAATGACATCTATGTTTGATGCACGAAATGCCAAAAGGATGCCATCTAGCATGGCATCCCTCTGAACGGACATTGAATCTTCTGTTATTATATCTGATATTTTCATTTTAAATGCTTTGACATTTCTGCTTCAAATTGTAAATCTATTTCTTTGTACTGGGTGTTAAGATTTTCTAATATTTTTTGACCAAATTTATCTATCTTCCCATGTTCATTTACATATTCTTTTTTTACATCTAACGCCTTTTTTGCCATTTCTGATACTTTTTTAGAAATTGGACCCATTGCATCGATACCATCAATCATTTCACCATTGATAGAAATAAAGCCATTCTCAACAATAGAATTTCTAAGTGTTGCACCTTTCCATACAGTTTGTGCATTTTTCTTAAAACGACCAACTACTCCGTGTTCTGAAATTTCCATTTTTTCAGATAATTTCTTCACATCTGATAGAATTTTTCTATATCCACGAACTTCGTTAAGCTTTTCCATAGCCATAGATTTTTTTATCTTGCTACCAACCCATTCGACAAATCGATCAACATCTTTTTCGGCCATAATGGTAATTTTTTCAACCATAGCCGTATAATCTGATGATGACATCTTCTTTCGAGATTCTTTTAACATATCACGAAAATATCCATTGAATTGATTTTCATCAAATCCATGTTTATTCATAGATTCTATCAACTTTTTTGGTGTCGTGAATGTATTTTGACGTGATATACGAAGCAATTCCTCTCTATTGGCTTCTATATATGAATTTAATGTCTCTGACATAACATTGCCATATTCATGTTCATTGATCTTATTAACAGCTTCTTTTTTTGCTTCATTTAATGATTTTTTCTTAACTAACATAGAATATTTGAAATTATCTAGCATAGTCTGAACATCAACAGGAAGAACCGATTCAATCAATTCGTCACAATCAACCATCTTTACTTTGCCATTTATCATAATTCCGACTAAGTCTCCTGGGCCATTTGGAACTTCGACTGTAGTTTCCTTCCCCTTCCACATTACGGTTTGACCTTTGTGGAATTTATTTTCAATCAATGTTCTTCCGTATAAATCAACACTTTCTGTTTTTTTGGATCTACCGAGTGGCTCTTCGTCTTCGCCATCAAGTATATCAAATAAATCATTTTCGTCATTTTTTTCGGTGTCATTTTCAGTAGGATCTTTGGTATCACCATTACCATCATCGTCGTCACTTATATCGGCCAAATCTGTTTCATCTTCAGATTCATCTTCATCAGACTCTTCATCAAAATTATTCATGTTTTCGTCAGTATACTTACCTTCGAGACGTAAACATTCATTATCTATTGTTTCTTTAGCTTCTTTTAACGCATCCAAAGCTTCTCCTAATTTTTCATCAACCGAATCGGAAAATTTGTGGGCCTTTTCTGAACCAAATTCAATTTTCATTCTATCAATTAACGGTAACATATCTTCAACTTTAATTGACGCCATACGTTCGGCCATTTTCATTACCTGTGATGAAATTCCCTTGGCTGCGGCAATAACTTCAAATTGATTATAATCACCAGAAAATTCAGATTCAGATAAATTCTCTCTAGCCAATTCTGCATCATATTTTAACGCCGTATTAGCAGGAAACATTTCGTCCCTTTCAACTTTTGCTGTTGCCTTTCTTATTGCTTCTGTTGAATTTCTCGCTTTAACAACAACATTTGCAGTTTTTGGACGCCCACGTCCAATTGTTTTGGCTGTCACGGACCAATCATTATATTCAGCGGCTTCTGTTGTTTTGGCTTTTTTCTTCCTACGGGGGGCGATTTCACGCAAAATCATGGTTAATGCTTCACATATCAGATGATATTTGGCATACTCTGGATTTCCATTATAATCATTAAAATGACTTTCTTTGACTATTCTTTGCTTTTTCGACTCAGCCTCTCTAAGACGAACAATAACCCCATCATAGTCATCGATGTTTATATCTAACCGATAACCATATGTGTTATTCAGCTTTTTTACTATTTGCTGTATTTGTTTGATGGAAGTTTCGTTCATTTGTGAATCCCCGTTAAATATTTACGATCTTATTTATCATCTTTAGCTGCTCTTGTACATCTGACGAATTTCAGATAATATTGATTTTGCTTTATCTTTGGCAGAAACATATCGAGCCTCGTAAACATCTACGCGACGTGAATCTCCCGATTTTGTTAAAGAAGAAATTTTTCGTGCATAATCTTTTGCATCAGTGCGATATTTGTAAAATGAATTCTCTTTGTTCAACATTTCAACAATATTTGGATGATTTATATATTTTCCTTCGTTTAAAAGACGAACTACATAATGGGCAACTTCGTATAAAATGAGATCCTTTGCTATTACGGAATTAGTATCTGAATGAACTATGGAATAATATTTTAGCGGTTTATTTCCATTTTCTATTTCTTCGACGATTATATCCCATTTGCCGCCATAACGAATCCCACGAGTTGTCTTTTCAGTTGCCATAGCATCTCTGACAGTTCTATCAATTTTCGATTCAACAATTGCAGTTTTTGATGCAGAATCCGTAACAGATTTTAAATTCTCTAATATCATTTTCATTTCTGCTATATCATTATCACTACAATTGGTCGATACAACCGACGTTTGATGATCATATGGCGTTTCCGGCACGGGACCATCAAATGATACTCCTTCCATAAGGCTTCTGAGATGTGCCATTTGCTCTTTTTCTGCATCAGATATAATTGTCATTAGTTAAACTCTCCATACGTCTTCTAGATCATTAAATCTATAGATTATTTCGTTTTCATATAACATACTTATTAAGACACCACGACTGACAAGTTTTCTTGCCAATTCTCGCTCTCTAATAGTCAATGATGACTTAGATATAGAATTTTCTGAAATTATTCGACTTACCAGACTATCTTCTTCATTGGATATCGCCATGGCCAAACCACCTTTGACCATGAGTATTCGCATTTCTGATAAATCGTCATAATTTAATTTAATCATCACTAAACATCGACTTCGCTTTAGTTGTCATATTTTCATGAGCCATTTTCATGGAATCCAATAATTTCTTAAGATCTCCGATATTCATTTCCATGGATAAATCATTAATTTTATTAAGACAATCTTGTGCTTCTAAATATGCAGAAGAATCCGAAGATATCATTGGTTCCGGAGTAGATGGAACGACAGGATATGCTTCGACATCATTAACAATCTTAGTATCATCAATAGTATCAACGACATCATCATTCATTGGCATTCCGGCAAGTTCCTGAATCCTTTTCAGACCAGGAACAGGTATCATTCCCAACATTGCCTCATTTACTGGCTTCTTATCACGCATTTCATTTTCCTTTCTTTTACCTATCCAATCACCAAAAAGACCATTTTGAATATGTTTGTTGAATGGTGTAGTTTTTTCTTGAAGATTGTTTTCTTTTTTATTAGACTTTGCCTTTTGTATAAGAGACAATATGGCCTGAGTAGATTTCTCAGATATAGAGATATCCAAGTTAATCCAATCTTCTGTAGACAAATACTTAACAATTTCAAAAGATTCTGTTGAAATTTTCTTTTTGTCATTATCAGATAATTTTTTCTTCTTTCCTATATAGTCGATCATCCAATCCGACAAAGAAGATGCAACTTCATTTTCATTTTTTTCTACTTCGCATATATAATCCTTAAACTTCTTTGTCATTATCTTTTCCTCAACGATTTATTCATACGTTGAAGTCTCTGACTCAACGGATTTCTTTTCATAGTACGTCTTCTCTTTCTTGCCATACGACGACCTTTTTGGGCTGCTGTTTTTTTAGCTATAATTCGACGCTTTGGATTTATTGCTTTCCCACAATCAGATGGATCTTTTACAATTCTTCCGGCCTTTTTTCCAGTCGTACAACGATAGCGTCGAACAATTCGAGTGCCACGACGTGCAAAAGCCAGTTTCGCATTTTCTGTTAATTCGAATATTTCTTCCAATAACATTGATAAATCCTTAATCTGATAGATATTTAATCATCAGCTCCATAATTTTTTCATTTTTTCTGTCAAGTCGATCAATATCTTCTTTTATTTCTTCATTTTGTTTTTGTAAAGAATCTATCTTATTTTCCAGTGCAACAATTTTTTTTGATGATTCTGATTCTTTGAACCACTTTACTAATCCAGCTATAACAGCAAATGACATTCCAACGAGTGTAATTGCTAATGGTATATCAATGACAGAGTTTAATGTTTTTAAAAATTCAATCATTTGACATTCTCAACTTATTTAATTCATCGATAAGATGTTTTTTATTTGTAATATCCTGTATTACACCAACAAAATTATCGACATTATCAACAACTCTGCTAATTGTTATAGAATAAAAACGGCTATTCATGTGGGCCGTTATAGAAAAAATATCAGTTTTATTTTTACAATTTATCCAATTTTCTTTTATTTCATTTGAATTTTCAAATAAATCGGTCCACACAAAATCATAATCTTCTCTGCCTGTTATTTTAACAAACATATCGTCTGTTAAGACTATACGATCTTCATTATCAATTTCAAATGTAGCACAAGACGTTTTTGTACCAAGTAATTCTATTTTTTTCATTACGGCAAAATCGGACAAACGACGTCCAGGGCTTTTTCTTCTCTCGATAGTAGTATCAGACATAAAATTATTTATTTGAAATGCTTTGATATTAAACCATAATTGTTTTAACGCCCATATCAGACCATTTCTTTTCTCTATTTTCGATATCATCAATTTTATCTACATCTTGTTTTAATTTAATAAGTCCAATAAATTTATCATGATTGGCTATCTCTTTAAGTTTTTTGTTTTCTGCACCATATATCATTGCAGAAATCCAGTTTATATATATTCCTTCGATATATTTTGATAGAGGAAATAATTGGCCTTCTGGTACAGATAACCAAGAACTGTGTTCTAATTCTTTTACTCCATATTTCATTATTAGTCTTTTATATGTTTCATCATCACCATTATCCAATGCATCATCTAATTGATCTTGTATGGCATTATACTCAATAGTAGTTTTATTTGGCTTTGCCAATATTATGAATTCTTCTTTTTCTCTTTTATGGTTAATTTCTATGTTATGTTTTGGGTCAAAATGATAATTCCAAGCGTAGGGGATGACGGAGTAATTCTGAGATATTTTTGATAAATTAAATTTAAATACAACAGATTTCCATTCTGCTACATAACGAATATCACGTGTCGTTGATATTCCTTTCATAAGTAATGAATTTTTATATAATGGATCATTTTCTTTGCGTCTAACACCATCGGCCCAATATCGTTGAAATGTTCTTCCTTCAATTCTATTTCTTTTCAATGCCGTTATTGCATGATCCACATCCATGGCATGATAGACATGCCCATCTCTTGATTCGAATAATTCTATAAAACGCATATGGTATTTACATCAAAAAGGGCGACACTTGTGTCGCCCTTTAAGAAATTCTGATTAATTATCGATTAACGAAGAAGGTCTTCGCGATAAACGATAACGTTGTTTGACGATGTATCACCCAACGAGAAGACAAAGCCTTCTACGCCGTCTAATTCAACTGCCAAATCTTCCGGATCCCAAACTTCAGTATGCTCGACAGCAAAACGCCATACATAAACATCAACGTCTGGATCACCAGAAGCACCACCAGCCGGAAGATCCGGAACCGGAGGAGTCTGATCGGCCTCAACAACGACATCGCCGTGAATTACCGGCTGAGCACGTGTTGAGATGATGCGAACCAACGCATCCATACGCTTCTGGGCCGGATCAGTTGGATCATAGTTTGTCGTATCATGACGAATGTCAAGAGTCGTACGAACTGTGAAGAAATCCATATTACCGGTTAGGTGTTCGGCCGGGAAAACCGTACCATGCACTTTATCAACCATTTTTCTACCTCTCTACAAAATGAGCCATAAGCTCTCAAAATCTATTTATCATTTTTTTGATCATTTACGCGTTTGTTGCCATATTTTACCGTTGCCCATTTTATACCATTCGGCATTGGACGTCTCATTGTTGCACCAAGTGGCATAGCTACAACTGCAACAGAACCCGATGTAGTTGTTTCTTTTAACTCTACCATTTGATAATAAAATTTCTTCCCATCATCGGTAAGTTGATCAAATTTACTTCTTCCCGGAGTAAATCCCAACCTAGATACCAAATATGATAACTTTTTATCATCATTTTCATCAGCAATGACGGACGCGGCATCTAAGATATCAAAAAGACTACTTTCCACATCTTCAGGCAAATTGATACGTTTGACAATTGGGTGTTTAAGAAAATCTTTAACATGAGGCAAATCTATAACATCAACATAATCATCTGTAAAATAAACTTGTTGTTGTTCTCGCTCAAACATCTTTTTACCAACATACCATCCACCAACACCACCGGCCGCAGCCATACCGAGAGTTTTTAATAATCCAAATTTTTGTTTAACACGGGCGGTGTCGTCACAATTATCGCCTGTTTCGACATTACATGCATTTTTTAATTCTAGTTTATCCTTACGGGATAATTTTTCTAGTGAACCAATTATATCGGCCCGTCTAGCTCTATGTCTGAATGCCATCAGCAATCGTGTCATGGTCAATTTCTTTTTCATTTCATCGAGTTTACCGGTTCCCCATTCGACGGCCAGACGTCTCATTGCCAAATATGTTGCATCAGTAATATTAAGATCACGTATCAATTTGATGAAAAATTGTCTATCTAGTTCATGATTTGTTTGGCCAGATTTAATTCTACGTAAATATTTCTTATATTCTAATTCATTGATACGTAATTTGTTTATATATAATTTACTATTTTTTTCATCAGCAAACGTATCAGATGATACGAGATGTGATATCATTATGGCCATATCATTGCTTCCGCCGATACGGACTTTATCAAATCCTCCATATCGCAGTGCTACTGTTGCATAATTTGTCGTAAAATCTAAATATTCAAATTCATTTTTTAATATCTGAACAGCCACAAAGAACAAAAATACTAAATCAGCAGTATCTTTTGCTGTATATTTTCTCAATGACCGTATCGATGGTATCATTTTTGATTCAGTTAAATTGTTTAAGAATTCCACATCAATTCCTCAAATATCCTTACTCCCTTATTTACCAAAATACTTCTATAAATGGTTTGGATCAAATTTATTCTATCATCGGATAGTCTTGATATAAGATTATGAACGGATTCTGCCGTATTACACTCTTCAATTGTATTGACATCAAATACCATACGAAGAACATATAATGGATCATAACTCGGTAAAGTCGCACCATCCCAAGTCAAGTTTGGAAAATTTAGTTCAAATTCTTCCTTGGAAACATTTTTAATTCCTTTAAGACGATTTCCATATCGTCCTATGGGACGCATTCTATACCTCAGATGAACACCATCGGTCAGATACATAATTGGAGAAATTTTGGCCAATAAACTTCCATCATTATCAATTTTAAATGGTCCAAGAGAAGATAATGAAGCCCTTATCATTTCTGTCCTATACAAGCCTTTATATGAACTTTCGTTCTCTGATGGTGAGAACATTGCAAATTTCATCCATTTGTAGTTTCCAGTTATAAGATCAACTTGGACATATTTGTCTTTAATGGGGACAGCCATGCTTATCATATTCAGACCATCAAATTTTTTAACATCAAATGGCCCCCTCTTTAGGATTTCATGCAAATCGTTTAAATTATATCGATTTTCATCAATTGCCACGTCAATGTCACCTGATATTTGTTTCTTTCCAGCACTTCCCAACAAATCATCAACAGTTATATTCAATCCATATTCTCTTATAATATCGATAATTTTTGGTATATCATCGATATGTACGACATCTGTGTTAGGAAAGACATTACCGCCCATTTATTTCTGTCCACTTCGTGGCAAAAGTTTCAATAGTTCTTCGATGTGCTTCTGTTGACCAATCATGTCCGTTAAAATTTATAACATCACCGTCAATCCATTCATTATAATTCAATGAAATTGATTTAAGTTCATCAAGATTTGTCGTTTTAAATGCCATTTCACGCCATTTTCTATAATAGTCTTTTCTCTTTAAAAAATCATCTTGTATCACCAATTTAAAAGGTCTAACTACATCCGTATTAATGACAAATCCTTCAATATCATTATTACCGAATTTGGTATTATGATTGGTTTTGATTTGATCATATAATTTTGTCTTTAATTTTCTTTTCCAAATCAAACTTTCGCTTCGATGAAGACGAATTTCTTCTTTTACATTTTTCCAATCTTGTGAAGAAAATTTTCTATCTCTGCGATTCAATTTTATGTAGTCGGCCTCGTATGGATCTATCCACTTATAGGATTGTGAATACACAGGAATATGTGGTGAATTTATAATAATTTGTTCATTTTGAATAGCATAACAATAACGTTGATATTTTGTATCAATCAAATTGCTACCATTTATGGACGATGGAGTATCTATTTCTATTTCACTTTCATTCTCAAATATTCTATTAGTTTTTGTTATGACTATTTTACATTTTTGGTCATATTTTATAACATTGGGATGTCCATCAAGAACAATTTCTGCATATGTGTGATCGCCACATTTTAAATGTTTTAATGCCCATTCATGAGCATAACGAAAATCTCTAGTCCAACACAAATATGGCCAATCATTGATCGTATACTTTTTACCTCTACGGATAGCAATAACTTCTCCGTCGTGGATAAATTCTATACCAGTTCCATCTATCTTTTCCGATATCACCCATGGTGTATCAGATAATTTCTTTATTTCAGAAAGTGTTAAGTCTTCAAAATGAATCATAAAAAAAATCCCATCTATGAATATAGATGGGAACATAAAAAATTCATAACAACAATCTATTCGAGTCTGGTTATGTATGATCACTCATTTTCATGACAAGTTCTGGTCCAAATATTTTGGCACCAATTTTTGGATTTTTTGCAACAATATCTCTTATTCTGTTCATCAATTCATCATCAGTCATTTTTGCAATAGATGATGCATTTTTTGGTGTTTTTGGTTGTTCTTCCTGTTTTGGTTCTGACTTAGGCTCGGACGGTGTTTGTGGCATAGATTGTCTCTTTGCCATAATAATGAGAATTCTATTAAAGACGTCATTTAATTTGTCATCTGGTATTTTTTTGCGACCACTCATAATGGACGAAGGATTGAATGATTTCAGTGGTTCTACTATTTTAGTAAATTCTTCTGGGGTTATTTTCATAGCAGCTAGATCAGACGTAGAATCGATCCACTCTTTTATCGAATCTTCATCTTCGTTCATTTTATATTGATTGACAAATTCTTTATATGATTTCATCAACATGCCACGATATTTTCTACCCTTATGTCCACCAACTAAGGCCCCAATTGCCCCTTTGATGGAAAATTCTTTTAATAAAGAATAATCCGATTCATTTAATTGTTGTTTGGGTTCTTCTGACATCATATCGATAAGATTACGCATTAATTCACTATTAGACATCATTGCTCTCCTTGAGCATTTTAATTGTATTTTTAAATTTTTGTTCATTTTCAGTTTTTATTGCAAGGAAAAATCTTTTTTGTAATTTTTCCGCATCTTCTTCAGAGAAATTCTCACGAATCATTTTGAATAAATTTATGCAACTGTTTATGACATGAGAAGCACGAGCATCAACGACGGAATATTTATTCCTCTCTGATACAATCGTATCCAATTCTGACAATATTGAATTAAAATTCTTATTCATGATCACCACTTTCTTTCAAAATAATGCCATATTTGTGTTGCATCAAATTATTAACCCGATCGGCACATTCCATCGAAGTCATCTCTCGTGATGACCATTCTACTATTAATTTTTTCATATCATCTATGAGATTATCAAAATTTTTTATTTTTACACTTTCGGTAATTTTTTCTTTATTATTATTTTCACTATTAAAAGATTTGTGTAGATGCTGTATCATTCCATATAAGTCTATACATTGACCTCTATTATCAACAATTGGCTCCATTATTTCAAAAAGTTCATATTCATTCAATGGATATAATTTTTCTATTATTGGTTTTGACATTTCAATTATAATGTCACTATTAGAATCTTCAATTCTAAAAATTTCAGACAAATTATCTATTGCCACCGACAGTTGAATGGAATCGGCCATACTGAAATATGTCGAAAAATCATCAGTATTAAGATCGCCGATATGTTCATATAATCTTCTTATTTGATCGATTGAAGGTTTCTTATTCGATTCTCTACGTGAATTGTAAATTTCTCTTTCACGTGAAGACTCGAATAAACCCATAAAATCTTTCATTTGATTGATATGAAACGATTCTTCATCCATAGAACAGTAAATCCCCTTTTGGGTATTTATGATATAATTTCATTTCTTTAACTTTTTTTATTTGGCATTTTATTTATTAGAGAATTTATCTGATCTGTGGTTTTTGCTTTTTCTGAAATTTGATCTGGCGATGGCCTAAATGTACTTCTTTTGGTATTTTGTCTCAATTGTGTTAATCGAGCCATTGGATCTAAAATATTCGTATCATCTGGACTATTATCATCGGTTGGTTGTTTATCAACGTCAAAAATTCTTAAACTATTGACATCGAAACCCAAAAATACCTTATGGCCTATTCCAGCCGAACTACGAGTTTTTATGAATTGAATTCTATATAAACCCTGTTCTCTTAGTTGCTGATTGATATAAATGGTCATGACGTTATCTGCTGTATTAATTTTTGATATTCCTCCGCTGATATGACTGTGATCATGTTCTGTTGCCTCTACGGCACCACGATTAAGCTGCGATGCAGTAAAATTCAATAAATTTTCTTCCATCAGTAATGATCGAATTTCTTCTGATACAAATTTATCTTTAATGAAAAGATCATCTTGACGAATATGCTTTGAATTTGGACTAAGAAGATCAAGATAATCTATTATAAGAGCATCAGCTTTTCTT
>Ga0265293_10011321_pt1 | contig 12174 bp, 11 predicted proteins | sample Munlanlewell138R_FD_192505 | JGI IMG/M metagenome (GOLD analysis project Ga0265293, IMG submission 192505) | Leachate microbial communities from a municipal landfill in Southern Ontario, Canada - Leachate well 138R | ecosystem: Engineered > Solid waste > Landfill > Unclassified | place: Canada... | reverse complement strand
CACTTCTCATGCTGCTACTTTTTCAGGGCTAATAAATTCCGCTAAGCGATCGCGTTGGTGAAGACCCAAAAAAAGTAGCAGCATGAGTAGTGCTAGGGCTAATACCATCCAATAAACTTGCTGTGGCAATTGAAACTGTATAAACGGCATTTTTAGGACTCTTGTTTTGGGGACAATGATTAACTTGCAAAGCCGATAACGAGATAAAGAGGGGGTAGCGCAAGATCACCCAAAGAATTCGCCTAGTGACGCATTTTGTGCGGCGGTTAAGCGATTAGCTTAAACGGTGCACAAAATAAAGCGGAACTTGGCGAATTATGCGGGAAGCTTGCGCGTAGGGGGAAACTTCCCCCACCGAGAAAAAATGGTCAAGGAGAGCGTCGGTAAACGCTACTTTGGAGTAAAAGTGCTATGGCTGCTAAAACCAAGGCTATGGCTAGGTATACGGCGAATTTTTCGTCATACTGAGTGTAGCGATCCTCGCTAATTTTGCTCTTTTCGAGTTGGTCGATTTTTTCGTACACCGCTTTGAGTGAGTTGTTGTCGGTGGCACGAAAATAGGCGCCGCCAGTGATTTCGGCCATTTCTTGAAGCGATTTTTCGTCGATTTCGACGGGAAAACTGCGTAAAACTTTGCGACCCGTGAAGGGATCTTCAATGCGAACGGGGGCAAAACCGTTGCTGCCCACGCCAACGGTGTAGAGCTTAATTCCCTGTGACTGCGCCATTTTGGCCGCGTCCATGGGGAGTTCGACGCCAGTGTTGTTGACGCCGTCGGTGAGTAAAATAATAACTTTGGAGACCGATTTTGATTGTCGCAAGCGCTCAACGGCGAGGCCTAGTGCGTCGCCAATGGCGGTACCGGATTCGTTGCGGTCGGTGACGATTTCGAGGTTTTTGGCGATGTTAACCACACTGATGTGATCGAGCGTGAGCGGGCAGTCCGAGTCGGGGTAGGAGGCGAAGCTCACGATGCCAATGGCGTCGTCGGGGCGTCCGCGCAACTTTTTGCCATCGCCGCGAACAAACTGAACAAAGATGTTTTTGACAGCCTCAAGGCGGTCGAGTTCCTGATTTTTGGTCGACATGTCGAGGGCGGCCATGGAGCCAGATTTGTCGACAACCATCATGATGTCGATACCTTGGCGGTGCTCCTTAATATAGCCTCCTGCGACGCGGGGCCCAGCCAGTGCGATGCTCAAAAAAATGAGGGCTGCGCTACAGAGTAGGGGCGGAATGAAGGCAGTTTTGGCGCGCCAGCTCCGCTTTTGGCTGTCCCAAATTTGGAGGGCGGAAAACGTGATATGCCCGACGGGTCGCCGCAATACGATGTAGAGGGGGATGGCCAGGAGCGAGGTGAGTAAGAGTAGGGGTTCTCTGAATTCCAACATAATAGTTCTCAGTCGAAGTTCGAGTGTAAGGTGCTTTAGGCCGATGCGCTGGCATCGGGTTGGGCTACGGGTTTGGTGTCGTCGATGAAAGCGCGCGTGTTGCCAAGGGCTTGGCGCGATTCGTCCTCGTGGGGGACGTAGGCGTTAAATTTTACACGATCGGATTTTTCGAGAATTTGGCGCAAGGACTGCTTGTGCGCTTGCGTCAATTTATCGGATTTTGCTGCCATGTCGAAAAACTCCTCGGTCGTGCGTGTAGGCGCGCTGAGGGCAAAGCGTCCCTCGATATAATGTCGAAGAATGTCCGAGAGTTCGACGTACCAAGCGTCGATGGCATCGGGATCCTTGGGAATAGGAGAGTTCTCTAGCGCGCTTAGGCGTTTGAGCGCAAGTTCGTGTGGTAGCAGCGGTGGCTCTTGTTTTCGCCGGCTAAAGAATGCGATGCCAAGCGCTGCAAGTACCAGCAGCGCACCTATGGATATGATGATTATGCGCGTAATGTTGACTTCGTCGCTCGGAATTTTGAGTTCCGCAAGAGCAGGGCGAGCGCCTCGTAATTGCGAGAAATCTTGCTCATTTCCTAAAACGGAGCTCACCTCAAAGCTGAAGTCCTCCGTTTGCAGCTCTTGCAGCTTGTCGGCTTGCGTGGATTGTTCGCGTTTGTCGGTGAATTCTATGAGGAAGGAGGGGACGCGCAGTTTTCCGCTCATAGGTAATAGCAAGCTATATCGCTGCTCGTAAGTCATTGTGCCATCCGCCGCTAGGTTTTCGCTCGGTGTAAAACCCGCTATCTCGAAGCGTCCAAGCTGCTCGCCGAAGCTCGGCATGTGTACAACGACGTCCTTTGGAGCCTTCACGCGAAGGAGCAACTCGACGGGATCGCTCAAACGTGGTGCCGCCTCCGAGAGTATGACCTCGACTTCAACTGGGCCTTGGCTTTGTCGCTTGGTGATAGAGTTCTCTTCTTGGCTTTCGCCGCTTTCGACGGCGTCTGGAGCAGGTTCCAGCTCGCCGCAAGCGCCAAAAACAAAGATTGCCATACAGAGGAGGCTGATGATGCGTATGCGTGAGTTTTGTATCATGACAAAATCGTTAATTATTAAAAGGGTTTGTGCTTACTATAAGTAACATGCTTTAAACGATCTAAGCATATAGTGTATAAACTAGTGTATAAACTTGTAATAAACTTGTAATAAACTAAAGCATGCGAATATACAGTTTGAAGCTTGCTTTACTTGTGTAATACTAGTGCTAAAATCTAGCGATATCTTCGCTGTCGTTGTTTGAAGAATCGTAAAAGCGGATCAATCACCGGTTTTGTAGCATCAATTTGAATGAGGTCACAGCCCGAGGCGTTGAGTTGATCGCGAATTTTGTCGATGCGATCCTGCGCCGATTTAGCGGCTTGCTCCCTAAACTCAGCGCTCGCCGTGTCGACTTCACGTATGGCGCCGCTTTCGGGATCTTGCAGTGTGATAATGCCTGCATCTTTAACGTCGAATTCACGTTCATCGCTAACAATGACAGAGATTAAATCGTGTTTCCTGTGCACGCTTCGCAGCGCTTCGATGTAGCCCTCATCGACGAAATCAGAGATCAAAAAGATGACGGCGCGGCGGTGCAGAATTTGGCGACAAAATTGCAGTGCCTCCGCGATATTGGTTTTTCGATCCTGTGTTTTAGAGCGCTCTTTGAGTCTAGAGAACGCTGCTGCAACGCGTTTTGTGAGTTTACGCCACATCGTTGGCTCTGGCGCCAAGCCCGCGCCGATTTGGTACTCTTTGGATCTCGCCAAGAGTTCTCGAATAATGCGCAGCGCATGTTTTTGCCCCTTACGCGGGGGGATAAAGCAATCGACCGAACTATCGAAGAGCAAAAGCCCGATGTTGTCGTTGTTTTCGATGGCGGAGAACGCTAAAAGTGCAGATAATTCGGTGGCGGCCTCGCGCTTGGAGCGCGCGCCAGAGCCAAAGTGTAGGCTAGGGCTGATGTCTACGAGCAAAACAACGGTGAGTTCGCGTTGCTCGACAAAGCGTTTGACGAAAGGGGTTCCCGTACGCGCGGTAACATTCCAGTCGATAGTTCGAATGTCGTCACCAGGCACATACGGTCGCACTTCATCAAACTCCATCCCCACACCCTTAAACACCGACAAATACTCGCCGGCTAAAACATCGGCGACTTGGCGGCCAGTACGGATCTGGATCTGCTTTACTTGTTTAATAATTTCAGGAGTGAGCATGATTAGAATCCCAATACGTCGCTTAGAAAAACTGCGCAGTACTCTTGCGATAAAAACAAGGCGAATGAAGAGGCAAAATTTCGTTATCGCGCTGCGGTTGAATGCAAGTTATCGCGCTTGTGTTGAGTGCAAGCGCGAAGTTCAAGCGATGGCGCGCGCAAATCTTGTTATTAGGGAACAGGAACGTTATCGAGTATAATACGAATAACGTCGTCGGCGGATTTTCCTTGAGCCTCAGCTTCGTAGCTCAGCGCAATGCGGTGGCGTAGGACGTCGGGTGCGATAGTTTTAATATCGTGGGGGCTAAGGTAGCTGCGGCCATTGAGTAGCGCGTGCGCCTTGGCAGCCTTCACCAAGTTAATGGACGCTCGCGTCGAGGCTCCAAGCTCAATGAGTGGCTCAAGTTCGTCTAGCCTCGCTTCTTTGGGGCGCCTAGTCGCATTGACCAGTTCAACGACGTAGCTCTGGATCTTCTCATCGATGAAGATTTGGGTTGCGGCCTTTTTTGCCTTTAGCACGGTCGCCAAATCCAAGACCTCCTTTGCCTGCGGTTCGGGTGCCGAACCCGCCATACGCTCGACAACTTTCATCTCCTCATCCTTAGATAGATAATCGACCATCACTTTGAGCATGAAGCGATCCAGTTGCGCCTCAGGCAGAGGATAGGTGCCCTCTTGTTCGATGGGGTTTTGTGTGGCCATCACCAAGAAAGGTTCCTCGAGTTTAAAACTCTCTCGCCCAATAGTTACCTGCAATTCCTGCATCGCTTCGAGCAGGGCACTTTGGACTTTTGCAGGCGCGCGGTTGATTTCATCGGCGAGTATAAGTCTACCGAATATGGGCCCTTTTTTGATGGAGAAACTTGCGTCTTTGGGGTTAAAGATTTCGGTGCCGATAACGTCGCCAGGTAGCATATCGGGCGTAAACTGAATACGCGAAAAATCAGCCGATAAGGACTGCGCCAGCGTGCGAACTAATAGGGTTTTAGCCAAACCTGGAACGCCTTCTACAAGCACATGCCCACCCGTTATCAAGCCGATCAACAACTTGTGTACTAAAGCCTCTTGTCCAACGACGACTTTGGCAATCTCCGATTTCACGTCGCTGAAACGCTGCTGTAACTGTCGTAGTTCTTCTTCCAAACCAGCGCTATGCATAACACTCGCTCCCATGCAAAAAGTGAAGTTCTTAGCAGCGAATAACACAAGTATTTCGGCGCCATTGCTGCAATCTTACAAAACGATAACTATAACATACAAGCTTAAGCCCTCTACTTTGGCTTTGCTTATATCGATAAAAAATCAAACTAGGGCTTCAAAAGTTACTTCAATCTGGCTTAGCTCCAAAAGTTGTTCTACTTCCACGTTGCCAGAGAGCTGCACTCCGTTTTTTGCCAGCCCCTGTAGCTTACACAACTCCGCTATTGTGCAAATAATTCCCAAAAATATCACTTTCGCTAAAGTCAAAAAAAAAGCCCGAGAAATCGTGCTTCTTGTAAAAGTGCGCTCAATTACTTGAGTACCAAGCTGTTAACCGCCTCATTGCAAAGTCTAAGTGTCGCCTCCTCTCTACTTTGGTCGAAAGTACAGGTCAACACTAGGGATTCCGTTTTGGAGGGCACCAACCACTGCACCATTTTGATTTGGTAGTTAAGCAACGAGTACTTTGCCGAAATCAAAAACGCGGGATACTTGCCAACACTAACAATGTCGGAGGATAGCATCGTAAAATCCTCAAACATGCTCTCGAATTGTTGTTGCAGCACAGTAACCATCTCTTTCTTAACGGCTTCCGTCACGGGCACCGCTTCGTTTACGACAACAATGTTGAGGTTATCTTTAAAATCTTGTTTCTCGCCAGCCAAGTCTTTGACGTCCATGAACATGGCGTCTAACGCGCGTGGATTATAGTGTTCGCGCACCGCGGGCGGCAGCTTCATTCTATCTTTTTCGGCTATATCACCCGACACCACGAACCATTCGCTTGGTGGCACGATGCTGTAGCTCGTTGATTCGAATGTCTTTAGCTCTTGCGCGCTGGCCAAAACGGGCGAGAGTAGCAGAAGCATAATGCTTGCAAATAGGATTTTTATTGAAAGTCGCATAAACCATCTCCATAAGTTAGGCACAAATCGCCCAAATCCATACAATCATTAACGATTTGCCTCTCCTGTGTCAAGTTTAACAAATGCCAATAACTTCTATTCTTTGCTGCGTGTCGATGCTAGCTTTTTAGAGGGCGGGGGGAAGTATCCCCCCGCGCCCAAGCCTCGCTCAAAATTCGCTAAAAGCTGCAAAATAGCGTTCGGTGTATTTGCTATTCGCGCATCCACCGAACGCTATGCAGCTTTTGCGAATTTTTTTGCGGGGTCTTGGGCTCCCCCATCGCAAACACTACGCATAAGAACGAGTTCTAAGGCGCTAGCCCTTAGGGAAGCTCTGATTAATGCAAAAATAGCGATAAATTAGCTAGAGTAAAGTGTGGAAAGCATCTTGGCTTGTTTGAGCTTAGTCAAAAAATCGAATAATGCTTTTGTTAGCAAGTTTGAAGCGGATTCTTGGAAAAAAGAAAAAATACGCCTTTTTTTCCCATTTTGAGCCTAGTTCTAGAAAAAAGAAGAAAATAAAAAATAAGAAGAAACGCTTTTCTTTGCCATTTTGATGCGGATTCTAGGAAGCAAGGAGCGAAGCGAAGGAGCGACCTCGAGGTCGTGACTGAGCTGAGCGACGCCGCTGACGACGAAGACGCGCAAAATGGCAAAGAAAAATAAATTAGCGGGGCGTAGGGCCTAGCCTTGATTAACTGCGGCGCTCTTGTGTACAAACAACAAGGCTGGCATTAAGCTAGATGGCGATGAACGTATGCAGAATAGTGAAAAAATGGACGAATTAGAGTTTTTAGCGAATTTTGATCGCATTCAAAATGAGGAAGAACGCCGAGAAAACGGGAAATTTTATACACCAAAACTGTTGGTAGAACTCGCCCACTTTAAGATTGCGAAGTGCTTTGGAGTCGATTGGAAGGAGCACTACGCCGTTTGGGACAACAGTTGCGGAACGGGTAATTTAACGCGAGGATACCGTTTTCGCGATTTGTATTTGTCTACCAACGATGAAGCCGAACTCGCACACGTAAAAGCGAGTAAGGAGGGGACGGCTTTTAGCTTCGATTTTTTAAATGACCCTATTTACGAGAATGCATGGCTGAAGACGAAAAGTCTTTTGCCCGAAACTTTATGGCAAGTTCTGCGAAACGATGAGCCGCTGATGTTCTTTATGAATCCGCCTTATGCAAAGGGGGCGAGCTACGGAACGGGGGCAATAAAGCAAACAAGCGTAAACAAGCGCATGAAAGCGCTGAAGATGGGGCAAGGCGCGGCTAACCTCTATGCCCAGTTTATATTCCGTATTTTAGAGATAAAGCGGCATTTTAATCTGACAAAATGTGTTTTAGCCTTATTTTCTCCAACCTTGCTTTTTACAGGAGGGAGCTTTTCGCTGTTACGAAAAGAGCTTTTCAAGGATTTTAATTACCTTGAAGCGGCAATTTTTAGCGCAAAGCACTTTTCGGATACGGCAAAACATTGGGCAGTAGGTTTTTCGTTGTGGTCTAGCGGTTCGAGCCGCATTCGCAATAACTTTCCTGCTAAAATTATTGATTGGGGGCCAAAGCAAAGACTCGCCGTTATTGGGGAGAAACTGCTTTACAACACAGATGGCGCGAAGCCTGCAAACCTTTGGCTTCGGGAGCAAACGAAGGGGAGGATGACGATGGACGCGCCGAATTTAACGAGCGCACTGAAGATTAAGCAAAGCGGGATTCGGCGAGGTAAAAGCGTTGAAGGGGCGCTGGGTTACTTTTATTCAAACTCTAATAATATTGAGAAGAACCCCATAAACGTTGCACTCTTTAGTTCCCCATTCTCAGCGGGTGAAGGCGTATCTGTTATTGAAGAAAACTTTGAGCGCTGTGTTAGCTTGTTTGCTGCCCGTAAACTGGTTAAAAATACGTGGATCAACAACAAAGATGAGTATTTTGCGCCCAATGAAGAGCACGAACTTTGGCCCGAGTTCGTGAACGATAGTACGGTGTTTTCACTTTTTCATTCTGCGTCAAACCAAAGTAGCATGCGCCAAATACGCTATAAAGATGAATTTTGGGATATCAAAAATCACTTCTTTTTTATGTCGATGAATGCGTTACGCGAACTTGCCCTAGCGCATGCTAACGCGGCGATTTTAGAAGATCTGAAAGACGACAGTGAACGTTATGTTTATCAGCGTATTATGGCGAGTAAATTAAGCGTAGAAGCACAAAATTGCTACGACTTCGCTTGTCGCATCGTTCGCGAGAGCTTCCCATATCGTCGCAAAATTCAAGAGCAAAAACCAGAGCTACACTTAAATACATGGGACGCATCGTGGTATCAAATTAAGCGTTTAGCTTCGGAGAGCATGCCGGATTCGCTAGAGGGCTTTAAAGAAGTATTTGCGAGCCTTAGCGAGAAAATGCTTGCTATGGTTTATACCATCGGATTTTTACGATAAGCAGATTTTGGGTAAACGCTTTGTTATGGAAGGCTTATCACGCGTAAAAGTTGTGCTTGCTTCTTGACAAGCAACATAATAAATGATGCATAGAACACGGGGATATCGGGGCAAATGGAGTGTAGATGCGCAAATTCTTAATTTTTAGTGCTTTTGTGCTAGGCGTAGGGCTTTGGAGCCAAGCGGCCCAAGGCGAAATTATCGAACGAATCGTTGCTGTAGTCGGTGATGACATCATTAGTCTACAAGACATGCGCGATGAAGGCGCGATGATCATGGCGATGCAGAACGATGATCTCAAACTCGTCGACCATATGGACGGCGAGTACCGCGATGCAAAGTTGACGCAGATCGCCAAAGAGCTGGTGCAGCGACGTTTAATCGAAAAGGAAGCTAGGAAGCTTAGTTCTCCCGTGACAGAGCGCGAGGTACAACAGCAAGTCGAAGCTATCTACGGCCAAAACGGCGGCAACGAAGCGGAGTTCAAAGAATATCTCAGCAGTTTGGGGCTAAAATTCGAAACGTTTCGTACGATTATACGTGGCGAACTCCAATCACAGTTTGTGATGCGAGCGCAGTTAGCAGGCCAAATTACCGTGTCGGATGCAGATGTAAACGTCTGTGCCCGCGAACTTGCGCCAGGTAGTGAGCGGGGAATATCGATGGAGTTACGCCAAATTTTGATTCGCGAAGACGCTGGCGATAGCGCGCTGGGGCTAAGTGGTGATGTAGCTACATTTGCCAACGCGCCGTGGTGGAACAGCATCGACAAGGTGCATGCGCTCGTTGCCCAAGGAGTGCGAGACGAATTAGTGAAGGATCCCGCGTGGTTCCTCGAAGCAGTCCAGAAATTCTCCTCTGGGCAAAGCGCAGAGCAAGAGGGAAGATTAGGGACTTTTACACAGTCTGAGCTTTCAAAAGAGTTTAGCGCAGTTTTTAGCCTAGAGAAGGGCGGGATCAGCGAGGTGCTTCGTACAGGAGTTGGTCACCACATTGTTTACGTCGACGAGGTCAAAGAAGGCGAAACTGAAGCGTGGAAAAAGGCGCAAGTATACTGTCGAAACAAAATAATGATCCAAGAAGGGGAGCGTTTAACAAAATCATGGCTAGATAACATGATGGAGAAAAACTACGTCTCCATTAAGATTCTGGATGATATTTCACAGAAAGTCAGCGACTAAGCCCTTTATTCGCTAGTTTTTCTTTAATTTACAAGGTTATTGCCATGCAAAATGCGTTAGCTCTCAAAGAAGAAATTCTCGCCCTCAAACGTGAAAAGGGCGCAATCATCCTTGCACATAACTACATCGACGGTAAGATCCAAGATGTCGCTGACTTTGTAGGCGACTCCCTAGAACTCAGCGTAAAAGCCCGAGACAACGAAGCCGACATCATTGTGTTTTGTGGCGTTCGCTTTATGGCTGAGACAGCCAAAATCTTATCGCCAAAAGCTACAGTTCTCATGCCAAACCTCAATGCTGGCTGTCCCATGGCAGACAACTGCGATCCAGTTGCTTTGGCAGCATACCGCGCCAATCACCCGGATACCACGATAATTGCCTACGTCAACACGACGGCTGCAACGAAGTCACTAGTCGATATTTGCTGCACATCGGGCAACGCCGAAAAGATAGTCCAAAGTGTGGCGAGCGACAAAGACATATTGTTCCTTCCAGACCACAACTTGGGTGCCAATCTCAACAAAAAACTTGGCGTAAACATGATATTATGGAAGGGCTGTTGCCCCGTACATCACGCCCTAGAACTTTCAAGCGTACGCGCCGCCAAAGAAGTGCATCCCGAAAGTCCTATACTCGTTCACCTCGAATGTCAGCCCGAAATCGTCGAACTCGCCGATGCCGCGCTTAGCACTCGTGGTATTCTCGATTGGGCGGCAAAAAGCGACGCAAAATCCTTCATTATTGGCACCGAAGAGGGCATGCTGTATCGACTGCGTAAGGAAAATCCCCATAAAACCTTCTATGGCCTAGAACCAGCGCTGATCTGCCCCGACATGAAGGTCACTACGTTACAACAACTCAGAGACAGCCTAAAGTATGAACAATACCCCATTGAGCTGGATGAAGAAGTGATGAAGCGCGCCCTCGTTCCTATTCAACGAATGCTAGAGCTTTCATAAAAGCAAGTAAAATATCGGGATTTCCGCGCAAACGCAGTTGCGCTATGCTCATTCATCGCTCAGAACGATGTTGGGTATTTGTTCGATGCTTCCTTTGCCTTGTCGGATGAGTCGCGGGTCTCCACTGCTTAGGTCTAAGATAGTCGATGGCTGCGGCGCGATGATGCCGCAGTCGATAACGCCGTCCAAGAAGGGGAAGCGCTGCATGATGCGTTCGGGATCCGAAAACGGTGTGCCTTCGTCTGAAGGCACCGATGTTGTAACTATCGGGTTGTCTAGCATTTGAGCGAGCATAAGTGCAACGCGGTGCTCAGGGATGCGAATGCCAACGGTGGCCGATTTGCTTTGCATGATGCGAGGTACTTCGCGTGAACTGGGCAAAATAACGGTGTATGGGCCTGGAAAAATCCGACGCATCAATTTATAGGCAACGTTGGAGACGACGCCGTAGCGTGAAATGTTTTTGAGATCCGAGCAGATAAAACTCAACGGGTGTTTGCGGTCTTTGCCTTTCATGGCATAGACTTTTTCGACGGAGCGCTTTTGCATCATGTCGCAGCCCAAACCGTAGAACGTATCGGTGGGGTAAACAACAATGCCGCCATCGTGAATGATATCGACGATTCTTTGGATTTGGCGCGGGTTTGGGCGCTCTGGATCAATGACTAATCTCAACATTTTTGTTTTTCCTGCTTTGCATATGTAAGATTATGCATAGCCGTTTTGCTCAAGTATAGAATATAATGCGTAAAGACGTTTAAATTCAAGAAGAAGATACGTCGGTGTTTAAGTAAAATTAATTTTCATGTGAGGCTTCCTCTTCGCGCGAACTTCCTCGCCAAAAACTTGTTAAGAATCGCTTTATATTATGCAAGGCCTCGACTGTTTGTTTAGCTATTGCCTATAAGAGGCTCATTACCCTTTTAATGGGAATCTGTGTTAATGCATGTCACAGAGCTCTATGCTTAGCCTACAGCGTTCGGTTTCGGCATTCGTGTCAAAACGAAGACGATCGCGCGCTAGCTCCCAAATGGCGGCGAAAACCCAGCCATTGCCCTCACCGTTAATCCTTTTCTGTACTCGTTTTTTGTTTGTCTTTTACGAGTACAATCTTTGGGTCGTCGGGGTTTTGGCGATAAAAGAGTAAAATACGTCCAAGTTTTTGAACCAACGCAGAGTTTGTGCCAATGGCCAAGTCTTGAGCTACGTCCTCAATTTCGCCTTCAAAATTATTGAGTACTTTTACTTTAACCAGCTCGTGGTCGTAAAGAGCTTGGGCAAGCGCATCTATTAGGCTTGGGCTAACGCCGCCGTGGCCAACGAGGACTATAGGCTTGTAATCATGCGCTAAGGCGCGCAGTTGTCGTCGTTGCGCTCCCGTAAATTCTGGGCTTAAGTCTCGGACATAGGATTTAGACATGGTATACCTCAGCTATACGTTTTGCGGGCTTTAGGAAGCCCGCGCTTGTCTTACTGTATTGGGGATGCTGTGTAAAGCCAAGAAGGAAGCATGTACTATTTGGAGTATGCGTTAAGGAAGCTCTGAACAATGTAAAAGTTGCAAAAATAGTAGGGGGCAGCTTTCAAAGCTGTCCTTGATTAAAACAACGAAAGCCTGGCGAGTTTTCAAAATAAAGTCAATAAAATCAATGATTTACACGCAAAACGGGTTTTAAGCGCGATAGCCCCTTAGACGAGGTTTGGGGGCAGGGCAGCCGCAAAGTCAAGTTTTCGGCAAAAACTGGACGGGGCGTCGCGGGGTGTCCCCGCGGAGATACCGTCTTGATTGTCAAGACAAAAACTAAAAAATAACGTTTGCAAGCGCCCTCGCCCGACGCACGCATAGCGTATGCA
>Ga0265293_10011320_pt1 | contig 12176 bp, 7 predicted proteins | sample Munlanlewell138R_FD_192505 | JGI IMG/M metagenome (GOLD analysis project Ga0265293, IMG submission 192505) | Leachate microbial communities from a municipal landfill in Southern Ontario, Canada - Leachate well 138R | ecosystem: Engineered > Solid waste > Landfill > Unclassified | place: Canada... | reverse complement strand
TGAAGAGGATGTATTCCTAACGCTATTAAAATTGAAAAAAAAATAAATCGAATATTATTCATAAATTTTATAGTTTTCTAGAACCCCAGGAATTAATCCTTATATCATGGGTTATTTTTGTTAATACTTGAATTCTTAATAACCAGGATTTTGATCATCTGGTCCTATCGCATCATTCTTAATAATTTCATCTGATGGAATTGGATAAAGCATACGATTCGGATTAAAATCAAAAGTGCGTTTTGTATATCCTTCACCTTTAGGATATTCAATATTCAAAAACTCCTCTGCCATATTTGTTCGGCATAAATCATACCAAAATGAATATTCAGCAAGGAATTCATGACGGCGTTCAATTGTTAGAGCAACTTTCCAACTTTCTGCTATATAACCCTTTTGTGTTTTATAAGAAGCATAATAAGTTTCGGCATCCGGAACATCTACAATTTCTTCGTTAAAAAGAATTGGATAATCTTTTTGATTCAAACTGACCTCTAAATTACCCCATGCCCTATTCCGAATTTGATCAATATAAAACCAACCAGTCGAATAGTCATTTGTCTCAAAACAACATTCTGCATAATTTAATAATACAGCTGCATAGCGAAACCACTTTGCGGAAATTGGATTCATTACTATACCATCGCTCCCAGGTTCCCTTTTCCAATATTTAATGCAATAATTATTCGGCATTAATTCCGATGACACAAATACTCCTTCAAAACCTGGACTAGCACCTATTTCTTGACCTGTGAAAGGATGTGTTTTTCCGCGTTGTACTACTGAATATTTCAATCTTTTGTCTCCCTCTTCAAAAGATTCACAAAATTCATATGAAATATAAAGAGATCCCCATCCTCCATATTCTGGACTAGCAGTTAAATAGACAGGCCACCAAAGAGCATCAGTTTGAGCATCAGCTCCCCAATTTAGATTTTCAAAATGAGGATAAGCCACTTCCCAAATGCTTTCACTATCCCAGAAATTATCTTCTATATGAATTTGCCCATAACAAGGATTGAGACGATATGTTTTACTGTCAATAATGTCATAAAGTTCTTTTTTTGCATCTGCAAAGCGATGATTATACATATATGCCTGTGCTAAATAAGCTTTTGCCATTCCTTTGGTTATACGTCCATATTGTCCTTTCCAAGGTTGCCAATCTAATATTTTTGCTGCATAATCAAAATCATCAATAATAAAATTCCATGATTCTTCAACACTTTCTGCTCTTGGCTTACTTGGAGTATTAGCATAAGTTTCACCAGTCATCAACATGGGAACTCGACCGAAATTCTGCACTAACCAAGAGTAAAAAAAAGCACGAATTGCCCGACATTCCGCTTCAATAATATCTTTCGTGTTTTGTCCGTCTTCAAAAATTGAAGGATCCACGTCTTTCAAGTTAAAAAGAAAACGATTTGCACGATCAATAGCTTTATATGCTTTCTTCCACCCTTCATAAAACATATCTTTATCAGGGCGCCATTCGTGTCGTGTAAATTCATTGTCCCATCCAGAAGCTTGACAATCAAGTGCAGGATAATTTGAAAATGCTAATTGTGGCTTAATATTCCAGCTTTGCCCAACATCTGTAGTTCCCCATTCTGGATAAAATGTATCATATACCCCGTTCAACCCTTTGAGAATATTTTCCTCATTGTTAAACATTACAGATGGATCAATAATATCATAATGATCTATTTGCAAAAAATCATCGCCGCAACCAATAAACACCGACACTAACAATATGCCGACTATGTATTTAAATATATTTTTCATAATTTCTAATTTATTTATTTAAAAATATTACAAGTCCAAAGAAAGACCAAAAGAAATAGTACGTGGAAACGGATAACGTCCACCATCAAAACCTGTTTGTAAGACTTTATTAGTGCCCACTTCGGGTTCCCCGGCTTCATATCCTGTTAAAGTAAACAAATTATCCACACTCATAAATAAACGTAAGTTCTCCAGCTTTATATTTTCGATCATCTTTTTTGGGATAGTGTATCCTATTTGGACATTCTGTATTTTTAAAAAATCACCATTCTTTAAGAATGCATCTGAAACCTGTCCATTATGATTCGCATCCTGTTTTGTCAAACGAGGATATTTATTACTCTTATTCTCAGGAGTCCAAGCATTTTCCCCATATTTTTTTAAAACATTTCGGTAACCACCATCAGCTACATACATACTGGTTAGATTCTTATAAGCATAAGACAAAATTTCTTGTCCTAAAACCCCATAAGAAAATAAACTAAAATCCCAATTTTTATATCCTAGATTGACATTTAAGCCGAAATTAAGTTTTGGATAACCATCCCCAAGAATCTCTCTATCTTTATCGTCAATCCATCCATCTCTATTAAGATCCTTGTACTTAAAATCACCAGGCTGTGTACTCGCAGACTGATAATAACCACCGTGATCTTCGGGTGCTACTTTTGCATTTAAATCATCAATTTCTTTTTGACTTTGGAAAATACTCTCGACACGCCATCCATAAAAAGATCCTACAGGATAACCATTTCTTGTTAAAGAATAATTATCCCAATAATCGCCGGTTGCTACATCTTCATCAAAATAAATATCATTTCCTACATCAATTGCTTTATTTTTTAAAGTGGCTCCGTTAAAACGAATATCCAAACTCCAATTATTTATTTTTTGTTGATAAGATACTGAGAATTCAACTCCTGAATTACGAATATGTCCCGCATTTGTATAAATATCCACGTAACCAGTAGAAGGACGAACTGGTCTATATAACAACAAATCTTTTGTATCACGTATAAAATAATCAAAAGAAAAATTTAAGGAATTATTAAGAAAACCTAAATCCAAACCAATATTAGTCTGTTCATTGGTTTCCCATTTTAAATTCGTATCAATTTCTCTTAATTGAGCTACTCCCGGTGCAATTTCATGACTCCCATTAACAAAAAAATAATAAGCAATTCGATCAGAAGAGAGTTGATTAACAGAAAGATTCGTTGAATATCCCGCATTTCCTGTTTGACCCCAACCAAATCGCAATTTCATGTTACTGAATAAATCTAAATTCTTCATAAACTCTTCTTCTGAAACACGCCAACCTAAAGCAAATGAAGGAAAGTTCCCATAACGATTTCCCGATCCAAAATTAGATGACCCATCTCGTCGTAAAGTTGTTGTCAATAAATAACGATCCAATAACGAATAATTGATGCGACCAAAAAAAGATTGACTCCGGGATTCTCTTCCTAACCCTCCACCTGCATTAATTGTACCTTTATTACCTGTCAACTCAATCCTACGAATATTTTCAGCCGGAAAATCTGAAGCACTAGCATTAACATTCTGTGGTTTATAGCTTGATGCCGAATAACCAGCCATAAGATTAACTCGATGGACATCATTAATATTCAAATCATAAGTCAAATAACTTTCTAATGAAAGATTGTAATCTTGAGCCTGAGAAATATAAAATTCATCTGGTCGACCTATGGCTAAGAACGTCCGTTCATGTCTCATATTATATCTCCGATAAGAATCAGCTCTATAATTTAACCCAGCAATAGCTCTAAAAACCAGTCCTTCAACAATATCAAGATCTAAATACCCATTGGCTATTAATCGATTGCTATAATTTTTTTCATCACGTGTACGTGCTTCTGCAACAGGATTATCTTGTCCTTTATTAACATCGCCATTACCTTCTCGTTTGAAGTGTCCCCAAGTCCCATCAGGATACCTAATAGGTACATTTATCAAATTGCCCTTCTCATCTATAACATCCATAGTTGGAATCACACTTGCGTAAGTAACTAAGTTGCCCCCACCATATCTTTCACTATGCATATAAGAAAGATTAATCCCGGTACGAAAAAATTCTTTTATTTTATGATCAATACTTGCATGGGTAGTAAACCGCTGAAAATTAGAATTAATTATTATACCATCATTATTTAGATAGCCAAGTGACATTGCCGCTTGTGTTGTTTCACTTCCTCCCAGAATATTCAAATTGTAATTTTGTTGGAATGCTGAATGGGTCATTTCATCTTGCCAATCTATATTATTCAATTCCTTATCATACATAATCCATGCTTCATTAGTCAAAACATTACCATCATTTTCAGCAGCACGACGTGCAGCTAAAACAAAATGTTCAGCATCCAGCATATCAAATTTATAAGCTAAATTTTGAACCCCAAGATTAGCGCTGAAATTCATCTTCGTTGCACCTTTCATACCTTTTTTGGTGGAAACAAGAATAACACCATTAGCACCTTGTGATCCATATATAGCTGTGGCCGAAGCATCCTTCAAAATCTCAATTGATTCAATGTCATTTGGATTTAAAAAATCTATACTGGTCCCCATTGGAATTCCATCAACGACAAATAATGGATCTGCAGAATTGTTTATTGTTGCTACGCCACGAATACGAATAGTAACATCACCTGCAGGGTCACCTGAATTTCTCAACACCATAACGCCTGGAGCTACTCCTTGCAATCCCTGTCCAAGATTAATAGGATTTCTCTTCAACATTTCTTCAGAACTTACAGAAACAACCGAACCGGTTACATCACTTTTCCGCATAGTCCCATAACCTACAGCTACCACCTCCTGCAAAGCAATGGTTTCTTCCTGCAGTGTTACATCAATTCTGGTGCGGTTGCCTACTTCTATTTCCTGTGTTTGCATTCCCACAAAGGAGAAAACCAGTATAGCATCGTCGGGAACATTACTTAATAAATAATTGCCATCGGCATCAGTTACCGTGCCGATGGTAGTGCTTTTTACCATAACGGTGGCCCCCGGCAAGGGTTCACCCGAGGTATCAGTCACCTTACCCGTTATGGTTCTCGTTTGTTCCGGTTGAGGAGCAGGAGACGGTTCAACAATGATTCCCGTTTTCTTTTCATTGTCATGATAAACCACTACTTGCTTGTCCAGTATTCTATACGAGAGGTTAGTTGAGGAAAGAACAGCATCCAACACCTCTTCGATATTCTGGGACTCGACCAAAATGTTCACTTTTTTGTTCAGTTCATTCTCGGCATTATCGGAAAATACAAAAATGTAATTGCTTTGTTCCTCGATTTGTTTGCATACCTCCCTAACTGTGACTGAACGTAAGTTAAGCGCAAGTTTAGTATCTTGCGAATAACTGGTGCCGGCCTGTGCGAAGAATATGCCCAGAAATAAGAAAAATGCCGTGATTTTCATTCTTTTTAGAATTCGATAATAATTATCAAGGGAAATTATTCCCTTAATTGCGTATTTATTCATATTTTTGCGTTGATTTAATGATTATTTATAATAAATGAGAATTAAATTGTCGGCCGGAGGATATGTGCGGTATCGTCCGGCTTTTTTGTTTGGTTTTCAAATTTTTATGTGATCATAGGCGTTACTGTTTTAAAGGGTTTATTTTTCGTTGAGAATATAGATTTGCCCGTTTTGATTGATATAACGGGTCGACGAGAGCAATGCAATGGTTGTCATCACATTGTCGAGATTATCGGACAAATATATTTTCCCGGAACAGGTGCGTTTTTGCAAGTTTACACCTTGGTCGAAATTGAAAGAAAGGTTGTAGTATCGTCCGATTTGCTTCAGGACTTCATTCATCGGCGTTTTATCGAAAGTGAGATAGCCGTTTTTCCAACTGATAAATCCAGTTACGTCCACTATGCATTTGCTGAACGTTCCATTTTTGGAAAAAACGGCTTGCTCATTCGGCGATAATCTTATTTCAGCCGATTGCACCGTTGATTCCAGTCCTACGCTTCCTTCAACCAACACAACATAATGAGGTGAATCGTCATACGTTGACACGTTGAATTTTGTTCCATACACTTTTACGCTAAAGTCGGATGTGTGAACGATAAACGACTTATTTTTATCTGGGTCAACTTCGAGGTAAATTTCTCCCGACAACAGATGAATTTCACGACTCTTTTCGGTAAATTGCGTCGGGAATTCCAACACCGATCCCGAATTCAACCAAACTTTGGTTCCATCGGGAAGATTCAACTGTGTGCGCTTGCCGTAAGGAACAATCATTTTATTGACTGCGGCATTTGATATATCGATCTGTTCTTGCGCGTTATTTCCCGTTTGCACCACTTTTGCCGTACCTTTCTCATCGATTTCCACTTCAATATCACTCTGATATTCATGCAATTTGTCTCCTGAAATCAATTGAATGTCCTTGCTTTGCAAAAGATTGCCGATGATCAATTCCTGATCATCCGCTTTCGGTAGCATACCTTCAGTATTGAAATAATTCAAACCGATGATAAGAAGCGCTATGGCTGCACAAGCTGCTGCACCATATTGAATGATGCGCCTGATTTTTGCTTTTTTTCGTTTTTCGTTGAGGGTGGATTGAATTCGATTGAATAACTTGAGGCGATCAGATTCCGAAAGTATGTTCTTATTCAACACAATAGTTTTTAAATCTGCAATCGCGTGCTTTATTTCTTCGTTCAAATCGGGATTTTCACGGATGAAATTTTTCCAGTATTCATCCAGCTCATCATCGGGCAGTAATTGCCAGCGTAGAAATTTTTCGTCTTTCAAAAAATCGGTATAATTGAAATAGAAATTGGCCATTGTTTACTTGTATGTCTTTATATATAGAGACGATGATGCCGTTTTTTCATCCCCATATTTTCATAAAAACTTTGAAAGTTAACAAAACTTGACAGTTAAACTTTAAAGTAGAAGCAAAAAAGTGATCCATGAACCGTATTTTTCACGAAGCGTTTTCATGGCTCTCGACAGCAGTTTCCGGCAACTGTGGATGCTGATGTTCAATATGTCAGCGATCTGTGGATAATCATATTCCTGAATATATCGGAGATATACAATCTCGCGCTGTCGTGCAGTCAGCGTTTGAAGCATGTTTTCGATTTGTTTTTTTATGGCGGCTTGCTCTTCGGCATCGATCAGGTCGTCTTCAATGGATACATTGATATTGAATGGAAGTTCATCCGTATTTCCAATATCCGAAAGACTCAGGTCGTGTTTTTGCATGCGGTAAATATCGTACAACCTGTTTCTTAGCGATTTAAAAAGATACGATTTTATGTTCGAAACAGAGTTGAGTATTTGCTCATCGGTTGCAAGTTTACAAAAAACATCGTGAATGGCGTCCATGATTGTTTCTTTCGGGAATCCACAATACGAAGCATACGTGAATAAATCATCCACATAACGATTATAGATCTCAGCGATATCCTTTTTATTTTTCACCTGTTTAAAAAAAATTTCTGTATTTCGTTTCGCTATGCCCCACTTCTCAATAAAAAAACATCAAGAACATAGTGAAACTTTACAACATTTAATCTCATGATTAACAAAAATCAATATCCTAAAAAGCATCGCACTCAATTGTTATTGCAAGTTCATTCCCGTCTCCTTTTATTTCACATCGAAACGCAATATACTTGATGTTTAAACCACGAGAAAGCCATTGTTGTTCATAAAAATGTCTGAATATGTCGCTTTTTATCGTTGATGCCGAAATGATATAGGTCGTGTGTATCAAAAAGTACTTCAAGACCGTTTTCTTTGATTACGGTTTTCATATTCCTGTAAAGAAAATCGCTGTCGGTTTTCAAATGAATCCTTCTGTCGAGTTTAAGTTATATGGGCATATTCTTTCATAAAACGAGGGGAGGTCAACCGTTTGTTTGTTTTTTCAATAAATGACTTTTTCAAGTGGACTCATAGCTGATTAATTCGATTTGTATGCGCAAAAAAACCACATTTGGGAGACTATCCTTTAAAAATTCAACCCCTTTCCACATGCATGCGCCCCTTCATCCGATTCGAAAAATGTGGAAAGAATATTGGTGTTTTTCACATATTCTTGGGTAACCGTATACTTATCCGACACAAGAAAAGCAAAATTACCGCCTTTTTTCTCGTCCAGCAACTTACAAAATACCGATGGCGAATCGAAATCGGGCAGGCAAAACCAATCGATACTCCCTTCTTTCGAAACTAACGCTGCTGTACGGCAGTTTCCAATAACACCATAATCCAAATTATCCATTTTAATCTCCGTAATGTCATTACAAATGTACATGAAAATCGAATATTTCCAAACTGTCTTGTCCGTACCAAGTCCGTACCAAGTCCGCTCCTTCCTCGCTCCATGCTTGCATCAGGCTTGCGCCATCCTCGCAAAAAGTCCGTTCAGGCTTCTCTCTCGGATCCCGCTCTACATGCGGCAGATACGCAGGTTTGCTTTACACCGACCGCGCAACATTCGGTATAGTTGTCCCTGCCTTAGAGCGAACAAAGAGCGAAGGAAGAGCGAAGAAAGAGCCTGCCAAGCCTCTCTTTTGAAACAAAACAACGTTGAACCCCATTGAACCCCATTCCCCCAAAAAATACCCTGCTGCCTTATTTACCTACATTTCCGGTGGTGAACCAAAGCCTTATTAAATTGTTAAACCTCAAGAAGAAATAACATCAAAAAAATAAACAATATGGCTCAACATTCGATTAAAACAAATGGGAGAAAAAATAATATTTTCGATACCAACATAGATGGGCATACAATATACCCTATGAAATCAGGATTAAAGAATAAGAACTCGTAAAAGTTTCTTTCAAAGCGTGGTGAAAAAACCGCATAATTTTGTTACTTTTGCATATGGTTTCTCTGCTTATATTTCATTCGCGAGACAATAAACCACTTACATTTTTAAAACATATAGACTATGCAAACAATGGATTCTTTCAATTTTGCCGGAAAAAAGGCATTTGTTCGCGTGGATTTTAATGTGCCGCTCGACGAAAATTTCAATATTACCGACGATACACGTATCCGCGCAGCCATACCAACATTAAAAAAAATACTGCAAGACGGAGGAAGTATAATCATCGGTTCGCATCTGGGCCGTCCAAAAAGACCCGATGAAAAATATTCGTTGAAGCACATTCTACCCCGTCTGTCGGAACTGCTGGGGGTAGATGTGGAATTTGCCGGCGACTGTATAGGCGAAGAAGCAGAAGCCAAAGCCGCTGCTTTGAAACCCGGACAGGTTCTCTTGCTTGAAAATCTTCGATTCCATGCCGAAGAAGAAGGAAAACCCCGAAATCTGCCCGAAAATGCTACCGAAGAAGAAATAGCCGCTGCGAAAAAGGCAATGAAAGAGGCTCAAAAAGAATTTGCCAAAAAACTGGCGTCCTACGCCGATGTATATGTCAACGACGCATTCGGCACAGCCCATCGTGCTCACGCCTCCACTGCATTGATTGCCGACTACTTCGATGCCGAACACAAATTGTTCGGTTATCTCCTGCAAAACGAAATTAATGCAATCGAAAAAGTCATGAACGATGCGCAGCATCCCTATACCGCAATTATGGGAGGATCGAAAGTTTCTACCAAAATCGACATCATTAAAAATCTGCTCGAAAAAGTAGACAACCTGATTCTTGCAGGCGGGATGACTTTCACCTTTGTTAAAGCTTTTGGCGGCAAAATCGGAAATTCGATTGTCGAAGATGATAAACTCGACTTGGCACGCGAAATCGTAGAACTGGCCAAACAAAAAGGTGTGAACCTTATTCTGCCCACCGATGCCAAAATAGCCGATAAATTCAGCAACGATGCCAACACAGCCTATGCTCAGGCAAATGATATCCCCGATGGATGGATGGGGCTCGACATTGGTCCCGAATCTGAAAAAGCATTTGCCGAAGTCATCAAAAATTCCAGAACCATTCTTTGGAACGGTCCTGTCGGGGTTTTCGAATTCGATAATTTCGAACATGGATCTCGCGCAGTTGCTGAAGCTATTGTGGAAGCTACCGAAAAAGGGGCTTTCTCTCTCATAGGAGGTGGCGATACGGTGGCTTGTGCCAATAAATTTGGTCTTGCCGACAAATTCTCCTATGTTTCTACCGGTGGCGGTGCTTTACTCGAAATGATCGAGGGGAAAGTCCTCCCGGGAATTAAAGCCATCAGGGGACATTAATCGATATCTTCGCGAAAGATTCGAATCTCCAACTGTTACCGCACTGAAATAAAACCATATGGGCTATCTTGTTCCATATGGTTTTCTGTTTTGTTTTTCCTATTTCCACCGTTTTTTTGTAATTTTGAGCACTTTTTAGAAAAGGCTGAAATTTATTATTCACATAGCGATGTCGATTCGTTTTTGTGAATATCACTAAACATAATCAATTGCATGAATATTTCTTATAACTGGATCAACGATTATCTAAAATTCGATTTATCCCCACGGGAAACGGCCGAAGCACTCACTTCAATCGGCATTGAAACAGAAGGCATAGAAGAAATACACTCTGTCAAAGGCGGATTGGAGGGTTTGATTATTGGCGAAGTACTGACATGTACTCCTCATCCCAATTCCAACCATTTACATCTCACAACCGTAAACATCGGGAACGACAAACCACTGAAAATCGTTTGCGGGGCACCCAACGTGGCAACAGGACAAAAAGTGGTAGTGGCTACACTTGGGACAACACTTTATAGGAATGATGAAGAAATCACCATCAAAAAGGCTAAGATTCGCGGCGAAGAATCGTTTGGAATGATTTGCGCAGAAGATGAAATCGGCATCGGAACATCGCACGATGGAATTATTGTACTACCCCCGGATGCAAAAGTAGGGATGCCCGCAAAAGAATATTATCAAGTCGAGACCGATTACGTTCTTGAAGTGGATATTACACCCAATCGTTCGGATGCCACTTCACACTATGGCGTTGCACGCGATCTCGCAGCATACTTGAAACAAAGCGACAAACCGTATAAACTTACAAGGCCTTCGGTTGACGAATTCAAAATCGATAAAACAGAAGGAGGAATAGATGTCATCGTAGAAAATACGGAAGCCTGCCCACGCTACTCGGGTTTGACGATTCGCGGGGTGGAGGTGAAAGAAAGTCCCGCCTGGTTAAAAAACAGACTGACGGCTATCGGTCTTCGACCCATAAACAATATTGTGGACATCACTAATTTTGTCATGTACGAAATCGGTCAGCCCATGCACGCTTTCGATGCCGCATACATTTCCGGAAACAAAATCATTGTCCGCACACTCCCCGATAAAACAAAATTTATCACCCTCGACGGGCAAGAATGTGAATTGAGCGACAACGATCTAATGATCTGCAACGAAAAGGAGGGAATGTGCATTGCCGGCGTTTTCGGCGGTTTGAAATCGGGAGTTACAGAAAACAGCAAAGATATTTTTTTGGAATCTGCTTATTTTAACCCTACATGGGTACGCAAAACAGCTCGACGCCACGGGTTGAATACCGATTCATCGTTTCGCTTCGAGCGAGGAACAGATCCCAATATTACGGTCTATGCGCTTAAACGAGCCGCATTGCTCGTAAAAGAGCTCGCGGGCGGTCAAATAGAAGGTGAGATTCGCGATATATATCCGCATCCCATCGAAAAACCCCGCGTTGTTTTGAGATACGAAAAAGCAGCCTCTCTTATCGGGAAAACAATCCCGAAAGAAACCATCAAAAGCATTCTCGAAAGTCTTGAAATAGATATCGAGGAAGAAACGGAAAGCGAACTGACCTTACGCATACCCACCTATCGGGTAGACGTACTTCGCGAAGTAGATGTCATAGAAGATATTTTGCGTATCTACGGATACGACAAAATCGACTTCAGCAGTTCACTGAAAGCAAATCTTTCTTATCAAACGGCTGTCGATCGCAAACACAGGGTGCAAACGTTGATTTCGGAACAACTCACGGCAGTGGGTTTCTACGAAATTATGAACAATTCACTCACCAAAAAAGCTTACTACGAAAACAACGAAACTTTCCCTGCAAACCAATGTGTTCCAATTATCAACCCGCTAAGCAACGATCTCAGCGTAATGCGTCAAACGCTTCTTTTTGGAGGATTGGAAAGCATTGCCTATAATCGCAATCGCAAACGCAACGATTTGCGTTTTTACGAATTCGGAAACTGTTATTTCTATCATCCCGAAAAGAAAAAGGAAAACGACCTGCTTGCGCCCTATTCCGAAGAAACCCATCTCGGAATATGGATTTGCGGTAAACGCACCCACAAAAACTGGGCTGCACCTGATGCCGAAAGTTCGGTTTTCGAACTGAAAGCCCATATAGAAAATATCCTGAAAAGGCTGGGAATATCT
>Ga0265293_10011319_pt1 | contig 12178 bp, 9 predicted proteins | sample Munlanlewell138R_FD_192505 | JGI IMG/M metagenome (GOLD analysis project Ga0265293, IMG submission 192505) | Leachate microbial communities from a municipal landfill in Southern Ontario, Canada - Leachate well 138R | ecosystem: Engineered > Solid waste > Landfill > Unclassified | place: Canada... | reverse complement strand
CATGGACAATCGAGACGTAATACTCATTCTTCAGGTTGTCGTGGAAGAGATCCACCTGTTTAACGTTGTCAAAAGGTTGATCGAGTATCTTGAATGTCAATGGGACATCATTGTAGAAATGGGAGAAAGTAATCCATCCGTCGGCGATCTTAAACCCGCTCTGGTTATAGCGGAGGGTGCAAAACCAATGTTTCCCCTTGAATCCTGGCGGTTGGGCGGTCTCATCACCGCCTGCCCGAAGTGCGAAGAACGACTTGAAATCGTTGTCCAGCATCTGGAGCGTCGTCTGGAGAACTTTTGAATAGACCCATTTATATTCAGGATATTTTTTCTTCAGTTCTGGTAGAGCACTCGCTTGCTGAACATACCCGATAGAGTGTTTTCCAGACCGCTCTTTGTTTTCCTGGTAGTTTGCCTTTCGCTCGGCGAGAGCAAAATTATAGAGTAATCGACACCGCTCTGAAAGATGCCAGAGTACATCCTCCTGCTCAGGAGTAACCTGAACCTTTATTTTGGTCGTAATGTACATTGGCATGATCCTCCATCGGTTGTCTGAACGGAGATAAGATGATATCCAATATAATTGTATACGTTCATGCACGAAGGGGCGCCGCTTTCATCACCGCACCTGTTGTGCCGGGGTCTTCCCGCTCTGCCCCTTCACCCCGCAAGATAAATTCATGTTCCCCTTGCCGCTGGAGACCACCTTTGAGAACGCATTCAGATCAACCCCCTGGGAGAAATCCAGTTCAAATGCGCCCATTTTCTTATCTCTCAGGTTCGTCGCCTCCTCAATAGCCTCTCCATACGTTCGTGCCGTGGCTAAGATCGAGAGGAGAACCTCATCGATATCTTCAGCTTTCTGGACTGTTACCTTTCCGTTGCTGTACCACTCCGCGGCTATCACCACCCTGCCCTCGCGCTTCTTCTGCCACCGGGCACTATTGATGGCAAAACGCTCTTTAGCCAGTTCAAGAACAGAATCAAAGTCTTTTATCGCGTTACTTACTCCATGCCATAACTTCAGGCTGAGGTATCCGGCATCATCATCCGGGGAGAGACCATCGGAGTACCTGATCCCGAGGCCTTTCTGATACCATTCGTCATTCCTCTCCCAATGGAGAAGCTGCTGTCTCGACAGCCAGCACCTATCAAGGCCGATGTTCTCTTTCACCCACTTCTCCACGATCGCATCTGACTCCCTGATGCCGAGCACACTGTATAAGATCCAGACCCGAGGATGAGTCATATCCAGGAATATGCACTCAGGATAGACTCCGCCGCGATTGATATACCATCCTTTCTGATTCAGGGTATCCCATCGTCCGAGAGGGCAGCCGAAATCGTCAAGAGACCTGCTGTTGCTCTCCAGGAGGTAGGCTTTCAACCGTGGAGACCGCGTTGCACCATATCCCGACAGGACTTCCCTGTCGTCGTCTAACCCGGCCTGTAGCCGGGTTCTTAGATCATAGAGATCATGTATCCGGGGCATATTCCATCTATCCCTGACCGGTTGCAATTACTACCAGATTATGGGTGATACCAACAGATATTTATGCGTTGCACAAGGCGCGTGCCGGTGAACACCCCATTCATCGATAGACATGAAAAGTGCTGTGATCAGTCCGCCGGCAACAGCGATCCACTTGCGCCCCGCTATACAGGCAAAAAAGGGCCGGCTTTAAAAAAGAGATTTAGAGATAGTCAGCCAGGACATCCTTCAGTTCAAACTTGAACGGCCCGAGGCTGCCTCCGAAGTTCCCGGCGCTGATGAACTTCACGCCCGGAACCTTGGTTGCGGCCCTGATACCCTCGGCCATCGCGGTCTTGACCGCATCCTCATCGACACCGTCGATGACAATCTCGTAGATCGCTTTCACGCCGTCAGGCACCTTGCTGTCCTCGACCTTATCCTTCAGCGTCGGACAGTAGGCCTCGTTCGTGCTTGCGTCCATAAACTTGTACTTCTTGCTCCCGACCTTTGAACCGCTCGCGACGATGCCGCCGGGGAAAGGCGTTATGACACCGGGAACACCACTGATGGCATCGACCGCCGCCTGCGCAGCGACGAGAGCAGCCATCTGGTTCTCACCCATGATGAAGAAGTTGCCGCCGGCAACGCCCTTGATGGCGCCGAACTCCTCCTCACCGATATACTCGCCTTCCATTATCGGTATGGCCCATACCGTCCGGCCACCGACCTCGCGCTTCTCCTCATATCCGTCGCCGAAGAAGTGGAGCTTGACCGGGAGCTTCTCCTGGACCTCAGCGACGACATCAGCGAGACCGTCAAAGACCGCCGTCGTCGGCGCGGTGAGGATGCACTCGGCGAGACGCTCCACAACCTGCTCTTTAAGCTTCTTCTTGCTCGCACAGATCAGGATCGCATACCCCGGGCGCCCGTCAGGGGTCTCATCGGGGGAGACGAAGCAGTCGATTCCAGCCTCTGCCGGACATCCTATGGTAGAAGTCGCAAACCCAACGGCCTCAACCGCGGCTTTGTACGCCCATTCCTCGGTGACAGCGGTGATAACGGGCCGCGCCACCCAGGTCGGGAACGCCTCTGCATAAGTATCGTCGATAGTAACGCCATTTAGTTCCATGGACAGAATACACCTCGTTTGCTACAATGTCACGATGCGGACAGAATAAAGTTTCTTTTTCTCCCGGCGCCGCGGCAGGGGGGAGAGGGACTCAAGTATGGTCTGATCCAGGACGTGCAGTCCGAACGGATGGCACCCGCACTCACCCACTGCCCGGAGGACAGGGATCCGGCAAACCCCGGCGGGAAGGTGTGATTATCTTGCTGCCCGGAGGTATACGCCAGGAAGCGCATAACCGCCGGGCCCGGCGGATCTTCCGGAGGATGAACCAGACCCGCGCCCCCGATCGAACCAGGATTCAAGGAATCATCCCGTGTAAGGGGGCAGCGCAGGCAGATTCTGTGGGCGGGTGATCAGGGTCCGTTTTGGTGATCAGGTGCGGACATACGATACGGGAAGTGAAGAGCCGATGGATACAGGAAAAGATACCTCTCATACCGCGCATTGGATTCCCCGCCTGGTTGCAGGGCCGAGATGAGAGATGGGCGACACCGGGAGAGATTTTGCTCGATCTCATCACCATACTGCGGGTTTGACCACCGTTTTTCACCAAAACACCCGTTTTGGGATTTAAGGGTTCCGGTTTGATCTCCTGTGCGAGAAACTGTTTAGAGAGAGTATTTGCGGCATCGGGTCGACATGAGAAACTTTTTGAAATATATTAATTATCGAATAATCATAGTTCTGGAATATAAGCCTGCCGAATTTCAGAAAGTTTATGTATATTCTTTGACAACTCTGTTTATATCGATTTTTAATCGATCAGATCTGGTGCGTGATAACCATGGCATTCGCATTGCACATCAATATGGAACGATGTACAGGCTGTAACAACTGCGTGGTGGCATGCCCGGTCGACGCTCTCGAGCTCTATACCGAAGATCCGGTTACTACCGAGAAGATCTACAAAGTCAAGGATGGCAAAGCCGTTATCCTGGACTACAACTCTGAGCTCTGCGCCGGTTGCGGCGTATGCGTCGAGGCATGCCCCTATGAAGTTATTAAGCTTGTAGGACCGTGGGAGAGCCGGGCGAAAGCCCGAAAAGTGGAAGCCTAGGAGTGATACTGAAATATGGCATTGTTTCCAAAGTATTCCAAGACGCGAGAAGGACAGAACGTCATCGCGGAGCAGAGGCTCCTGAAGGCGGTTAACAATCTGATCCTGAACGCAGAGACATGCACAGGCTGTGGCATCTGTGTCGATGCCTGCCCTGAGGAAGCGATCGTGCTCGGACCAGTCGGTGCGACACGCCGCGGGGCAATCGACTATGCCGATCCTGTCGATGTCGACCCCGAGAAATGTTCGTACTGTGGCGTCTGTGTCATCATGTGCCCCTTCAATGCGATGACACTCAAGATCGATGGAGAGGAACGGCTCCCGATCCTTGAGAAAGAAGGATTCCCCCAGTATGATATGGTCACTGTAATCGACGAAGAGAAGTGCACCCGGTGCACCATCTGTGAGGAAGTCTGCCCGAGGGACGCCATCGCCCGCGATGTCCCCGCATTTGAGGGTGGCGATGAGGCCGGCAAGCCGCGCCAGTCCGCACTGCAGACAAAGACCACGTTCACCGTCGATGATGAGAAGTGCACCTACTGCGGCATCTGTGGCGAGCTCTGTCCGAGCATCACCGTCGTCCGCAAACCCGTAAGCCCTGAGACCGGCAAGGTCGAAGGAGAGGTTCTGTGGGAGGAGAGCACCTGTGACGGTTGCATGATCTGCGTCGAGGCCTGCCCCGAGGATGCTATTACCCTTGAGCGTGAGTTCGTCGGCGACAAGCTCCCCGGCAAGGTCGATATCCAGCAGGACGACTGCTGTACCTGCAGATGGTGCGTCGAGACCTGCCCGGAGGAAGCGATCACCGTCGAGAAGATCTTCGAGGGTGAGATCGAGATCTACCCCGAGAAGTGCCCCGGAGGCTGTTCGACCTGTGTGGAGGTCTGCCCCTGCAACGCGCTCTACCTGCCTTCCCCAGTCCCTGCAAAGGAATTGACGGGAGGATCAATTGAGCCAAACATCGCCATCAACAAGGACTTCTGTATCTTCTGCGGTGCCTGCGTCAACGCATGCCCGAGCGAGGATGCAATCATCCTGAAGCGAACTGCGATCAGGATGCAGGATGTGGATACAGACCTCTTCAAGGATGTCAAGAGAAAACTGCTCACCACACGGACATCAAAGGTCAAAGAGGCCACCCCCGGAGAGGTTGAGATCAAGATCCTCGGGGAAGTGCAAGAGGCGTGAGGGATAGCCAATGGCAGTGAAGAAAGACTATAAAGACCAGACACTCGCCGAGAGACTCCGGGACAGGAAGTACTACGTTCCCGACAGTAACCCCGAGTTTGTCAAGGAAGTTGAGAAGATCGGACAGACGGCTGCCCACATGTGTTTCCAGTGCGGCACCTGCACCGGATCGTGCCCCTCGGCACCCCGGAGTACGTACCGCATCCGGCTGTTCATGCGAAAGATCAACCTAGGGCTGGAAGATGAGATCCTCACGGACCCGGACCTCTGGCTCTGTACCACCTGCTACAGCTGCACCGACCGGTGCCCGCGGGATCTTGCGCCGACCGATGCGATCATGGCGATGAGGAACCTGGCATTCAAGCGGGATATCGTACCGCGCAACTTCCTCAAGACCGCCCAGGCGATATATGCATCCGGCCACGGGGTTCCAAACAATGATGCGAACCGGGCTGCACGTGTAAAGCTCGGCCTGGATGCAGAACCTGATACGACCCATAAATACCCCGAATACCTTGACGGTATCAGGAAGATTATGGATCACTATCACCTCAAAGAGGATGCAGACAGAATACTCTCGGAGGGGGAGTGAAACCATGAGTAACAGACACCAGTACGCATTTTTCCTTGGATGCATCGCACCGAACCGGTACCCCGGCATTGAGGCTGCGGCAATCAAGACCAGTGCAAACGTCGGTATCGACCTCTTGCCCCTGAAGGGTGCAAGCTGCTGCCCGGCACCGGGTGCATTCGGCTCGATCGACTTAAACGTCTGGTACGCGATGGCCGCCCGGAACGTCGTGCTCGCCGAACAGATGGGCGTGGATATCACCTTGATCTGCAACGGGTGCTACAAGTCCATCTGGGAGGTCAACCACAAACTGAAGCACAACGACGAACTCCGCGACGGGGTGAACGAGGTTCTCAAAGAGATCGATATGGAGTTCAAGGGAACTGTCGACGTCTGGCACCTCGCCGAGCTCTACTACGATCCAGAGATCGTAGGTCTCAAGAAGCTCGCCGACAGCGTCACACGCCCCCTGACCGGCGCAAAGATAGCTGTTCACTACGGCTGCCACCTGATGAAGCCCGGCAAGGAGCGTCATTTCGGGGACACCGAGAACCCGATGTGGATTGAGGAACTCGTCGCCGCTCTCGGCGCCGAACCGGTCCAGTACCGCAACAAGATGCTGTGCTGTGGTGCCGGTGGCGGTGTCCGCGGATACGATCTCGCGCATTCACTGGATATCACGAACGAGAAGATGATCAATCTGCAGGAGGTCGGGGCCGATGCGCTGACCGAGGTCTGCCCGTTCTGCCAGCTCCAGTATGACAGAGGGCAGATCGAGATCGAGGAGAAGTTCGGCATCACCTGGGGACTTCCTGTTCTGCACTACAACGAACTCCTGGGACTGGCACAGGGCATGAGCCCGGACGAGCTCGCGCTCGACCTTCATGCTGTTGATGTTGAGCCATTCCTGAAGAAGATCCTGTGAGGTGCAAAATATGGCAGAAGTCAAGAAATACGAAGAGCCAAGAATTGGCGTTTTTGTGTGCCACTGTGGTACCAACATCGCAGGCTCCATTGACATCAAAGCGGTAATGGAGTATGCGAGTACGCTCCCGAATGTCGTCATCGCTGACGACTACCAGTATATGTGCTCAACTCCCGGTCAGAACAAGATCGGGGAGGCCATTGAGGAGCAGAAGCTGACCGGAGTCGTCGTCGCAGCGTGTTCTCCCCGTCTGCACGAGCCCACGTTCCGTGCCGCAACCAAGGAAGGTGGTTTGAATCCCTTCCGGTTTGAGATGGCAAACATCCGCGAGCAGAACTCGTGGGTGCACATGCACCAACCCGAGGAAGCCACTGATAAGGCGAAGGATGCAGTCCGGATCGCCGTAGCAAAGGCATCGCTCCTCGAGGATCTCATACCAAAGAGTGTCCCCGTAGAGCGGGCAGCGATGGTCGTCGGCGGAGGTGTCGGCGGCATGCAGGCAGCCCTTGACCTTGCGAGCGCTGGTATCAAGACCTACCTCGTTGAGAAAGAACCCTCCATCGGCGGCAAGATGTCTCAGCTCGACAAGACGTTCCCGACGCTGGACTGCTCGCAGTGTATCCTTACCCCGAAGATGGTGGATGTCTACCGGCATGAGAACATCGAACTCCTCACCTACACCGAAGTCGAGGCAGTCGAGGGCTACATAGGCAACTTCGACGTGACCCTCCGGAAGAAGGCACGTGGTGTTATGACCCCTGACGAGGCCACAGAGCGCGGCATCATCGGCGGCGGGTGTAACGGGTGCGGCGACTGTGAGGATGTCTGTCCGGTCATCAGACCAAACCCCTTCGAGCTCGGCATGTCGCCGATGAAGGCGATCTACATCTACCACGCACAGGTCTCACCGCTGATCTACACCATCGACTTCGATTCCTGTGTCAAGTGCGGTCTCTGTGTCGATGTCTGCGGCGATAAGAAGGCTATCGAACTCGACGCACAGGATACGTTTGAGACCGTCAAGGTCGGCACCATCGTCCTCGCCACGGGATACGACATCTTCCCGGTCGAGGAAAAGCACGAGTGGGGCTACAAGAACTACGACAACGTCATCACGAGCCTTGAGTTCGAACGCCTGATCTGTGCATCCGGCCCGACCGGTGGCCACCTCATCCGCCCGAGCGACGGCGCAACCCCGAAAAAGGTTGGATTCGTCCTCTGTGCAGGATCTCGTGACAATACCGGCGTCGGCAAGCCCTACTGTTCACGGTTCTGCTGCATGTACTCCCTCAAGCACGCCCACCAGATCATTGAGAAGATCCCCGGTGCGGTGCCCTACATCTTCTACATGGACATCCGGTCCTTCGGAAAGATGTACGAGGAGTTCTACTACCGTATCCAGGATGAGGGTGCGAAGTTCATCCGTGGCAGGGTTGCAAACATCCAGGAAGACCCGGTGACCAAGAATCTCCACATCAACACAGAGGATACGCTCCTCGGCCGGCCCATCGATGTAGAAGTCGACATGGTCGTGCTCGCGGCAGCCGTCCAGCCCGCTGCTGAGACCGAGGCGACACGGAGGCTCTTCGGCGTCTCCTGCTCGCAGGATGGCTGGCTCCTTGAGGCACACCCGAAGCTGAACCCCTGTGGCACAACCACTGCCGGTGTTTACCTCGCCGGTGTCTGCCAGGGACCGAAAGATATTCCTGATACGGTCGCCCAGGCGGAGGGTGCAGCGTCCGCAGCGTCTATCCCGATTCACCGGGGTGAGGTGGAGCTTGAACCCTACTTCGCCGTCTGTATCGAGGACATATGCGCCGGATGTGGAATGTGTATCAACCTCTGTCCCTACCAGGCCCTCGCGCTCGTCGAGAAGGACGGTCGCACGGTCATGCAGGTCACCGAGGCCAAGTGTAAGGGCTGCGGTACCTGCGGCGGGTTCTGCCCTGGCGGCGCGATCAGGATGCAACACTTCACAACGCCACAGATCGTAGCACAGATTGATGCATTCCTGCTTGGAGGTGAACAGTAAAATGGCAGACGAGAACTGGAAACCAAAGATCATCGCCATCATCTGCAACTGGTGTTCCTACGCTGGTGCAGATCTTGCCGGCAGCGCCCGTACCCAGTATCCAACCGACATCCGTGCCATCCGGGTGATGTGCACGGGCCGGGTCGACCCGCTCTTCATCATGAAGGCGTTCCAGGACGGGGCGGACGGCGTGCTGATCTCCGGCTGTCACTTCGGCGATTGCCACTACCTTGAGGGCAACTACAAGGCAGCCAAGAGGATGTTCCTCTTGAAGAGTGTCCTCAAGAATATCGGTCTTGACGACAAGCGTCTCCGGATGACCTTCGTCTCTGCATCTGAGGGTGCAAAGTGGGCCACGGTCATGGAAGACGTCGTCAATACCGTTACTGAGCTGGGCCCAAGCCCGCTCAATGAGTTTGCCAGATAAATAATAATACAATAACCAGACAGGGGATGAATAATAATGGCAATCATAGTGAATCTGATCACGGGACGCTCGATCCAGCAGGGGGTGTCGATGGAGGCGGGGAAGGATAAACCCGCCTACACCGCCGCCTGCGGGATCATTGAGCTCGACCCGGCGGATTTCAAGAGACTTGGAGCTTTCCGCAACACGAACGTACGCGTAACCAGCAAGTACGGTAGCGTCATCGTCAAGGCGGTCGAAGCGACCCAGGGGCCCCACCCCGGTGTAGCGTATATACCGATGGGACCCTGGGCAAACATGGTGATCAACCCGAATACCTACTCAACCGGGATGCCCACATTCAAGGGCACACCTGTTGAGGTGGAGATAGCCAAGAACGAACTGATTCTCGGTTCGCTTGAGCTGGTCCGTAAGGGATGCAGGGGTGAGCTCGCATGACAAAGACCATAACTGACGTGATCTGTCCGTTCTGCGGGACGCTCTGCGATGACCTTGAGGTCGTCGTCAGCAAAGATGGAAAGAAGCTCCTGGAGGTTTACAACGCTTGTGCCATCGGTGCCGAGAAGTTCCTCCACTCTCAGGCAGAGGACCGCCTCACCCGGCCTCGTATGAGGCAGGAAGATGGATCCTGGAAGGAGATCACCTACGATGAGGCGATCGAGTATACTGCAAAGATACTCACTGAGGCTAAAAAACCCTTGATGTACGGCTGGAGTTCAACGAACTGTGAGGCACAGGGCGTCGGATCCGAGATAGGTGAGTACGTCGGGGCGGTCATGGATAACACCGCGACCGTCTGCCACGGGACATCGCTCATCGCCGTTCAGGATATCGGTATACCGAGCTGCACACTCGGTGAGGTCAAGAACCGTGCCGACCGTATAGTCTTCTGGGGCTGCAACCCGGCACATGCTCATCCGCGACATATGTCGCGCTACTCGATCTTCCCACGGGGATTCTTCACCGGTAAGGGACATACAGGCCGCAAGATGGTCGTCGTCGACCCGAGGGTCACCGATACCGCTCGCATCGCGGATGTCCACCTGCAGATCGAGCAGGGACGCGATTACGAGCTCCTCGATGCGCTCCGTGTGGCATTCAAAGGTGAACAGCTCCCGGATGTCGTCGCTGGCATCCCGAAGGAGAAGATTATCGAGGTCGCGGATACGCTCAAGAGCGGCCGGTTTGTGATCATCTTCTTCGGTATGGGCGTGACCCAGTCACTCGGGAAGAACCATAACATCGATGCAGCAATCGCGGTCACACGTGACTTAAACGAGTACACGAAGGCCGCCATTATGCCGATGCGCGGGCACTACAACGTCACCGGTTCCGGCCAGGTCTGGGGCTGGCAGTTCGGGTTCCCCTTCGCGGTGGATCTCTCCCGCGGATTCGCCCGCTACAACCCGGGAGAAACAACTTCGAACGATCTGCTCCGCCGGGACGAGGTAGATGCTGTCTTCGTTCTCGGAAGCGATCCCGGTGCGCACTTCCCCTTCAGCTCGGTGAAGAAGATCTACGGTCTTCCCTCGGTCGCCGTCGAACCGCATGAGACACCGACTACCGAGGTCTGTAAGGTTCATGTCCCGGTCGCCTTCGTGGGCGTCGAGGTGGGCGGGTGCGCCTACCGGATGGATAACGTACCGATCGAGACGAGAAAGGTTGTAGATGCTCCTGAGGGTATGATGACCGATGAAGAGTTCCTCACGCACGTCCTCGCACGTGTCAAAGAGATCAAGGGGATATAAGGGATGACAGAATATCTTATCAAGAACGGTTTCGTCTTCGACCCGGTGCTCGGGATCAGGGGTGATGTGGCCGACGTCGCAATCAAGGACGGCAAGATCGTCGAGACGAACGCGGTCAAGAGTCCGAAGGTCATCGATGCTACCGGCAGAACCGTCATGGCAGGCGGTGTCGATGTCCATGCCCACGTCGCCGGTCCGAAGGTGAACATCGGCCGGAACTTCCGGCCGGAAGACAAACTATTCAATACCCGGCCCGGTCGCGGCGTCGAGCGGATGCAGGGCGGGTTCTCGGTGCCGACGACCATCAGGACCGGCTACAACTATGCCCGCATGGGGTATACGACCGTTATGGAGGCGGCCATGCCGCCGCTCTATGCCCGGCACACCCACGAGGAGATGCGGGACACACCGATCATCGATCAGGGCGCTTTCCCGGTCTTCGGGAACAACTGGTTCGTACTCGAGTACCTCAAGAACAACGAGATCGAGAACGCGGCGGCCTACATCGCATGGCTCCTCCGCGCCACGAAAGGCTACGCGGTCAAGGTCGTCAACCCCGGCGGTACCGAGGCATGGGGCTGGGGCCTGAACTGTGAGAACGTCCACGACCCGGTCCCTTACTTCGATATCACCCCGGCACAGATCGTGAAGGGGCTCATCGAGGCAAACGAGTACCTGGGTCTCCCGCACTCGATGCATATCCATGCAAACAACCTCGGGAACCCCGGTAACTACACGACGACGCTCGATACCTTCAAGATCTCAGAGGGGATCAAGCCGAAGGGCCGGTTCGGTCGCGACCAGGTGATGCACCACACCCACGTCCAGTTCCACTCCTACGGGGGCGACTCCTGGGGGAACATGGAATCCAAAGCGGATAGTATCATGGACTACGTGAACTCCCATGATAACATCACCATCGACATGGGTCAGGTGACGCTCGATGAGACCACGACCATGACCGCCGACGGACCATTCGAGCACCACCTCACCGAACTCAACCACCTGAAGTGGGCAAACTCTGATGTGGAGCTCGAGACTGCTGCGGGCGTCGTGCCGTATGTCTACAGCCCGAACATCAAGGTCTGCGCCATCCAGTGGTGCATCGGTCTTGAGCTCGCGCTTCTCGCGAAGGACCCGATGCGGGTCTTTATGACCACCGACCACCCGAACGCCGGGCCGTTCATCCGCTACCCGCGTATCATGAAGTGGCTGATGTGCCAGGAGGCACGGGAACAGCAGCTCGATGCTTTCAAGCACAAGGACAAGGTCATCGACGCCACACACATCGCCGGCATCGACCGCGAGCTCGATCTCTACGAGATCGCACAGATGACCCGTGCGGGCTCCGCAAAGGCACTCGGCATCAGCGATATGTACGGTGGGCTTGCGCCGGGCCTCATGGCGGATGTTGCGGTCTTTGACTTCAACCCGAACGAACCTTACGTGCCGGATGATATCGAGAACGCCTTCTCGAATGCTGAGCACCTCTTCAAGACCGGTGTCCACGTCATCAACAACCACGAGATCGTCTCGAACGGAAACAAGAGGACGCTCTGGGTGAACGCCAGGGTGAACGAGAACCCACAGGTGATGCGTGACGTCAAGGAGAAGTTCCTCCGCTACT
>Ga0265293_10011318_pt1 | contig 12178 bp, 7 predicted proteins | sample Munlanlewell138R_FD_192505 | JGI IMG/M metagenome (GOLD analysis project Ga0265293, IMG submission 192505) | Leachate microbial communities from a municipal landfill in Southern Ontario, Canada - Leachate well 138R | ecosystem: Engineered > Solid waste > Landfill > Unclassified | place: Canada... | reverse complement strand
TTGGCTCGAGAAACCGGCAGTGGGCGAGCAATGCATCGGCGTTGATCCTACTGGTATCCAAAACCACCCACGCGCGCAACGGCTCGGGGGAGGCGACGCCCCTGCTTAGCCATTCCCTGGACTCGGGGGCGGCCTGGGCGAGCCTGGCTTTTCAGGCCGAAAACCTGGGCTGGCGCACCCATGCCATCGGCGGGTTCGACCGCCAGAAAGCCAGGGAGGTCGCGCAGGTGCCCGACGGTTTCCACGTGGAGGTGACCATCGCGGTGGGCAGGCAGGCGGATGCCTCGGCCCTGGCGGAGGAATTTCAGGTACGCGAAAAACCCAGTGAACGCATCCCCGTGGGGGACCTGGTTGCCGAGGGAACCTTTCTCTTCGATCAATAGCAGAAGACCCACGAATGAAAAATCTCTGGCGAATCATTCAATACATCCCCGAATACCGCGGCCGGGTGGTCGGCGTTATCCTGGTGGGCACCGCGCTGGGCTTTATCGGCACAGCGACACCCTATATCTACAAGGGCATCGTCGATGCCGTTTCGCGCCTGCTGGCGGGCACGATCACCTTCGAAACGGCGAGCTGGACCGTCACCTGGCTGCTGGCGGGTTTTTTTACCCTGCGCATGGGGGTGGTGGTGTTTGGCGCCCTGCAAAACAAGCAGGCCGACGATCTCTGGCTCGATGCGGTCAGCACTTTCCGCCAGCGCGTTTTCGACAATATGACGCAAAAGTCCATCGATTACTTCGAGAAAACCCGCGTCGGCGAAATCATGGACCGCTTCGGCACCATCACCACCATCACCATGTGGCTGTCGTCCCTGACCGAGGGCACGCTGGCCAACATTCTGCAAATGCTCTTCATCATCATTGTCTTGCTGATAAAATCGCCCGCTGTCGGGCTGATGATGGCGGCGGTCCTGATCTTCAACTTCTGGATTTCCTACCGCACCGTCGGTTGGACCAGGCCGCACCGGCGTGGCTGGCAGGAGTTTGCCGGGCGCATGACCGGCCTTCTGGCGGAAATGGTCGGCAATATCGCCACGGTGCGCAGCTTTGGCGGCGAACCGGCGGTCAAGCAGCGCTACGACGACACCCAGGCGCAATGGAAGATCGCGCGGGACAACCTGCACAAAACCCAGTGGCGCTCGGAGCAGGCGCTGAACGTCGTCAATACCTTCGGAGTCTTCGTCGCGGTGGTGCTGATCACTTACGGGGCCCTGCACGGCAAATTCACCACCGGGGATATTCTGCTGGTGCTGACCCTCACCCAGAACCTGATCAATTCCATCGCGCCGATTTCGCGCCAGATCAACCAGGCCAGCGAGATCGAGAGCGCGGCGGAGCGCCTGGTGGAACTGCTCGATGTGGAATCCGAACAGGCCGACAAGCCGGACGCCATTCTCCTTACGCGCCTGGAGAGCATCACTTTTGCCGATGTCAGCTTCCGTTACCCTGGCACTGATGATTTTGCCCTGAAACATGCCTCCTTTCATGTCGATGCCGGTGAAACCCTGGCCCTGGTGGGCAGCAGCGGCAGCGGCAAGACCACGATCGTGAAGCTGCTGATGCGCTTTTACGATCCCACCAAGGGCGTGATCCTGGTCAATGGCCGCGATTTGCGGGATTACCAGCAGCGCAGTGTGAGAGCCGTCATGGGCGTGGTATTGCAGGATGTGGCGCTGTTCAACGACAGCATCGGCGAAAACATCGCCTTTGCCCGTCCCGACGCGACGGACGGTGAAATCAGGGCGGCGGCGCAGGCCGCCAACGCCGACGCTTTTATCAGCCGTATGCACAAGGGTTATGAAACCCTGGTGGGTGAGCGCGGTATCAAGCTGTCCGGCGGCGAGAAGCAGCGGGTGGCCATTTCCCGGGCGATATTGAAAAATCCGCAACTGATCATTCTCGACGAGGCCACCAGCGCGCTGGATTCCGAATCCGAGCATCTGGTGCAGCAGGGCCTCGAAAAACTCATGACCGGGCGCACTTCCGTGATCATCGCCCACCGGCTCAGTACCGTGATGAATGCCGATACCATACTGGTGTTGCGCAACGGCGAGATTCTCGAACGGGGTACCCACGGGGAGCTGTCGGTTCAGACGGGCGGCTTGTATGCGCATCTGTTCGCGCTGCAAACCCGGGGTGGCAAGGCGCTTGTCGGCGTGCACTGACTTTTTTGGGATTGCTTCGCCGGTATTTCCGTGCCGGATCGTAAATCCCGAGACTGGCGCACAACTCGGCGCTCCAGCACGGTTTCATTCGGCGCGCTGTATCCACCAACTGGTGATCAGAAAAATCGGGATCCAGATCAGAAACAGGCCCTGCAATCCCAGCAGTTCACCCAGTAACCCGCCGCCAATGGCGCCGACGAAAGAGCCGGACATATTGGTCAGATTGTAAATTCCCGATATTTTGCTTTTGTTGATCGCCAGCCGGCTCAGTTGCAGGGTTCTCGACATCCCGATCAGCGCCGAACCGCTGCACAGCAGAACGGTTCCCAGTACCAGGGCCCAGTAATCGACGGATGTCCCGAGCAGTGCCAGACCGAGTACGGCGAGCGCCACGCTGAGTTGCTGAATACGGCTTCTGGAAAACCGGTCGAGCAAATGTCCGAGCCCGAAAGAAGCCAGTACCGTTGTCAGGCCCTGTACGGTAATCAGGGTGACTGCCAGTGGCTGGGACAGATTCGCCACGGTAAGCGCCAGTACAAGGATAAAGGTGGTAAAAACCTGGGTGGTGGCGCTGTTGACGAATTCGATGATGCAACTGTTGCGCACCGCGGGGATTTTCCACAGTTCCAGCACCTGCTGCCACATGCCCTGCCGCGCCTCTTCCTGTGGGTTTCTCTCCTTCGGCAGATCTTCCGCGGCGACTGCGATCTTTTCTTCACCGGGCAATACATTGCTGCCGAACACGGCCATAAGTCCGAACAGCAGGGCGATCAGCATGTAGCTCCATAAAAAATCCAGGTAGGCGATTACCGCTGTGGCGAGAAAAGGCCCGAGAATCAGGGTGCCGAAAGACTGCGAGCCGCGATACCAGCCGGCCCTGGCGGCGCCCAGGAACTTCAACTGCTGGAGAAAGGAGCTGTTCATCGACACGGTGCGAAACGGAATGGCGAGGCTGATCAGGCCGCGGGTGATCGCCACGCCCCACCAGGCGGTCATCCAGGGAATGAGGCAGGTGATGACCATGGGAAACAGGCTCGCCACCGCGTACACGCGCTTTGCGCCATAGTGTGCAATGATGAATCCGGCGGGCAGGGTGACTATCAGCCGGCCAAAGGTTTCGAAGGCGGCGATATAGCCGATCTGGGCGTTATTGGCGCCGAGTTCGAGGGCATAGAGCGTCGTCAAGACGCGTCCCAGGCCGACGCTGACGCCGGCAATGACGGCAAGCAGCATGAAGTTGCCGATCACCATCTGGCTTTCGCCCTGGAGTGTATTTGTCGGTTGTCGATGTGTGTTCAATGGTGTCCTTGTTCGAATGCAGGCAATGATGGAATCTGTGCTGATGGCGAGAATCGTATCGACTCGACTCGCTGATTAGGGATACCTGCGCAGTGAAAAGCGCAAATTTCCCAAAATGGCGCACGGGGTGGGTATTTGACCGGCAGGTAGCCGGCAGGCACTCCAATAAAAATTCCCCTGCCGGATATTTGCATAGTTTCCGGCCGGGGTGTGTCGAGAGGTGGATCTTGCTGGTATCAGGTGGTTGTCGTCAGGTCCGTGGTTTCCAGAATCGCGCGCAGCGATCTGTCCGACCGGGTTGAAAGCACGGGTCTGTCCACCTCGAAGGGCAACAGGGGAAAGACCTGCTCGGCGACGCGATAGGCTTCGTTGAGGCGTGGGCTGCCGGACAGGATAAAGGTGTCGATGCCGGCGTTGTAGTATTCCAGCAGACGGTCGGCCACCGTTTGCGGCGATCCCACCAGGGCGGTGCCGGGTCCTTTGCCGGTCAGAGTGTAGCCTGCCCAGAGGTTGGGGGCGATCTCGAACTCGCGCGCGCTCTTGCCCAGATGCTTGTTTTTTACCAGCGCGGTGGTGCGCTGCACGCCTACCGAATCGGAGGTGGCGCGCACTTTCAGCGCCACTTCGATTTTGTCCTTGTCGAATCCGTCATAGATGCGCTGGGTTTCGGCCCAGGCTTCGTCGTCGGTGTCGCGCACGATAAGGTGCAGCCGTATGCCGTACTTCAGGGTGCGCCCGAACTGTTTTGCTTCGTTTTTGACCCGCTGGATTTTTTCAACGGCCATGTCGAGCGGTTCGCCCCAGGTCAGGTAGGTCTGCATCTGCCGCGCGGCGAGGGTGATCGCCGGGTCCGATGAGCCGGCGAAGAACAGTTCGGGGTGAGGTTTCTGCACACTCTCGACCTGCAATTGCGCCCCCCGGGCGCTGATGTGTTCACCTTCGACGGTGGTTTGCCTGCCTTCGAACACTTGGCGGAACAGCCCCCAGTATTCTTCCGCCATGGCGTAACGCTTGTCGTGTTCGAGGAACAGCCCGTGGGCCAGGGCGATTCGCGTCTCACCGAGGATAGCGTTGATCAGCAGGCGACCGTTGGACAATTTGTCCAGCGTCGCCGCCTGGGAAGCCAGTTGCAGGGGCGATGTGACCCCCGCGTAGGCCGCGACCAGGAACTTGACACGCTCGGTGTGCTGTGACAGGGCGGCGGCCGTGGTCCACATATCCGCCCCGCCGGCGCCTATCGCCAGCAGGTAACCCGTATAGCCCAGGTGATCCAGGGCGCGCGCCAGGATTTGCGGCGGGTGCCTGTTGTCGTCGCCGTAGCGCCACAATATTCTCATACTCATAGCTAATCTCCCACAGGGTGTATCGGGGCTGCCGCCAGAAGGCGATTGTCTACTGTGCGCTCCGCAAGCCTTTACAGGCGGCCCGTTGCTCGTCGTTGGCAGATGGGTCCGCTGCCGTTGAAATCGCGACCCAGGGTGGTCTCTATGATGCTGCCTTGAGCGTAATCTCGGACTCATCCTCCGAGGCCAGGAGCAGCCGCGCCTGTTGCAGGGGGCCATAGACAATCCATTCGGCAAAGTCGAAATCCTCCGGCAAAAATCCCCACTCGAACAGGAAGTTTTTCTGGTGTTCCAGTCCGGCGACGACGTTGGCGTCCAGGCTCGGGATCAGGCGATTGTGCAGCTCGTGGCCGTAAGCCGCTGCGGCGTCTTCCGTGGTGCTGCGGGTTTCGTGGGCGACCAGTTCGAGGGCCTGTGCCGGGTTCTGGGCCGCCCAGTATCCGGTGCGCAGCAGCACGGCGAGATAGCGGGCAACCAGATCGGGCCGCTGAGCCACCAGGTCGCGGTCGGCGGTAATCGGCCGCGGCACCGCGTTGTTGACGTGAGCGAGAGGGTCGGGGTGCGCGCTGATCTCGAACAGGACTTTCAGTCCGTGCTTGCGTATATTCTTGATCGCGCCGGGGCCCTTGATGTAGGCGGCATCGATTTCGCCGCTGTCCAGCGCCTGGAGCACCGAGCGCCTGTTGTCGTCGCTTCCCGACAGCACGCCGGTGGCGGGATTTTCGCGGATATTCAGCCTGGGCGCCGCTATATCGACGAAATTCACATCGTCCGCCGCAATGCCGGCAATTTTCAGGGTGGTGATGAAGCCGTGCAGCGCGCTGGCGCGACTGTGGTCAACCAGTTCGCCCTCATGCTTTGGCAGGCCCAGATTGCGCCCGCGCAGATCGGCTATGTCCGCCAGGGTCGAATCGGCGCGGGTGACGATGGCCTGGAATTCCTCGACCCAGGTGATGCCGACGACGACGGTCGGCTGGCCGATGGACTTTGCCCAGATCGCGGGCACGTTGCCGCCTTCGCGAAACTGGTTGCGCAGGCTGTTATCGTAGTGGCTTGCGCGGACGGCTTCATCTTCAGAGGCGCGCACCGACTCCAGTGAAATGTCGATGGCGGCGAACGATTCCTGCAGCCAGCTCTGCTGGAACGCCAGGCTGGATGCGGTGGGCACGGCGCAGCGCGTATACCACAGGGTGGAAATGTCATTGTCCGTGGTGCTGTTTTCCGCTTGCGATTTTTGTGTGGCTGTCATGATTTCTACTCCTTTGTCAGGCAGTGGATAGGGTAAAAACGGGGAATCTGCGTCATTCAACGATGTCCCAGCTGAAGCGTTTCACTTCCTGGATGTGTTTGCCCTCGATGCGTATCAGCTTGGCCGGTCCCTGGCGGCTGGGTGAATGGATATCTCCCTCGTTGTAGGTGATGGCAATGCCGGGCGAGAGCACCCGGGCGCCTTTTTGCCGCACTTTGCCTGGCACTTCCGCGCTGGCCTGTTCGACGATTTCCCAATCCTGCACCAGGCTTTCGCCCGCCACCTGGCCGTAGATGGCCCAGGAGACGCCGTGGTCGTGGGGCTGGGTCTGTTTGGCGGCGTGGTAGACGTGGGCGAGGATGGCAAAACCCAGGTCCGGGTCGTGATACAGAACCTCGCGCTGGGGCTGGTCGTCGTGGATGTGCTGCTCGGTGAACTCCTTGTCCACCAGCACTTCCTGCAGCAGCAGGCGCGCCTTTTCCCTGCCGTTCGGGCCGGGGTCGTCGAGCAGAAAATTGCGCACTTGGTTGGAAAAATCTTCCAGGGTAATGGTCATGGTGTTGTCTCCTGTTGAAAATGGGTTACCAGCGTCGTGTATAGCTCAGGATCCAGTTGCGCTCCGGTCCCTCTGTGCGCCCCCAGCCATTGACTGAAGAGGATTGGCTTACCACGGAGCCGTGTACGTAGTGTTCCTTGTCGAAGATATTGTTGACGGAAAAAGTCACCTGGTCCTTGCTGTCATAGGTTTCATAGCTGATGCGGAAATTGGCGAGACCGTAGGCTTTCTGTTGCAGGAGCGGGTTGTCCTGGTTGTTGACGTAGAAGAATTGCCGGTCCTGAAAGCGGTAGTCGCCGCTCAGGATGATCGCGTTGCCGTTGTCAAAGGGGACGCGGTAATCCGCCTGGAACAGGGCGGTGGCGTGGGGAGAGCGCACGAACTCGCTGCCCCTCAAACGGGTATCGGTATCCTCCACGGTGAAGGCGTTGAATTCCGTGCGCAGCAGGCCGAGGTTGGCATTCACACTCAGGCGCTCGGTTACCAGGGCCTGTACTGTCACTTCAGCACCGTAGCCCGTGCCTTTCGGAATATTCTGCAGCACGCTGAGGTTGTCCCTGACACCGAGGTCGGGGTTGGGGGCACCATAGGGACCGGAGATGTTTACCTGAGCGTCTTCGAAGTTATAGCCAAAGACGGACAGGTTCAGGTTCAGACGGTTGTTGAACAGCTCGGACTTGTAGCCGGCCTCGAGGGAGTCGAGGGTTTCCGGATCGAGTACCTTGAGCTGATCGGCGCGGGAGATGTTGGTATTGAAGCCACCGGCCTTGATACCCCGCGCATAGCGCAGATAGACGCGCTTGTTGTCGGCGATTTCGTAGGACGGCGTGATATCGTAGGTTACCGCGTTCCACGTTTTGTCGTGATTGGCATCGGCGTAGGTGAACGTATTGGTCCCGCCAAGAATGGCGCCCTTGTTGACCGTCGCCAGCCAGTTGGCCTGATCGCCAAAAGTCGTGTCGTTGCCCCAGGTCGTCCTGTACGCCTTGACGGTTTTATTTTCGTTGGTGACCCGGATGCCCGTTGTCAGGTTGAATTTGTCGGTAAAGTTGTAGGTCGTGCTGAGAAACAGCGCATAACTTTCCGAGTCGAATGTATAACTCTGGTCCACCAGGCGATTGTTGGCGGAATCCCTGCCGGTCGCCAGGGGAATTCCGGCGAATGTGGCCGTGAACAGTTGCCGTTCGTATTCGTTGGTGAAGTAGTGGAAACCGGCTATCCAGTTGAATCTGTCGGTGCGCGGCGAAGTCAGCCGTATCTCCTGGCTGATCTGATATTCCGAGTTGGTGTTGTCGGTGGCGTTGGCGGAGAACAGGGCAGGGGCGGCGATGGAATAGTTATTGAATTTGTCGTAGGCGCTGATGGACGTCAGTTGGTAGTCGCCCAGGTTGTATTGTATGCGCAGATTGACACCGTTCTGTTCGAGCGTGTTCTGGTTGGTCGATGTGCCGTCGGGACCTTCAATAACGTCGTTGCGTGGATTGCGCTGAATGAGCGGCCAGTAATAGTCTGTGCCGGGATTTCGCACTGAACCAGCAGGGGATCTGCCGTCCGTTTCGTACTTGCGGTGATGAAGATTGATGGTCGAGGTCAAGTCAGGCGAAAAAACCGCCAGCAGTTGTCCCCGTACGACTCTATCCTGCACGGTGTTTTCCTTGCCGCCCGTGGTTATATTGCGATACCTGGGCCCCACTTCATCCTGGTGGAACGAAAGCCGTCCGGCCAGCTTTTCATCGATGATTCCGCCGCCGATGGCGCCTTCGAGCAGTTTGAGGTCATCGGTGCCGTGGCTGAGCTTGAGGTAGCCATCGGGCGCGAAGCGCGGCTGTTTGGAAATGATGTTGATCGCGCCGCCGGTGGTGTTTTTTCCCCACAGGGTGCCTTGGGGACCGCTCAGCACTTCCACCCGCTCGAGGTCGAAAATCGGCAGGCCCGTATACTCCGAGTTGGCGATATAAACGTCGTCGTGATAGACCCCGATAGGGCTGGTGGCATCGGGCTGCGGATTGCCTGTGCCGATCCCCCGAATCCACCACCTGGGTTTTCCATGGTTGGCTCCGAATGCGGATGCGTTAGGGATGTAGTTCAGCACTTCCTGGGCGGAGGTGCCGATTTCTTCTTTCAGAAATTTGTCGCCGCCCAGAACATTCAGGGTTACGGGAACTTCCTGAATCGCTTCCTCCCGTTTCTGCGAAGTGACTATGACGGTGGACAGACGCAGGGGCTGAGAGCCCTCAGCGCTGTCGCGCACTTGTTCCTGTGCGAGGGACTGACTGGCCGCGAGCGACAGGGAAATCAGGGCCAGCCCTGCCTGTCCAAGTTTCCTGTGTCCGGCGATGGTGCGCCATATCGGCGATAAAGCGAAAGTGCTGGCGGGCATGAATCATTTCTCCTCTCTGTGGTTGGTGTAACTGTCGTTTTTCAATTGATGAGCTGCAGTGCTTGCCTGTGCGGCAATTTTCATGTCAGGTGCCTTCCTCTCGACGAAAATTGCCGGCTGCACGCCGTTTTCCCACCATGTCGCCAGTGCCCACTCGTTGGCGCTGTAGTACAGCGGCAGGGTTTCGGGTTGCCGCAGTCGTTTGTGGTGGATGACGTAGTGATCGGTCAAATATCGCCAGGGAATGAAGTAATGGCTGTGAATCAGTATGCGGTCCAGTGCCCGCGCGGTCATTTCCAGCTCATGCTGGTCGCTGGCGTTGAGCAGTTTCTGGATGAAGTGATCGACTGCGCGGGATTTCACGCCGAGGTAATTTTCGGAGCCTTTCGTGTCTGCCGCAGCGCTGTTGAAGTGGCGCCACAGCTCGTCCCAGGGCAGCCTTCCCTCACGCATGTTGACGGTTCTGTAATCGAAATCGAAGTTGCGCAGGATCGCTCTTTCGGTCGCGGGATCGGCAATTTTTCTGCGAACGTCGATACCCAGTCTGATCAGGTTCTGGTAGATGGGTGCGTTATAGGGGTGCTGTACCCTGCGATCGAAAAATTCGATGCTGAACTGTTCGCCTTCGGCATTGCGCAGGCCGCCGTCGCGGAACGTCCAGCCGGCTTCGGCGAACAGTTCCAGCGCTTTTTCCATATTTTTACGGAAGGCTTCGGCAGGCTGAAGTCCTTCCACTTGCGTGGTCGGCTGGGAGAACATGGGGCCGAACGCCGCTTCAGGTATTTCTCCGCGCCAGGGTTCGAGTAGTTCGATTTCCCCAGGGCTGGGCAGTCCTTCCGCGGCCAGGGAGGTGGTGGAGAAGTAACTGTCGATCCGCTTGAATTCGCTGTCAAAAATCCGGTCGTTTATCCATTCGAAATCCAGCGCGTAATTCAGCGCCTGGCGGACCCGTGGATCGCGGAATCTTTCCTTGCGCAGATTGACTATCCAGCCATTCATTGCCGGTGGATTCCTGTGGGGGAATAACTTTTTGACCAGCTCGCCGCTGTCGAAGCGTTTGCCGATGTACTGGCAGCACCAGTAGCGCATGGCGGATTCGGTGTGAAAATCGAATTCTCCGGCGCGCAATGCGGCAACTTGAGTATCTTTATCCTTGTAGACTTTATAGATCACAGTGTCGAAATTGAATGTGCCTTTTCTGACTGCATGATCTTTCGCCCAGTAGTGTGGATTGCGTCTATAGGTGATTCCGCGACCACTGCGGTAGTTGTCTATCAGATAGGGGCCGGAGGTGATCGGCTCGTCGAGCAGAAGTTGGGCAAAGCTTTTTGTTTCGCCGTTTTCGCTTTCGCCCCACTTGCGGGAGAAAACCGGCAGACTGCCGGCGATAAAGGATATGTCCCGGCCCTTGCGGTTGAATTCGAAGCGTATATGCTGCTGGTCTACTATATGAACATGATTTATCTCAGAAAAATAAGCACGATAGCGTGGGCTGGCATGTGGGCCGGTCAGCATCCGGAATGAATGGGCAACATCCTCCACGGTAACTTTGTCACCATTGGAAAATTTCGCCGCCTGGTTCAGGCGGAAGGTCACTGTGGTCAGCTCATCATTCAGTTCAATATCGTCGGCCAGCAACCCATATTGGGTGTTGATTTCATCCATGCTATTGACGGTCAGGGTTTCAAACATGAGTTCTACCAACCCGGGCGCAACCGAACCTTTCAGGCTAAAGGGGTTGAATTTGTCAAAATTGCTGTTGGGACTGATTAATGCAAATGTGATGGAACCGCCTTTGGGAGCGTCGGGATTTACGTAGTCAAAACGTGTGAAATCGGCCTGGTACTTCGGATCTCCGAATAAGGCGATTGCATTTGCAGCGTGACTATAGGGTGTAAAACTCATGATCAAGACCAGACATAAAGTTCGGCTAAAAATATTTTTTACACTCTGCATGTCGTTACCGGGAATTTCATTTTCTGCGAATATATTTCTATGCGTGTGCAAGGTTATCCTTTGTCATTCGAGGTGTTCATTGATCTCGGATAACGAGGGGTGGTTGCAGAAAGCGAGCCAATTTTTTGAGGCTGAGAGAGTTCTTTCTTAAGGCTTTGAATCGTATGGGTTATTTGTTTTTTCGGGGATGGAGATTATTTCTTTTGGAAAAGCTATTGATGATTTTTGAACAGCTGCCTGCGTGGCATTTGTGCAAATGCCAGCAGTATTAATAGTCCTGTATAAGCAGGACCGCATCGAATCTGCTCTGTCTGTGGATTTGGTCAACCCTTCTCCTGGAATTCGGGGTTATCCAATCTTGTTGATAGGTGTGTTGGTGGTTGGCTTTGCAGCATGCCTTGAATCATGTAGCGTCCGCAGTTGCCGTTGAGGCTTCGGGCGGCCTGTTACGGCGCCCCGACATGGAAAGTACAGCAGCAGAATATAAAATATGCTGGAGCGTGGTATTGGGAGAGGTATATGTCAGGTGTCGTGTGGCCGCGGTATGGCTATCGCGTCTGCCTGGCATCCCATCTAGACGGCGACTTTTGCCACCGGCGCTATCGCCACCGGCACCGACTTGAACGCCGGTGTCTGACTGCGCGGGTCGCGCTCGGTGCCGATCAGCACGTTGGCCTCGGGGTAGTAGGCGAGGATATTGCCCGGCGGCACATCGAAGGCGCGGACTTCCACATCGGCCATTTCTCCGTATGCCGAACGCAGCGTGGCGCGATCGCCGGATTTCAGCGTCATCCGGTCCATGTCGAGGGAATTCATCAGGATGGTGTGCCGATGCGCTGTGCCCCGGTAGCTGTCCTTTTCTTCGTAAATGATACTGTTGAACTGGCCTTCGCTGCGGATCGAGGCGAGGGTGAACGGATACTGTTGGCATGCGGCGACGTTGCCGAGCGTGTGACGGAAAAAATGTGCCCGGCCGCTGGGGGTGTGGAAAACCGGCGTGTGGAGAATCCGCCCACGCACGTGGAACTCTCGTTTGGCGACATCGATGTCCGCCAGTTGTTCGAGGCCCGGCACCGTGGCGGCGATGGCTTCGCGGATTTTGCGGTGGGATTTGAAGGCGGTGAAATCCACCGGACTGTCGGGTAGCAGCCGGCTGGCGATGTCGCAGAGGATGGCGACTTCCGGCCGCACGTTATCGAGCCGGGTGATGCCACCGTCGCTCAGGCGC
>Ga0265293_10011317_pt1 | contig 12179 bp, 10 predicted proteins | sample Munlanlewell138R_FD_192505 | JGI IMG/M metagenome (GOLD analysis project Ga0265293, IMG submission 192505) | Leachate microbial communities from a municipal landfill in Southern Ontario, Canada - Leachate well 138R | ecosystem: Engineered > Solid waste > Landfill > Unclassified | place: Canada... | reverse complement strand
CCTCAAATTCCTGTTTTGAACTTCAGCCGGCTTTGATACTATGTAACAAATATAAAAACGGGAGCTGCCTCGATGGGTACTCGGCAGCTCCCGTTTTTATATTCTAGCTTTCAAACGCTGGGATGCTTCTTATAAAACACCTCTGTTTTCAAGATCATCTGCGACATCTTTCATTCCAAGCTCTTCTAGCCTTGCTCTGGTAGGAACGCCATCACTATTCCACCCAATTAAGGCATAGAATTTTTGCATCCCCGATTTCATCATTTCCTTTTCTATCTGTCTTCCTTTGTTATCTCTTGTATCAGGATAGAACTCATCGTTATATATATCATCAGACGCTCTTCGTCCTTCCCTGCAAGCGATTGCCCTTTCAAGAGTCCACGGGACTTCACATTTTTTCCACAGTTCTTGCTGCGTTACGTTGTGCCCGGTAACAGCTTTATACAATTTGGCACCCTCTTCTGGATCTCCAATTCCGTCTTCAGTATAAGGACACCAGAAGCGCTGACGCGCCGTCCCATCGCACATCATAAGACAATCTTCCTCGAAGTTCATTTGCCATAACCATCTTGCTACTATCTCAGCATCTTCATATCCCGGTGGTTCAATTGGCTTAGTTGTACCAATCCATTTTTGCATCATCTTTCTCATCATTTCATACCACAAATCGCTCTCTAATTCGACTCCAAGGCCATCAAATCGTTCTTTGTAAACACATAAGTCTGTATGTTTTGTCATGGGGTCCCGATTCGCGATCCCCCAATATAAGGCTGAGCTATACTGAGTCATGTTAAATAAATGACCAAGGTTATGATGTGTTCCGTATCCGGAGAAATTTCCAGCTTTCGGGTACAATCTTCTCTTATGAGTCAAAGCAATTCCTCTTTTCGGCCCAAACTCTTCATGTGAAGCAATATATTCCAAAACTCTAGGGCCTCCCTGGGCACAAATGGCACCGAAACCTTTACCATAAGCGATATCGTGAGTAAAAACTTCAATAAATTCCTGACTACCAATTTTGTCAACAGGCCATCCGGTATTTTCAGGTGTTAATACTCCTTCTTTATACAAACGCTTAAACGTAGCTAAAAACCCACTAAAGCCTGGGTATATATAAAAGGACTCGTCTCCAAGCTCCCAGGCATTTAATCCATATTGTTGGAAAAGAACAGCGCATAATTCTTGTACTTTACCCGTTTGTTTTTCGTTCCCATAGTATTCTTGTTCGGAAGCACGATACACTAGTGCTTCCAAGCACTGGAGAGATCCTGGTGGCATAGAATTATCTAAGAATTTTACTGTTCGTCTGCGCATCATAGGGCACTGATCACACGCAGCATAACCCATTTCGACTTTTCCTTCTTCGACCAATTCACCAAGTGCCAAACCATCACCTATGCTTGCGCGCTGGAAAACATAGGATATCTCTTTTCCTTGGAACCCTTTCACTGTTTCGCCAAAACGTAAAGCTTTTAACTTTCTAAAATGTTCTTTTAGTGTCAGGAGTTCTTTAGGCTCTGCCACTTGAACAAAGCCGGTACCTCTTACAGCTATAGCCTTCAAGTTTTTTGAACCCATTACAGCACCAAAACCACCTTGCCCAAAAGTGCTACCGCTTTCAGTTGAGATAGTTGAAATTGGTGATAAATGCTCGCCTGCTTGCCCTATCACCAGCATCTTCGTCTTGCTGCCATGTTTTTTCCATATCTTCTCTTGTGTGGCATATGTATTTAAACCCCATAAACGAGAGGTTCTTGCATCCAAAAATAACACTTGATCGTCTTTGATGTATATATACGTTGGTTTAGGGGCTTTGCCTTCTACTATTAGCCCATCCCAACCTGCAAATTTTAACTCATTGCCAACAAAACCCCCGCAATTAGAGTCAGCTATTGACTGTATAGGATAAGTCTGCGGAGCTTTTGAAACCAGAACAAGTCTGCCGCTCGCTGGGCATACTGTGCCTTGTAATGGTCCGGTCATGAAAATAAGCTTATTTTCTGGAGATAATGCCTCAACTTCAGGCCCTATTTCTTCCCAATAAATTCTCGTAGCTATACCCCTGCCGCCGATATATTGCGGAATATAATCAGAAGTTTCAACTGTAGAAACTGTTGAATTCGTCAGATTAATTCTTAGTATTTTCCCGGTAAACCCATTAATAGCCATAATTATGCACCTCCAAGATTTTCATAATAATCTGTCGAATCAACTCGCACTCCATCTTCGTATTGAACATACTTCAAAGCACCCATGGGGCAAGACTTTACACATTCTGGGTCACCACCACAAAGATCACACTTGAACGCCTTGTTGTCTTTATTAAAGCTGACTCTCGAAGGCGTGAACGGGCAACTTTTCTCACAGACATGGCAACCGATACAAAATTGCTGGTTAACTACTCTAGCGCCGGTTTGTTCATCAACTTTGATTGCATTCATCGGGCAATTTTGCACACAAGGTGCGTCGGCACATTGCAAGCAAATAATCGGCTGATAATCAACTTCGATATTGTACATAGTCCATTCTTTTAAAATATGAATTCTAGATAGTTCAGGGCTGTATACCCCTTCATGAATCATTGAGCAAACTCCCTCACATGACCTGCAACCTCCGCAGATCATTGGGTCACATGTAATAACACCTTTAGGTAGAGCAAGCTGTTTCCATGGCCTGGCAGCGGCTAAACCGTCTTGCCCTGCTCTTCCCTGGTCGCCCTTGAGGCCTTCAGGTCCTTGAGGCCCGACTGGTCCTTGAGGGCCGATGGGTCCAACTGCACCAGTAGGGCCAGCGCAACCAGCAAGAGCTGTTGCACCAAGAACGGCGGCTCCAGCCAGAGGCGCCGCTTTTTTAAGAAACTCTCTTCTGGAATTATTCTTTTCCTTTTCTTCCGACATTAGTATCTCCTTTATAATATTTGTGTATGCTTTCGGGTTTCAGTAACTATAATGAATTTTTCTTGCACCTCCCTTATCAATTACTCTTCTTTCCTAAAAAGGGAGGCGGCACCGTTTCCAGTGAAGCCCTACCGGCCATTCTCCATGGATTTCTATCTTTAGGAGAGTAAGCTCGAAGAGGCAATTATTTAATACCGTCAATGAAATTTATGAATTCTAGCTGCTCACTTTCTTCACATAAGAATTGCATACACGCCCGTTGCCATTGCTGTGCACTTCTTCCCACACTTCAACCAACTGGCATAGAAAGCCGTCATAGCACTGCCCCGGAGCCCGGTTGCGGTCAAGCCTTTCTTTAGTACTCTTTCTTAACCCTATCGTACTTCGGCTGTTATTCAATGAATGCATATTGGTGTATCTCCCCTAATATCTGTTTTTTAATAAAAAAAGCACTGCCTCCCCTTTACTCTTCTTTCCTGAAAAGGGAGGCAGTGCCGTTTCCAGCGCTACCCTAACGGCCTTGTCCCTTAGATGCTTTCTTTAGGGATTTCGGCTCGAAGCGTTTGCGTTTTTTATTTTTTTTCTATAAGATTCAAAAGTTAAAAGCTAATCATCTTCCCTCTTTTTTTATGGATAATGCTTGTAATCTTTCAAATAAGCTTGCCGCATAACATATATGCACATAATGATTCTTACGGAAGCAATCTTTAATACATTAACCTATGAAGGTTACAAAATATGGTTAAGAAATGATGTTTGATGTTAAGAAGAGGTTACATTGTAGTAAAACATTGTTAAGAGGAATAATCGCTGGTTTTAAAAAGAAAACAATGAGAAGGTGTTCAAAATAGCGGAATATACTGCTACTCAGGTAATTTGAAGTAGTAACCCAGGCCAATTTTAGTCAAGATAATTGTTGGATTTGAGGGGTCTTTTTCAAGCTTTTGTCGAAGGCGCCTTATATGCACCTTAAGGCTGTATACAAGATCTGGGTCGTAGCTACCCCAGATTTCGTTAATCAGGTTAACATGTGTAACCACATGCCCCTTATTATTGATGAGAACAGATAAAAGGCTGCTTTCGATTGGCGTAAGCTGAATATTTTTTTGGCCAAAGATAACTTCGTGGGTTACAGGATGTAGCTGAAATGATCCCTCTAAAAGGGGGGAATCATTACCCTCATTACTTTTGCCCCTGATTTGGTTATGAATACGCGATAGCAATTCCATTTGGCGGAAGGGTTTGACAATGTAATCGTTTGCACCGAATTCAATACCTTTTACTATATCTTCTTCGTCGCTTCTTACAGTCAAAATAATCACAGGCACCTGGGAAAAAACCCGTATTCGTTTCAAGACTTCAAATCCGCTCATATCATGCAAGCCAAGGTCAAGAATGACGATATCCGGATTTTCTTTTTCAACTATCGCTAAGGCTTTTATTCCACTTCCAGTTGATAATATTTTGGCTTTTTGCCATCTTATACCGATAGTAAAACTGACAGCCTCTATTATTTCAGTGCTATCTTCAATGATTAATACTTTTTGCAATTTGTTCATTTAGCTTGTTTCTTATTGTCAGTTTTGTATGCGGCTAAAGGGATATAAAACCCGACAATGCTTCCCTTACCCTCATCACTATTAATAAACATCTGTCCGCCATGTAGCTCAATAATCATGTTGGATAGATATAAACCTATTCCAAGGCCGGTCAAATGGTCGGAGTCGCGCCTAATCTTACTATATGGTTGGAAAGCATTCTCCCGCTCTTGTTGGCTAAAACCCCTTCCTTCATCCTGAACTTTAAAAACCAAGCTTGAATCCTGAGTAAAGGTTTTAAGAATTATAGATCCGTGCTCGCGATTGAATTTAACCGCATTATCTATCAGGTTGAAGAGCACTTGTTGCAATCTTTCAGCATCTCCATGTAATTTTATGGCTGAGGCTGTATTATTAACAATAAGTTGTTGGTCCATTTTCTTTACATGGTGATAAACTGTTTGAACAACCTCTTCAAGCATTTCTGAAAGATCGATCGGGAAAATATTAAGTTTCAAAACGCCGATTTCGCCCTTTGCCATATCTATTAACGCGTTCGTTCTTAATCCAAGTATGCAAGAGCTAGTTGTAATGTTTTTTATGAGCTTCATTTGGGATTTATTGGCAGTTCGAGATAACGCTTCACTCGAAAGAGAGAGAGATGTAAGCGGGGTTTTCAGTTCATGAACTATGAGTCTTGTTAAAAGAAGACGTTTTTCCAATTCTTTTTTAAGCTTTTGGCTAGACTCTCGCTCTTTATGCAGTAATAAAACCTCTTTTTGCCTTAGCTCATTTAATTGAGCGGTTCTTTCTTCAACCATTTGCTCAAGACGATTTTGGTATTCTTTTAATTTATTCTCTGTTGTTTTTAGAGTAGTAATCTCATAAAAGCTGATATACACCCGTTCTAATGAATCCGCGCTCCCTGGTGCAACTAAAACATTAACAATAATATTTTTCCTTTTTCCATGATAGGTATTTATAACATCCTCATGTGAAAACTGTTTGCTTCCATCAATCAAACCGTAAAGAATAGACAATAAGGAAGCGCTAATTGAACTATTTATATCATTTGCTGAAGCATTGACAATTATCTCATCCGCTACTTCCATATTTTTAATTTCAAAAAAATCCCTCATTGCCTTATTCCAGGCGATTAAGTGGCTGTTTCGTAAACATTCAATTATTTTATCGTGATGTGTTTCTGCGTATTCTTTAACAGTTTTGATATTCTTTTCCTGCATGTCCTGTATAATTAAGCAAGCAGCAGAAAAATCGTGTTCAGCTATTGGCACAGGGGCATTTTCAAATAACGAGAAGTATTTGAGCCTCTCCTCCATAATAACCTTTTCTGCCCATTTTTTTTCGGAGATGTCCCTCAGGTGTGCTACAACAGAGGATGCACCATTATACTTGATAGGTGCGATGGAAAGTTCCACCGGTACAACCTTTCTAGATTTGGTTATGATTGCCACTTCAAACAACTTGGGCTGAGCCTCACCTGCCAGTACTTTGTTGTATCTATCCCTGGAGGCTTCTACGTGTTCTGGCGCGATAAGATCAAAGGCAGACATGGTTAATAGTTCTTCCTTGGAATAGCCGGTGATATCAGACCACAGGTCGTTTACATATATATATCTGCCTTCAATTCCATCTATGGTCTGGAGGATAACGATTGCCTCGCCGGTATCAGCAGCAAGGTCAATTACAGTTCGGAAACGCTGTTCGAACTCCCGGGCTTTGGCTTCTGATACCACCTGAGCGGTAACATCACGTATGAACAGAATAATAGTCGGCTGGCTACCAGAAGTGCTACGCGCACCAGAAACCTCTACCTGAACACGTTCGCCTGTTTTTCTTGTAATTGAGATTCCAAATTTGCCCGGTACAGTTTTACCCGACATCCTTTTGCGGTATCTTGCGATGGAGGCCTGCCTGTCCTCCGGCTTTACTAGGTCAAAGAAGCTTGTGCCCAGCAATTCTTTACGGCTGTAACCGGTGATATCGGTCCACATGTCGCTGGCAAAGACCTGTTCGTCTTTGATGTCGTGAACATCTCTCAGCATTACCACCGCCTGCCCCATGTCACTACCAAGTTGAACTAGAGCGTGAAAGCTTTCTTCGGGTGGTTTTGGTTTGGGAGAGTGTTTCGGTTTGGGCTGATCCAGTTCCTGCAACCTTGCCTTGGCCTCGGCAAGCTGGGCTCGCAGTGCTTCCAGTTCACTCTGTTTTACCGAAACGCCTTCTTCTCTTGGAACCATTAATTTCTCCAATGGCTATCGTTGCTAGTGCAATAAACACTATTATAATATATTCGGGAGTAAAGACACATTATCGATTGCTGTTTATGGTAATTTATCTGATATAAATAACAGAAATATTAGAGATTGCACTATGAGTGTGAGCTTCAAACCGATAATTAAAAAAAGCTAAAGACTAGTTGTGTCTTTCATACAAAGTGCCCCACGGCTTTGGATATGAACCTCATAGCCTCTCGTACCTATCTGAGGCTATTTGCCAGTAAACATTGCAATACTGGGATAATAGATTTCCTCTCAAACAACAGTTCGGAATCTGTCAACCAAGGGCCACCATATTGGGCTCGAACTATTAATCTTAAAATATTCAACGCCCCGGATTGGTAAGCACCAACTTATCGGCATCGCACTTAGTGTTAGAGCAAGATACCACCTGCAATAACAGCAACCCGCATCAATATATCTTATAGATGGCATGAAACAGCCTGTATTCAAAATAGAGCGCTATTACTTGTATATCATATTCTGCCTGTATGAGTTAATTCACCAATAAAGCTTCCTTATTTACACGAAAAATAATTGATAAACCCTTTTTCCCCGAGGCATGGCCTGAAGAGATAACTAAGAAGCTCAGGAAATTCTCTTAATATTATCACCAAAAATGGTGTTAATATTTTTAAAAACTGTTTTAGCAACTTTGTGAAATATTGGATCGCATGAGTAAGAACGCCATAGATGGCGAGATCGTCAGCATACTAAAAGCTAATTTTGAAGAAATTAATTACCAAAGGCTGGCAGCACAGGCTGAATCGGATGAGGAATACAGACAATACATCAGGTTATAAACAACAGATTAAGATCTACCGCATTGTTAAAAAAACGCCAGATGATACTATATCGTTTCGATCAAAAATGTACCAGCCCCTTACAACATCTTGACAACTTATATTCATATTATTAAACTTAGCCCAACGATTAAATAAATAGTTCTTCGAGCCTTTCCTCCTAAAGATGTGCAATCTATGGAGATAGGCCATCAGTGTTCCACTGGAAACGGTGAAGCCTCCCGCATTTTGGAAAGGAGAATTGGTTTGTTTTTGCTTTTAAGCGCTCCTTTCTGGGGCGCTTTTTATATTTAATATACAATGCAATTTTAACTTTGCAATTAATCATTACAAATAAACCGGAAAGGAGCAGAGTAATGAAATCCAGGTTACTACTAGCAATAGCAGCAATAGGTATGATTTTTGGAATTGCTGGCTGCACCAACACACAGGATATTGGAGAATGGAGCATCACAGTCGAAATAATTGGTCAGGATACACTCCAATTTACCAATGATGACGCGTTAGAGATTGGCCCGGTTGATATACAAGCAGCTATGAAAGATGGGGATAACGTGCTGGGTGAAGATACCTGGCGCGGAATCCTCCTCTATGACCTGCTGGATCACTATGGTATGGACAGTTTTTCAGTAATATCAGTTGAAGGCGAAGACGGCTCCAGCGCAGAGCTTGATCCCGCAAGAATTGAGGCCGACGGTACCGGTTTTGCCTGGAGTGTTAATGGCGATAAGCTGGATTCAGAATCAGGCCCAGTAAAATTCGTAAACCACAACCGCGGCCCCAAACATTGGATTAATAAGGTCGTAAAAATAACCATAATTGAATAAAAGGCTATTTAAGAAGCCCTTTTTATACATAGCGCTTATAGCTGGACCGCTATTGATAATTGTGGTGTCGTTATTCATCGGAAGGTATCCTCTGTCATTTTCCGAAGTCTTCACCGCGCTGGGCTTCAAGTTGGGTCTGGTGCAGGAACCGGTCCCTTCAACTCACTTGAATGTGGTCTGGGATGTCCGCTTATCACGAGCTATACTGGGCACCTTGGTTGGAGCGAGTCTTGCGGTAAGCGGAGCATCTTTTCAGGGAATGTTTCGCAATCCCCTGGTCAGCGCCAATATTCTTGGGGTTACATCAGGAGCAGGGTTCGGAGCGGCGTTAGCCATCATCCTGTTTGACGGCCAGACATTGTTTATTTACCTGTTTGCATTTGGATTCGGGCTAATTGCAGTTGTGCTGAGTTACCTAATCGGGACAACCTATAAAGCCACTCCAACCGTCATGCTGGTACTGGGTGGCGTGGTGGTTTCATCGATCTTTTCAGCCCTCATCTCATTATTAAAATACATCGCAGATCCCTTCAATCAATTGCCCAGTATCGTATTCTGGCTGATGGGAAGCCTTGCATCCGCCAGGTTTTCCGATACCCTTATAGCAGCAATTCCCATGTCTATAGGCGTTGTCGGATTACTACTTATGAGATGGAGGTTAAATGTACTGTCACTGGGGGACATTGAAGCCCGTGCCCTTGGTTTAAATGTATTCGTTGCCAAAAGCCTGGCCATTTTTTTTGCCACACTCGCTACTGCCGGAGCAGTATGCGTGAGTGGCATTATTGGTTGGGTGGGCTTGGTAATCCCGCATATTGGCAGGATGCTGGTCGGCAACAACAACGAAGCTCTCATCCCAGTCACAATTTCGCTTGGTGCCGGTTATTTGGTGATCGTAGACAATATTGCCAGAACATTGACCGGATCGGAAATACCCCTCGGAATCCTGACATCTCTGATCGGTGGCCCTTTCTTTATATATTTAATCAGAAGAACCAAGGCAAGGGGCTGGTGACGTGGGGATAATCAATGTTAGCAATGCTACGTTTTCCTATGGAGAGGAAAATATCTTCGAAAACATTGATCTTGAAATAAATCCGGGCGAAGTCTTTTGCTTGTTCGGGCCAAACGGCTGCGGAAAATCGACACTGATTTTATGCATGATGGGGGTTTTAGCTCTTACTGATGGGCAAATCACTCTCGGCAACAGAAATGTAAGGGGAATGAAACCACCAGAGGTCGCAAGAATAGCTGCCTATATCCCGCAGTCTCATGAAAAGCCTTTCCCCTACAAGGCAATCGACATCGTACTGATGGGAAGAACAGCACATACCAGCACTTTCTCTCCACCTACCCCTACTGATCGAAGGATAGCGGAAGAAGCCATGGAGAAAGTTGGTATCATCCAGTTCAGAGACCGGCCTTATACACAGTTGAGCGGCGGCGAGACACAACTTGTTTTAGTTGCCCGCGCGCTTGCCCAACAAACTCCGATACTAATCATGGACGAACCAACCGCCCATCTAGACTTCCGCAATGAGCTGAACTTCCTGGAAGCTATCGTTAAACTGGTCAAAGACTCCAGCTTGACAATAGTAATGGCTACCCACTTCCCTAATCATGCTTTCTATTTTGAAGGCACCGGAATCAAATCCGGCCTGGCACTCATGAACAACAAAAGCATAACTATTAAAGGAAATCCAGTTGAAGTATTGACCGAGGAAAATATGGAAAATGTCTTCAATATTAAATCCAAATTAATCTCCTACACATGGAAAGATGAGACACTCAAACAAATAGTACCACTGGAAACATTCTAACAAGTGCGGAGGAGGAACGATTAATGATAAAAATAAAAAACTTCGCTATTGCGTTGATGGTTGTGGCAGTATTTTTACTGGCCGCATGCAACAATTCCCCCGCAATTTCTACAACACCAGATACAAATAAAGAGACGATTACAGTTACAGACAGCGTTGGCCGGGCTGTAGAAGTTCCAAAAAAAGTTGAAAAGATAGCTGCTTTGTATTCATTTGCCGGATATACAGTCTGTCTACTCGGCAGTGGGAACGACCTGGTAGGAGTGCCCGGCGGCCTTCAGCGAGATATCCTGCTGGTAGAAATATTTCCGGAATTAGCCAATGCATCAACCCCAAGGACGGGCGGCACCATTAACATCGAAGAGCTTCTCAGGATAGATCCAGACGTAGTTCTGGTGAGGAAAGATACAGTGGCAGATGACAGAGAAGTTGAAAAGCTGGATAAAAGCGGGCTGCCCTATATTGTTGTAGATTACTCGACCATGGAAGAACAGCGCGAAGCCATACTCATTATTGGCAAGGCAATTGGCAAGGAAGCTGAAGCCAGAACCTTTAACAACTACTACCTGGATACCATAGACAGAGTCAGCCAGTTGGTTGGTGATATTCCAGAGGGCGAAAAGGTAAGGTTGTATCATTCTGAAAATCAAGCTACCAGGGCTACCCATGAATCATCCCTGGCTGCAGATTGGACTAGGGCAGCAGGCGTAATTAATGTTTCCGTAGGTGGAGACCTCGAACTGGTCGGTAATGACTATTACGCCAGTATTGAGCAGATACTATTCTGGGATCCGGAGGTTATAATTGTTAATGAAAGCACCGCCTACAGCCTGATAACATCCCACCCGCAATGGTCCGGGATTTCTGCTGTCAGGGAAGGAAAAGTATACCAGCTCCCCAACGGAATATCACGCTGGGGGCATCCCGGTTCAGTTGAAACTCCACTGGCTCTGCTTTGGACAGCTAAAACTGTTTACCCAGAATTATTTACCCATGTAGAAATGGGAGAAGAGGTTCAGTATTTCTATAAGACTTTCTTTAATATGGAGCTTGATGATGAAATGATTGCCACGGTTCTAAGAGGCGGAGACCTGAGAGAGGACAAACAATAACCAAGTTGTTTTAAAGTATCCTTTGGAAAGTAATGAGAGGGGTTTTAAATGAAAAAAATATTTTATATTGGCATAGACGACACCGATATTCTGGAAGGACCGGGCACAGGAAAAATCGCCAGAGGGGTGGCTTCACGCCTGGAAGAACTTGGCCTTGGACGTCACAGAGGAGTGATCCGCCATCAACTGCTGGTTGATCCCAGAATTCCTTATACTTCACACAACAGCGCCAAATGTGTGCTTTTCGAAACCAGTTATTCGGCTGAAAGCCTCAGCCAGCCTTGCATTGATTACCTGGCTGAACATTTTCAACCTGGTTCCGACCCGGGCCTGTGTATATGCGAGCCTGAACAATTCAACCAGGAGCTTGAAGATTATGGAACTTCAGCTCAAAAAGAATATCTATCCAAACAACAAGCTTACAGACTAGCTCAAAAACTCGGAGTCTTCCTTGTTGAACTTGGAGGAACGGGAGATGGTGTTATTGGAGCACTGGCAGCAGTGTCTCTGAGCGCGGGAGGAAATGACGGCCGGTACGTCCACTTAAGAGGAATCAAAGAGGTTAACGGATTGATAACCGCAGGCCTGGTCAAAGAGAAAACCGATACGGTTTGCATAATTGATGATGAAGGACAGGTCGTTCCAGATAGCGCCTTGATCGACAGCCTGGGGTGGTTAAGACCTTCCCGGATAAAGGGAGAACCAAGGCTAAGGGTGCGCCTGGAAAAGGATGGGGAAGGAAAGGAAATATGGAGACCGATTGAACGTAAGTTAAGAGCGCATTCGGGTAAATAGTATTATCCCTGTCTTGGCACACTATCCGAGGAAGATTCTTCTTCGTACTGACATGCTCATCAAGGATTACATAGTTAAAGAAAAACC
>Ga0265293_10011316_pt1 | contig 12181 bp, 8 predicted proteins | sample Munlanlewell138R_FD_192505 | JGI IMG/M metagenome (GOLD analysis project Ga0265293, IMG submission 192505) | Leachate microbial communities from a municipal landfill in Southern Ontario, Canada - Leachate well 138R | ecosystem: Engineered > Solid waste > Landfill > Unclassified | place: Canada... | reverse complement strand
CTGGATTAGTCCCGTCGCTTAGGGTATCTCCCGTAGATGTATCCTTTAGCCCTACTGCTGCTGCTATATCACCTGCAAACACCTCATCTACTTCTTCTCTCTTGTTTGCATGCATAAGGAGTATTCTCCCTATTCTTTCTTTTTTGCCTTTAGATGTATTTAGTACATAACTTCCTGATTTAAGACTTCCCGAATAAACTCTAAAATATGCAAGTTTTCCTACAAAAGGATCTGTAACTATTTTAAATGCTAATGCTGAAAAAGGTTCCTTATCTGAGGATAGTCTTTCTTCCTCTTCTTCTGATTCTAAGCCTATGCCCTTTACAGGCGGTATGTCAAGGGGAGAAGGTAAGTAGTCTACTATTGCATCTAGTAGGGGCTGTACTCCTCTATTTCTATAGGAAGAACCACACAGTACTGGTGTAATGGCTACATTGTTTGTCGCCAATCTGATACCCTTCATTAGTTCTTCTTCTGATATTTCTTCACCTTCTAAATATTTCATCATTAGTTCTTCATCGTGTTCAGCTACATTTTCTAATAATTTTTCCCTGTATTCTTCTGCTAATTCCAGCATATCAGATGGTATTTCTTTTATTTCGATTTTTTCACCTAAATCATCCTTGTATATTCTAGCATTCATCTTAATTAGATCAATTACTCCCTGGAAATTATCTTCTTTTCCTATGGGCAATTGAATAGGTACTGGGTTGGCATTCAACCTGTCACTAATCATTTCTACAGTCCTAAAAAAGTCTGCTCCAACTATGTCCATTTTGTTGATAAATGCTAATCTAGGCACGTGATATTTATCTGCCTGTCTCCAGACAGTCTCAGATTGAGGCTCTACTCCACCTTTTGCACAGAATAAGGCTACGGCACCATCAAGGATTCTAAGGGATCTTTCTACCTCTACTGTAAAATCCACATGCCCTGGTGTGTCGATAACGTTAATCCTATGGTCATTCCACATACAAGTAGTTGCTGCGGAGGTGATTGTAATTCCTCTTTCCTGTTCTTGCTCCATCCAATCCATTTGGGCAGCACCCTCATGGGTTTCTCCTACCTTGTGTATCTTACCAGTGTAAAACAAAATTCTCTCTGTGGTGGTTGTCTTTCCTGCATCAATATGAGCCATTATGCCGATATTTCTTGTTTTTTCCAATGTGATTTGCCTTGGCACAATTTTTCCTCCTTCTTCTTGATTCTTAGTCCCCCTCCACACATTAAAAACGATATACTACCATCTGTAGTGTGCGAAAGCCTTATTAGCTTCTGCCATCTTATGAGTATCTTCTCTCTTCTTAACACTTGAGCCCATACCATTTGAAGCATCTAATATTTCCTTTGCTAATCTTTCAACCATTGTCTTTTCCCCTCTTTGTCTTGAATAGTTTACCAACCATCTTAGACCAAGAGTCTCTCTTCTTTCAGTTCTAACTTCTATTGGAACCTGATATGTGGCTCCACCTATACGCCTTGCCTTTACTTCAAGCACAGGCATGATATTGTTCATTGCCTTGTAGAATACCTCCAAAGGATCTTCATTAGTCTTCTCCTTGATGTAGTCAAAAGCTCCATAAACAATATTTTGGGATATTCCTTTTTTGCCATCCAACATTATTCCATTGACTAGTTTTGTGACTACTATGTCATTGTATATTGGATCTGGCATCACTTCTCTTTTTGGTATATGTCCTTTTCTTGGCACTTTCTTCCCTCCTTAACTATATAGAGTCGATTCATTGGTACTCGGCAGCACTCTGCCGATTGCGCCAAAATGCAATCTATATGAATGGATTATTAGTCCTGCATTTTAAGCACCCTTATTTCTTTACTTTTGGTTTCTTGGCACCATACTTAGATCTACTTTGCATCCTCTTGTCTACTCCAGAAGCATCTAAAGTACCCCTAACTATATGGTATCTAACACCTGGAAGGTCTTTTACTCTTCCACCTCTGATCAATACAACACTGTGTTCCTGTAGATTGTGTCCTATTCCTGGAATGTATGCTGCAACTTCTTCACCATTTGTAAGCCTTACTCTAGCGACCTTTCTAAGGGCTGAGTTAGGTTTCTTTGGCGTAACTGTCCTAACTGATACGCATACACCTCTTTTTTGTGGTGAATTTACAGTGGTCTCCTTCTTCCTTAGGGTATTTAAATTAACTCCTAGGGCCGGGGATTTAGATTTGTAAACAACCTTCTTTCTACCTTGCTTAATTAGTTGGTTAATGGTTGGCATCAAGGCACCTCCTTCTGTTTTTTATTTTAATAAAGCAGCAGTTGCTGCATTTACATCAATTTTACAGGCATTTCCTAGTTCCTTCATGTTTTGCACATAAATAATCTGGATATGTTTTTCCTCGCAGGTTTTCGCAATTTCGTCTGTAACCTTATTTTCGGCATCTTCTGCTATAAATACCGCTTCTATATCTTGGGTATTTATGGCTCTCCTTACTTGTTTGACTCCGACAACCCTCTTGCCTGTACTTAATTTTGAAAGCATACTATCTCCTCCTTTTAACACTTTAAAGATTATGTGGGTAATACCCACATAATCTTTATGTCATCCAGAGTTAATTAGAATTTTGCACACTAGTACATTTTATCATCAGTCAGTTTCACTGTCAACATCTAATTCTTCTAGGATATCCATATTTTCATCGGATACCAATTCCACATTTTTGTATCTCTTCATACCAGTACCAGCAGGGATAAGTTTTCCTATGATGACATTTTCCTTTAGTCCCAGCAGGAAGTCTTCCTTACCCTCAATGGCTGCCTGAGTCAATACCCTTGTTGTCTCTTGGAAGGAAGCCGCTGATAGGAATGAATCTGTAGCAAGGGAAGCCTTTGTAATACCCAAGAGGGTCTTCCTCCCTACTGCCAATTCCAGTCCAGCCTCCGAGGCCTTTCTATTCTTCTCTTCGAATTCAAATGCCGATATTAAGGTACCTGGAAGCAAATCTGTATCTCCGGATTCCTCTATCTTGACCTTAGACAACATCTGCCTTACTATTATTTCTATATGTTTGTCATTGATATCTACACCCTGAAGCCTATAAACTCTTTGAACTTCCTTTACTAGATAGTTCTGTACGCCCTGTACGCCCTTTATCTTTAAAATGTCATGTGGGTTTACTGAACCATCTGTCAGCTCATCTCCTGCTTCAACTATATCTCCGGGCCTTACTTTTAATCTGGCTCCGTAGACTATATTATATGATGTGGAGTTGCCACTGGAGGAGCTGATGACAATTTCCTTACGTCTCTTGCTCTCATCTATGCTTACAACACCTGAGTTCTCAGCAATTACAGCAAGGCCTTTTGGCTTTCTAGCCTCAAATAGCTCTTCGACCCTGGGCAGACCCTGGGTAATATCTGTAGCTGCTGCTACCCCACCTGTGTGGAAGGTACGCATGGTAAGCTGTGTACCCGGTTCTCCTATGGATTGGGCTGCTATTATACCCACAGCTTCTCCTATATTTACCTCGTCACCTGTAGCCAGATTTCTGCCATAGCAGTGGGCACAAACCCCATGTTTTGTTTTACAACCCAGTACAGATCTGACCTTAACTTCGGTTATACCAACTTTCTCAATCTTCTCAGCCTGTATTTCTGATATCATTTCATTTCCCTTGACTATGATTTCACCAGTTTCAGGATTTACTATATCTTCAAAGGCGTATCTTCCTTCTATTCTATCTCTTAGCTCTTCTATTACTTCCCTTCCATCCTTGAATGCCTTAACCAATAGGTACTCATCTGTACCGCAGTCTACTTCTCTGACTATGACGTCTTGACTGACATCTACCAGCCTCCTAGTTAAATAACCAGAGTCTGCCGTCCTAAGGGCAGTATCTGCTAGCCCCTTTCTGGAACCATGAGTAGATATAAAGAATTCAAGAACTGATAGTCCTTCCCTAAAGTTTGATTTAATTGGGATCTCTATGGTTCTACCTGAAGCAGATGCCATAAGTCCCCTCATACCCGCCAACTGCCTGATTTGGTTTACACTACCCCTGGCTCCCGACAGGGACATTATATATATATTGTTCATAGGGTCCAAGTCGTCCATCAGTCTATCTGTCAAATCGTCAGTGGTCTTATTCCATATTTCTATTACCTTCTCGTATCTTTCTTCATCTGAAATAAGCCCTCTACGGTAGGACTTTTCAAATTTATCTACCTCTAGCTCTGCTTTTTCCAACATTTCTTCTTTTACCTTGGGAATAAATATATCCCCCATGGAAATAGATATTGCACCCTTGGTAGAGAACTTGAATCCCGTTTCCTTTATATGGTCCAAAACAGTAGCTGTCACTGCATTGCCATGTTTCCTAAAACATTTTTCTATTATATTTCCCAATATCTTTTTATTTACTAATGCATCTACTTCTAGGGAATATTTGTCGGTCTCCCTGTCTACAAATCCTAAATCTTGTGGTATATGTTCATTTAATATAAACCTACCCACTGTAGATTCTACTAGTTGACCCCTATCTTCCCCATCTAGTTTTACCCTTACCTTTACCCTAGCATGTAGGCTCACAGACCCATTGCTATAGGCTAGGATCATTTCATCATAGTCTTCAAATACCATGCCTTCGCCTATCTCTCCAGCAGTCTCAACTGATAGGTAGTATGCACCCAATACCATGTCCTGTGTTGGCGTGGTAATTGGCTTGCCATCCTTTGGAGCTAGGATATTGTTGGTAGACAGCATAAGTAACCTTGCCTCTGCCTGTGCCTCTGTAGACAAGGGAACGTGTACTGCCATTTGGTCCCCGTCAAAGTCCGCATTGTAGGCTGTACATACTAGGGGATGAAGCTTTATGGCCTTGCCCTCTACTAGTACTGGTTCAAAGGCCTGTATCCCAAGTCTATGAAGTGTAGGTGCCCTGTTTAGTAGTACAGGATGGTCCTTTATCACTTCGTCCAATACATCCCAGACCTGTGGTTTTACCCTTTCTACCATTCTTTTAGCAGATTTTATATTATGGGCATGGCCCTCTCCTACGAGTTTTTTCATGACAAAGGGTTTAAACAATTCCAAAGCCATTTTCTTGGGTATGCCGCACTGGTAGAATTTCAGTTCTGGACCTACAACTATTACGGAACGGCCTGAGTAGTCAACCCTTTTACCCAGTAGATTTTGCCTAAATCTACCTTGTTTGCCCTTTAGCATATCAGACAATGATTTTAAGGGCCTATTGCCTGGTCCTGTGACTGGTCTACCCCGTCTGCCATTGTCTATTAGGGCATCTACTGCTTCTTGCAGCATTCTTTTTTCGTTTCTTACTATGATATCTGGTGCACCTAGGTCCAGTAATCTCTTTAACCTGTTATTTCTATTTATAACTCTTCTATATAAGTCATTTAAATCCGATGTTGCAAACCTACCACCATCTAATTGGACCATGGGCCTTAAATCCGGAGGTATTACTGGTATTACATCAAGTATCATCCATTCTGGCCTATTGCCTGAAGTCCTGAAAGCTTCCACAACCTCCAGCCTTCTAGTAATTCTTATCTTCTTCTGCCCTGAAGAGTCCTTTAGTTGCTGCCTTAGCTCTGCAGACTCCCTTTCCAAGTTAATCTTTTCCAGCAATATCTTGATGGCCTCTGCTCCCATCATTGCCCTGAATTTATTGTGATATTTGTCATAGGCTTCCCTATATTCTGTTTCAGTCAACAATTGCTTGTCATAGAGATTGCTCTCTCCCTTGTCCACAACTATATATGAGGCAAAGTAGAGGACCTTTTCTAGTGATCTGGGGGACATATCCAACAAAAGCCCCATCCTGCTAGGTATTCCTTTGAAGTACCATATATGAGAAACAGATGCTGCTAATTCAATGTGGCCAAGTCTTTCCCTACGTACCTTTGACTTTGTAACCTCTACCCCACATCTATCGCATACTACTCCCTTATACCTTACTCTCTTGTATTTACCGCAATGGCATTCCCAGTCCTTGGTCGGACCGAATATCTTTTCACAGAAAAGCCCTTCTTTTTCAGGTTTGAGTGTCCTGTAATTTATTGTTTCAGGTTTTTTTACTTCTCCTTTTGACCATTGTCTGATTTTTTCTGGCGATGCTAGCCCAATTCTAATTGAGTCAAATGTATTAAATTCAAACAAGGAGCATTCTCTCCTTTCATATTAAAATTAATTTTGTATGAAACTGCCTAGGGCCAGAGCCCTAGGAACTATATATCGTCGTAATCGTCATTGTCTCCGAAAGCATCTTCGTCAAAATCTACTTCTTCTTCTATATCTTCGTCTTCCTCTAGGATGAATCCCGTGGGTAACTCGTCGTCACTGTTTTGGTTTTCGTCATAATCGTCCTGTGAAAATGTCTTTTCCCCACTTAATTCATCGCCAATGGATTCTAATTCTGACAATTCATCGTCGATAGATTCTTTTATTTCTATCTCTTGGTTTTCTTCTGTCAATATTTTAATATCTAGAGCTAAAGATTGCAGCTCCTTGATGAGCACCTTAAATGACTCTGGAATTCCAGGCTCTGGTATGTTTTCTCCCTTTACTACAGCCTCATAGGTCTTTACCCTGCCTACAATGTCATCTGACTTGACTGTAAGGATCTCCTGCAAGGTATGGGCTGCACCATAGGCCTCTAATGCCCAAACCTCCATCTCTCCAAATCTTTGCCCACCAAACTGTGCCTTTCCACCTAGGGGTTGCTGGGTAACTAAAGAATAAGGCCCTGTGGATCTGGCGTGGATTTTATCGTCTACCAAATGGTGTAGCTTTAGCATATACATATAGCCCACGGTCACTGGATTGTTAAAGTATTCACCAGTCCTGCCGTCCCTTAGATAAATCTTCCCATTCTCTGGATATTCAGCTTCCCTTAGGGCATTGATTATATCTTCTTCATTTGCACCATCAAATACTGGAGTAGCCACATGCCAGCCTAGTTTTTTTGCAGCTAGGCCCAGATGCACCTCTAGAACTTGACCTAAGTTCATACGAGATGGTACTCCCAGTGGATTTAGAACTATTTGAATTGGCGTGCCATCTGGTAGGTAGGGCATATCCTCTTCTGGTAAGATCATGGATACTACGCCCTTGTTACCATGGCGTCCACACATTTTATCCCCCACATTGATTTTTCTCTTTGTGGCTATATAGGCCCTTATCATCTGATTTACACCTGGTGGCAATTCATCGCCGTTTTCCCTTGAGAAAACTTTCACATCTACAATAATTCCTGCTTCCCCGTGGGGAACCCTTAGGGATGTATCTCTGACCTCCCTGGCCTTCTCTCCAAAGATTGCCCTTAGCAGTCTTTCCTCTGCTGTTAATTCAGTTTCACCCTTTGGTGTGACCTTGCCTACCAATATATCTCCTGACTTAACCTCGGCACCAATTCTTATGATGCCTCTTTCGTCTAGGTCCTTCAACATATCGTCCCCTACATTTGGGATATCCCTAGTTATTTCTTCTGGTCCAAGCTTTGTATCTCTTGCTTCTGACTCGTACTCCTCAATATGGACTGAGGTCAGTACGTCATCTATAACTAGCTTTTCATTTATTAATATTGCGTCTTCGTAATTGTAACCTTCCCAGGTCATAAAGGCTATGAGGATATTTTTCCCCAGGGCAATTTCACCTAAATTTGTACTAGGACCGTCTGCAATTACCTGGCCCTTTTCTACCCTTTCTCCAACCTTTACAATGGGTCTTTGATTAATTGTCGTTCCCTGATTGGAACGTCTGAACTTGAGCAATTTATATCTATCTAATTTATTATCTTCATCTTTTCTCAAAATTATTTCTGAGGAACTTGCCTTTTCAACTATAGCCGAATCCCTTGCTATAACTACAGTCCCCGAATCCTTAGCCGCCTTATATTCAATCCCCGTACCGATGATAGGTGCCTCTGTGCTGAGCAGGGGTACTGCTTGTCTTTGCATGTTAGCTCCCATAAGAGCCCTGTTTGCGTCGTCATTTTCCAGGAAAGGTATCATGGCTGTTCCAACGGAGACTATCTGCTTAGGCGATACGTCCATGTAGTCTATTTCACCAATGGGATAAATATCGACTATGCCCCCCTTACCTCTGGCCACTACCCTCTTGTTCTCGAATTCTCCATCAGCCGTTAGCCTTTCATTGGACTGGGCTATGATAAATTCATCTTCTACGTCAGCTGTCAGGTATTCAATTTGACCTGTTACCCTGCCAACCCCCTTGCCTACTTTCCTATATGGGGACTCTATGAAACCGTATTCATTGATTCTGGCATAAGTTGTTAGGGAAGTTATTAAACCTATATTTGGTCCCTCTGGAGTCTCTATGGGACACATTCTGCCATAGTGGGAGTGATGGACGTCACGGACTTCAAATCCGGCCCTATCACGACTTAAGCCACCTGGCCCAAGGGCAGACATCCTTCTTTTGTGGGTTAATTCTGCCAGCGGGTTAGTTTGATCCATGAATTGTGACAACTGGCTGCTGCCAAAGAATTCCTTTATTGATGCCACAACTGGCCTTATATTGATTAAATCCTGGGGAGTGGCTACATCTATATCTTGGATGGTCATTCTTTCCCTGACTACCCTTTCCATCCTAGCCAATCCTATTCTAAATTGATTTTGTAACAGTTCTCCTACCGACCTAAGCCTTCTATTTCCCAAGTGATCTATATCGTCAGTAATTCCAATTCCATTGAACAAGTTAAACTCGTAATTTATACTGGCAACTATATCGTCGACGATAATATTTTTAGGCGATAGTTCTTTTATCCTTTCATTTATGGCTGCCTTTAACTCTTCGGTGTCCTCATAGGCCTCGATTAACTCTTTCATCAAGGGGTAATAGACCTTCTCTTTGAGTCCAAGCTCTTCCAAAGAAAATGGTAAATCAAAGACATTAGAATTGACAAAGTTATTTCCTACAACCCTTACCTTTTTACCATCATCTAGGATTATATCTACCATATTTATGCCGCTACTTTCAATTTCAATTGCCTTATCTCTTGTGATTTTCTCTCCCTGAGATGCCAGTAGTTCACCAGTTTCCATATTGTAAATGTCATCTGCCGCTTTTCTGCCACTAATCCTGTTGTAGAGGGCCAGTTTCTTGTTAAACTTATATCTACCCACCCTGGCTAAATCGTATCTTCTAGGGTCGAAGAAGAGGTTGTTTATTAGGTTGTTGGCACTTTCCACCGTTGGCGGCTCTCCAGGTCTTAGCTTCTTATATATTTCTATTAGGGCTTCTTCTAGGTTTTTTGTACTGTCTTTTTCTAAGGTATTTAAGGTCTGCTCCGTTTCCCCTAATATATCAATTATTTCTGTATTGCTTTGTATATTTAATGCCCTTAGCAGGGTAGTTATGGGGACCTTCCTAGTCCTATCCACCCTTACATAAACTATATCATTTGAATCCGATTCATATTCTAGCCATGCCCCCCTATTGGGTATGACTGTGGAGGAGTATAGTCTCTTTCCTGTTTTATCTATTTCACTGGAAAAATATACCCCAGGAGATCTGACTAGCTGACTGACCACTACCCTTTCAGCACCATTGATTATGAAAGTACCATTGTCTGTCATTAGAGGTAAGTCTCCCATAAAGACTTCTTGCTCCTTTACCTCACCAGTTTCCTTGTTAATTAGTCTTGCCTTTACCTTTAGCGGTGCAGAATAATTGGCATCCCTTTCTCTAGCCTCATGCTCGCTGTACTTTATGTTTTCCCCAATATGATAGTCGATAAATTCTAAGATCAGGTTGCCAGTATAGTCCTGAATTGGAGAAATGTCTTCAAACACTTCCCTTAGGCCTTCTTTTACAAACCAATCATAGGAGAATTTTTGCACCTCGATTAAATCAGGCAAATCGAGTACTTCATCAATGCGTGAGTAGCTCATCCTAACACGCTTCCCGTAGGTTACAGGATGTACCATGAAACTTTCACCCCTTATTAAACTAAAATATCCAAAAGCGTAACACTTTTGGTAAAACTTTGCAAAACAAATATATTATAATATTGTCAATTAAGTAAAAAAATATACCTTTAGGTAATTTTTTGCGATATTATGCATTTAAACATACTATCACAAGATATGTCCCATGTCAAGAAAATAATATTGTTTTTTAAGGTTTTTTTTACACAAAAAAGGCTCTCTTTACTGAAAGCCTTTTTTATATTTTATAATTATTTTACTTCTACTTGTGCTCCAACTTCTTCTAATTTTGCCTTGATTTGGTCTGCTTCTTCCTTGGAAGCTCCTTCTTTAACTGCCTTTGGAGCATTATCTACTAATTCTTTAGCTTCTTTTAATCCCAGGCCAGTTATTTCTCTTACTACCTTGATTACCTTGATTTTTTCATTTCCTGCTGAAGCTAATACTACGTCAAATTCTGTTTTTTCTTCTGCTGCTGGTGCTGCTGCTCCTGCTGCTGGTGCTGCTGCAACTGCCATTGGAGCTGCTGCTGATACGCCAAATTCTTCTTCTAGTGCCTTAACTAATTCTGATAATTCTAATACTGTTAAAGCCTTTACCTCTTCGATTAAATTTAATACTTTTTCACTTGCCATTATATAATTCCCTCCAAATTAATTTTCTTTTTTTATGCTTCTGCTTGCTTTTCCTGGATGGCATTCAACACTATTGCCAGTCCCCTAATTGTACCTTGCAGTACATTTGCAAATCCTTGAATTGGTGCATTTAATCCGCCAAGAGTCTGTGCTATAAGCACTTCTCTTGATGGAAGATTTCCTAAGTCATTGACACCCTTTACATCTATGATTTTCCCATCTACAATACCTGCTTTGATTTCTAGTTTGTCATTTGTCTTTGCAAATTCAGTTGTAATCTTTGCTGCCTGTACTGGATCGTCATAGCCAAAGGCTATGGCTGATGGTCCCTTTAGGAATTCATTAAATTCCTCTAAACCTGCATCTTTAAAGGCAAATCTCATCATGGTGTTTTTGTAAACCTTATATTCAACGCCTGCACTTCGGTACTTGCTCCTCAGTTCAGTCAATTGTCCAACGTCAAGACCCCTATAATCTACTAGTACTATGGCTTGAGACTTTTCAATCTTTTCCTTGATTTCTTCTACGTTTTGAGTTTTGGCTTGAAGGATTTTTTCATTCATCGCGTTCACCTCCCAATAATAAAGGTCCCTCCGCAGACACAGAGAGACCTAAATTTCAAATTTAGTATCGAACTCATGTCTCCTCGGTAGGAAATTAAACCCTAGGGTACCTACTGTCTGCGGCAGACTCTTAAATTGACAACGAAATTATATCAGCTAATAATTTGTTTGTCAAGATTTATTCCATTAATTTTTGTCCATTTATTTTAATTCCAGGGCCCATGGTGCTCGATATGGCCACGGATCTTAAGTATCTTCCCTTAGCTGCTGCTGGCCTTGCCTTTATGATTGCATCCATAATAGTATGGAAGTTTTCGCTAAGTTTTTCTGTTCCAAAGGAAGCTTTCCCTATGGGTACATTGATTATACTGGATTTATCTACCCTGTATTCAACCTTACCAGCCTTGATTTCATTTATAGCCTTAGCTACTTCAAAGGTAACAGTTCCTGATTTTGGGTTAGGCATTAGACCCTTAGGTCCTAAAATCCTACCTATTCTCCCTACAAGACCCATCATATCTGGGGTTGCAACTACGACGTCAAAGTCTAACCAGCCTTCGGTTTGAATTTTGGCTATTAGCTCTTCTCCCCCGACAAATTCTGCTCCTGCTTCCTCTGCCTCAGCAACCTTATCTCCCTTTGCTATGACAAGTACTGTTTTTGATTTACCAGTACCATGAGGTAGTACTACTGCTCCTCTAACCTGTTGGTCTGCGTGTCTTGGGTCTACACCCAATCTCACTGATAAGTCTATTGTTTCATCAAATTTTGCCTTAGATGTTTTTTGCACTAATTCAATAGCTTCTTTCACATCGTATTGGCTTGTTCTGTCTATAAGTTTTAAACTGTCCTGATAATTTTTTCCTCTTTTTGGCATTCCTTTACCTCCCTGTGGTTTTAACGGAAATTCCTCCCACTACATTTGCTTGTATTATTCTTCTACTGTAATCCCCATGCTCCTAGCAGTTCCTGCAACCATAGTCATTGCTGTCTCAATAGTCGCAGCATTTAAGTCAGGCATCTTTAACTCGGCTATCTCTCTTAAT
>Ga0265293_10011315_pt1 | contig 12181 bp, 9 predicted proteins | sample Munlanlewell138R_FD_192505 | JGI IMG/M metagenome (GOLD analysis project Ga0265293, IMG submission 192505) | Leachate microbial communities from a municipal landfill in Southern Ontario, Canada - Leachate well 138R | ecosystem: Engineered > Solid waste > Landfill > Unclassified | place: Canada... | reverse complement strand
TAGCGGTATCTACTTCTATAATATGAAGTCTGGCAAATACACATCAACACGTAAGATGATCTTGATGAAATAAGATTGTCTTGTGATAATATTAGAGCGGGTTTTGAACCCGCTCTTTTTTTATAAACACGTACATAAAATCACGACAACATCTGTAGGGACAGTGCCTTGTGCCTGTCCAATTAATCAATCCAGAAATTTATACCACATATTAAATATAAATCCCATTTTTATCTGTCGGGACAGTGCCTTGTGCCTGTCCAAAAAAACTCTCTCACTGGTTCACTTTTGCGAAGCAAACCAAAAGTTCGCTATTAAATTGTTCTAAAAAAAACGTGCCCCTCTACTATAATACGCAGGACAAAATGGGGGTTTTGAAAAACTAAATATTGTTCATTTTACAAAGAGGCTCTGGAAGCAGATCTGAAGGCTGTTTTTTTTGCAACGAACTACATTTTTAGCAACGAACGACAGGTTTGCTTCGCAAAAGTGAACGAGTGAACAAGTGAACGAGTGAGTAGTTTTTGCCGATTAGTAGGCAGCATATAGACTTTACAAACTTTACCTACTGGCAGACTATACGCTTTTAATTAACCACAAAGAGCACAAAGAGGATTATTATTTGCCACGAATCACACGAATAAGACACGAATATTCTTTTGAAATCAATTAACTTTAGTATTTGATTAGTGTTATTGATGGCTAATAAAATGTCTGATTATAGATGTGATATGTATTGATTTCGATACGGTAAGCACTACTCACTTGTTCACAACATTGAAGCCCTTTTGTAATGCAAACATTACCCGATTACAATAAAAAAAGCACCTGAAGACAGGTGCTTGATATATGGTGGCGTGACCCAGACTTGAACTGGGGACACAAGGCTTTTCAGGCCTCTGCTCTACCGACTGAGCTATCTCGCCGTTTCACTCTATTAATTAATAAACAAAAAATCATAATAGCATTATATGTCAAGCAAAATTTATCAAATAAGTTTTATTTTCTTTTCAAACATTGTAATGTATTGATAATTTGATAAATCCAATTATTAAAAAAGGCTTAGCAAATTTCATAACTATGTCTAATTTAGAAGTATTTCTCTACAAAACAGAAAATATGATGAGAATATACAATGTGCATTCATAAAAAAAGCCCGTTCTCACGGGCTTTCCAATAATGTTCAATATATTATTAAGCTTCAGCTATTTTTTTAGGAATATTTATATCAACCATTTCAATAGCATTTTTAGGGCATGCTTTTACGCACACTTCACAACCAACACACTTTTCTTGATCGACTATATGAGGCTGTTTAAGCTCACCACTAATTGCCTCGACAGGGCATTTCTTGGCACAGATCGTACAGCCGATACACAGATCGTCATGGATAAATGCTTTTTTTCGTGGCAACATTCTATCTTCGATTGCTTTTGTGGGGCACACTGTTGCACAAATACCGCAATTAATGCATTTGCTATAATCAATAATAGCCAAATTATTTGTAATTGTAATAGCTTGAGTTGGACAATTTTTAACGCAGAGGCCACAAGCAATACAAGCTGTATTATTGCCACATGATTTTTTGGCTATCGGACCTTTATCGCGACTTGAGCAAAGAATATGAACTTTTTTGCTGATAGGAACGAGCTCGATTAAGCTACGTGGACATGCCTTTACGCAAGCACCACAGCCTGTACAATTATCCTCATTCACTATTTTCATACCTTGTGCATCAATATGCAGGGCATCAAATTGACAAGCTTTCACGCAGTCATATTGAAAAACACAGCCCCAAACACACATATTTGGTCCACCAGCTATAGTAGCAGCTGAACGACAATTGTCTATTCCTTTGTATTCATACTTGAAAAAAGTATTATTATATCCACCAGACTGGCAATGAATTACAGCTATATCTCTTTCCTTAGGGGTCAGAGAAACACCCATTATTGCAGCAATTCTCTTTGCTACTTCTTCGCCACCTGGTCCACACATATTTACTGCAGCTCCACTTTGTACAATTGCATCAGCATATCCAGCACAACCAGGAAAGGCACATCCTCCACAGTTTGCAGATGGTAAAACGCTAATAATTTCATCTATTTTTGGATCAACTTCAACATGGAATTTCTTTGAGGCATAAGCCAAGATAATGCCGAAAATTGCAGCTAATCCTCCTAAAAGCATTGCTGGTAACAGTATAGTCATCATAATTCCCTCCTATCCCAGATTGAGCCCAGAAAAGCCTAAGAAAGCGAGTGCCATGCAACCTGCAATAATCAAGGCAATTGGCATACCTTGCATACTTTTTGGCAATTCTGCTTTTTCCAAGCGTTCTCTTATGCCAGCCATCATTAACAAAACTACTGTAAATCCTACGCCTCCAAAGAAGCCATTCAAGATACTTGCCAAAAAGCTGAGTCCTTCGCCAATATTAATTACTGCCACGCCTAAAACAGCACAGTTTGTAGTGATAAGAGGCAAATAAACCCCTAATGATTTATATAGAGCTGGTGCAGTTTTTTGAATAAACATTTCCACAAATTGTACAAGAGCAGCAATTGTGAGGATAAAGGCAATAGTTTGTAAATATTGCATATTCGCAGGGATGAGTATATATTGATTGATCAGCCATGTAAATGCAGAGGCAATAGCCATAACAAATATTACTGCCATTCCCATGCCAAAAGCAGAATCAATTTTTTTTGAAACTCCCAAATAAGGGCATAAGCCAAGAAAACGAGATAAAACAAAGTTGTTAATGAAAATAGATGTTACTGCCATAAACAAGATTTTTGTTACAATTGCCATCTTTTACTCCTTTACTTCTTTTTTCTTGTCTTTTATTATATTAATTAACGCCATCAAAAGACCAAGTGTGATAAAAGCACCTGGTGCAAGGATAGCAGCGAGCATTGGTTCTTTGATATAGGCTTGTGGCATAATGTCAATTTCAAGTAGTTGACCAGCACCCAATATTTCTCTTATTATTGACACAACAGATAATGATAAAGTAAAGCCAAGTCCCATCCCAATACCATCCAATGCCGATTTGAAAACATTATTTTTGCATGCAAATGCTTCTGCACGACCTAAGATAATACAGTTTACCACAATAAGCGGAATGAATATTCCCAAGTTCTTATGCAGCTCTGGTACATAAGCCGCCATTGCCATATCAATTATTGAGACAAATGACGCAATTACAACGATATATGCTGGTATTCTAATCTTTGATGGGATCAAGTCTTTGAGCAACGAGATGAGAATATTTGAAAACATGAGCACAAAAGTTGACGCCATTCCCATACCTATTGCATTCTTTAATGATGATGTTACTGCCAGAGTTGGGCACATACCCAAAACAAGCACAAAGGTCGGGTTTTCTTTGAAAATACCTTTTGTTAATTCTTTAAAAGCACTCATCTTTCACCTCCAGATATGAAGTTAACACCGACGATTTCTTTTTCAAGCTGCTCCAATTGTTGTCTTATTGATTTTGTAATTGTACGGGTTGTAATAGTAGCACCAGTCATGCTTTTGATTGTTCCCCCATCTTTATCTACCAATAAATCTTCTGTTTTTAAATTGTGAAACTTCTCGCTAAACTCAGGTTTTGTACAATTTGCACCAAGACCTGGAGTCTCGCTTTGTTGGATAATTATGATTTTAGTGATTCTAAAGTTTGTATTTATTCCAACCATTGTTTGCACATCACTACTATAGCCTTTGCCAATAGCAATGAATGTGTATCCCAAAAGATTGTCATCTTTATCTTTAGCAACATAATATTCGCTGCCATTACTCAAGGCTTGTTTTTCAAAGATATCAGCACCTTCTATTACTTCATTTCGAGCTTTATTTTCTTCTTCTTTCATATTTGCTTCAATTATTGGGCTTGTTTTTTCATTGACAATTGCCAAAATACCACACGCCAAAGCAGTGATAATCAAAAGTACAAGTGCATAATGTATATATACTTTCATGCTTTCACCTCCCCAAATGGTTTTGGAGATGTAAACTTATCAATAAGCGGAACGAATAAGTTCATAATCAAAATTGCATAAGATACGCCTTCTGGATATCCGCCATATAAACGAATTACTACTGTTATGATGCCAGCACCAATGCCAAAGATAATCCGTCCTTTTTTTGTTATTGGAGAAGTTACCATATCAGTTGCCATAAAAAATGCACCTAATAAAAGTCCTCCTGATAAAATGTGAAACAATGGTATTGTAATCGGTGCAGACATAAAACCGTCAATACCTCCAAAAAAGTAGGTCAAAACAAAGACTGTACCTATATAAAAAGCAGGGATTCGCCATTCGATAATATTTAAAAGCAGCAGGTATATTGCACCGAGTAGCAAAGCAAAAGCTGATATTTCTCCAATACATTGACCAATATTACCCCAGAACAAATTATTAAGTGTGCTAAAATCGGTTAAATGAGTAAAAACACTATAGACATTATCTGCTCCAATGGATGTTACAATTTCTGGGTCTCGCAGCATATTTGCGACTCCAAGCGGTGTTGCATGGCTTACCAAGTCCTTAGCTACTGCGGGTATATTATCTATTGTTATACCGCTTAGCTCACCAAACTGAGTTTTAGCCCAGCCAGCTGTCATTCTTGTTGGCCAAGAAGCTAATAAAAATGCACGCCCGAGTAATGCAGGGTTGACTATATTATATCCCAAGCCACCAAACGCATGCTTTCCTATTGCGATAGCAAAGATTGATCCCACGACCACAAGCCACCACGACGAGTTTGCATGCACATTAAATGCTATTAATATTCCTGTTATCACTGCTGAACCATCGCTGACAGTGATAGGTTTTTTTCTTAATTTTTGGATAAGTGCTTCTGTTGTTACAGCTGCAATGACACTATATATCGTGATAGTGAGTGCTGAAAAACCGAAGAATATTATTCCAGCAATTAATGCAGGCATCAATGCTATAACAACATGCCACATTACATATTTAACGTTTGTAGCATCATGCAAATGCGGTGAGCTACTAACAATTGTTTTATTTTTCATAAAATACCTCTATATTCATAATTATACATTCAAAAAAGTATTGATTTTCAAATTAATACAATAAGATTTTGCAAAGATACGCACTTTTTTAAACTCAAGATTTTGCTGTTCTGCGCATCGCTGTTATCTGATTTTTGCCAATATCAACCCATTGTATTATCTTGATATGAGCTGGACATACATAAGAGCATGAACCACATTTCATACAGTCCATAACACCTGACTTTTCAGCCATATCCCAGTCTTTATATTTTACTGCTGAAGCGATAAAGCTGGGAAGAAGGTTTAATGGGCAAGCATCAACACAACGTCCACATCTAAGGCATGCGTGCTCTTCTAAAGACCTTGCTTCTTTTTGATTAAATAATAATAAACCCGAAGAAGTCTTGCAAACAGGAGCATCGAGATCTGGCAGAGCAAATCCCATCATGGGACCACCAGAAATAATTTTGCCAATCTCCTCAGTTGTGCCACCACACTTTTCCACAAGCTCAGAAAAGGCTGTGCCCACTCTTGCCTGAATGTTTTTGGGGTTTTTGACTATTCTGCCACTTACTGTTATAACTCGCTCAATCAACGGCTTTTTATAACGTACAGCTTCATAAATCGCAATTGCAGTACCAACATTTTGCACAACGACTTCTACGCTGCTGGGCAATCCGCCTTTGTTTGGTACTTTTCTTTTTGTACAAGCATAGATAAGCTGTTTTTCTGCACCCTGAGGGTACTTAAGCTTTAAAGGCACAACATAAATGTCTTTGTCATTTTTGGTTAAATCAGTCATTAATTTTATTGCATCTAACTTATTTGCTTCAATGCCGATATAGCCTTGTTTAGCACTTAGTGTTTTCATAATAATTTTGAGACCAGCAATTATATCTTTTGGTCTTTCCAACATATTTCGATAATCTGAGGTGAGATATGGTTCACACTCAACACCATTTAAAATGACTGTGTCGATGGGCTTATCTGCAGGAGGGGATAGCTTAATCAATGTAGGGAATCCAGCTCCTCCCATACCACAAATACCCGCATTTCCAATACGCAACTTGATTTCTTCTGCTGATAGATCTAAATAGTTAGCATCATCAATCAGTTCAACCCATTCATCTTGCTCTTCAGTTTCGATTTCAATAGCCATAGAACTAAATCCACCAGGATGTGGATTCATAGCGATCTTGGTAACCTTCCCCGTTACACTTGAATGCATAGCTAACGATACAAAGGCAGAGGGCTCTGCTATTAACTGACCTGTCTTCACCCTGTCTCCAGGTTTTACAATTGGGTTGGCAGGAGCACCGATGTGTTGCGAAAGAGGAATAACTACCTTTTTGGGTATATCCATCACTTCGATAGCAGAGCTTTTAGAATACTCTTTGCTATCCTTAGGATGGACACCTCCATTAAAGCTTTTGAATTTCATTTTTACTCCCCAATATGTTATTTGATAATTAATGTACAAGTATTATGATATATGAAATAATGGCAAGATTTTTTTTGCATTTATTGAAAAAAGTTTGTCTGTTTTAGTAGTTTGACTTAAAAAAGAATAATTACACTGCCATAACTGTCGCTAATATCCATATATGACAATTATCCTTCTCAATTTAAGCTTTTGTGCAGCAAATCTTTATTCGTCTCTTTTAACTCAGATAAAAAAAGTGTATACTCTTTCTTCATGCTACTATCTCCCTAATATATATTACTAATCAAAAGCTCAGTTAAAGCCCCTCTTTTATCTGCATCAGAGTTAATCATTCTCGTTGCTAAAACTCGCTGAATATGGTGTTTTTCGTAAAGTTTATCGAAGAAATTATCATCCATGTCTTTTCCTTTGGGATCAGAATTACTCAAAATATATTTATATCCCTTTTTATCAATTTGATTACAAAAGTCTCGAAGCCTAATTTGCTCATCATCGTTAAACGCTTCTTTTGTATATGAGTTAAAGCTTGAAGTTTCACTTAAAGGTCTATATGGTGGATCGCAATAAAACAATGTATTTCTATGAGCGTAGCAAAGGGTTTCTGCAAAGTCCATATTCAGTATTTCAACTTTCTGTAATACAGCACTGTCGCTAAGTATCGTTTGCTCATCAAGGATTCTTGGGTTTTTATACTTACCAAAAGGCACGTTGAACTTACCCTTGCTATTCACTCTATACAAGCCATTGAAGCAAGTTTTGTTTAAAAATATAAATAGAGTTGCACGCTGCAAAGAGTCCTGCGAATCTGTGTTAAACAGAGCTCTTTGCTCGAGAAAAAAGCTTTTTCTATCATTTTCTTGGAGAGATAAATACTTGTTTTGTATATCTGATAAACTCTCTATCAATTCTTTTGGATTATCTTTTACAATTTTATAAGTATTGATCAGATCGTGATTTAAATCATTAATAATGGCTCTTTTTATATTAGGGTATTTTTGTAAAATCCAGAATAATACTGCACCACCTCCGACAAAAGGCTCAATGTAAGTATAGTCTTTATTATCAGACAATAAGCTCATAATCTGTTTGTCGATCTCGCCAAGCAGCTGAGTTTTGCCTCCGACCCACTTTATAAAAGGCTTTGCTTTAAAAATCATCTAAGAATCTCCTATCACATACTATTATTAAAAACAGTTTTGTCTGTCAAGGATAAATAACAAACTAAGCTTTCAAATGTGCTTTCAAAAAGGCACCAGTTGATGATTTTTTGCTTCGCATTAATTTCTCTGGCGTCCCTTGAGCAATAATTTTGCCGCCGCCATCACCGCCATCAGGTCCCAAGTCAATAATATAATCTGCACATTTGATCACATCGAGATTATGCTCAATCACAACCACAGAATTGCCCATATCAACAAAGCGTTGCAAAACTAAAAGCAATTTATTTATATCATCAAAATGCAAGCCTGTTGTTGGTTCATCCAGAATATAGAGAGTTCTTCCTGTCGAGGTTTTGGAAAGTTCTCTGGCAAGCTTAATTCTTTGTGCTTCACCGCCAGAAAGAGTTGTTGCAGGCTGACCCAGCTTAATATAGCCCAAGCCAACATCGATCAAAGTCTGTAATTTTCTATTGATACTGGGGATATTTTCAAAAAGCTCAAACGATTCCTGCACATCCATGTTCAATACATCAGAGATATTTTTGCCTTTATAACGAACGGAGAGAGTCTCTTTATTATAACGCTTGCCTTTACAAACCTCACAAGTTACATGTACATCAGCCAAGAAATGCATCTCGATTAGCTTCACACCTGCCCCTTGACATGCCTCACAGCGTCCACCTTTGACATTGAAAGAAAAACGACCTGGCTTGAAGCCTTTGATTTTTGCTGCTGGAAGCTCTGAAAACAATTCTCGAATAGCATCAAATAGCTTGATATAAGTTGCGGGATTAGAGCGTGGAGTACGTCCAATTGGCTGTTGATCGATATCGATTACTTTGTCCAATTCTTCCCAACCTGTAATCGAGTCATATGAGCCTATTAATGGATTTGCTCGGTTTAGTATTTTAGCAGCAGCAGGATAGAGGATTTGATTGATTAATGAGCTTTTACCTGATCCTGATACCCCTGTTACACACACAAAAAGACCCAAAGGTATGTCCACATTTATGTTTTTTAGATTATTCTGTTTTGCACCTGTGATTTTGAGAAAAGCTTCGCCCACACTTCTCCTTGTTTCGGGCATTTCTATTTCTAATTCACCTGATAGATATTTGCCTGTGAGAGAGTTTTCTTCTGCGATAACTTGCTCAATATTACCATAAGCGACAATCTCACCGCCATTTATTCCAGCACGTGGACCAAAGTCAACTATGGTGTCGGCAACTCTCATCATCTCTTCATCATGCTCGACAACAATTACTGTATTGCCAAGATTTTTCAGATGTAAAAGCATTTCTATCAGACGTTGATTATCTCTTTGATGTAAGCCAATACTTGGCTCATCGAGAATATACATTACTCCAACCAAGCCGCTGCCTATCTGACTGGCAAGCCTGATTCTTTGCGATTCGCCACCTGATAAAGTAGGTGAGCGACGTGCCATACTCAAATAGTGTAAGCCGACATTGTTCAAAAAAGTCAGTCTGTTTTTTATCTCTTTGAGCACATCTTCAGCTATTATCTTTTGATTTCCCTCTAATTGTAATTCATTGAAGAAGTCATAAGCACCAGCGATAGTCTTCTCAGTCAATTCTGCGATATTTTGTCCATTAATCCTCACAGCTAAAAACTCATCTTTCAGCTTTTTACCGTCACATTTGGGGCAAGGCTTATCTGAAATAAATTGCATATACCACTGCTTCTGATCTTCTGAGTTTGTCTCATGCATACGTCTTTCCAATATGGGAATTATACCAGAGTATCTTAGCATATATTCGTGCCCTCTGGTACTTGATTTCATCTTCACTTTAAAACGCTTACTTTTTACTCCATATAAGATGATATCCTGTGCTTCCTCGCTTAAGTCTTTCCATGCCGTATCCAAAGAAAACTTATATTCTGCTGCAACCTTTTCTATTAACCCCAAAGTCATGCTATTCTTCTTATCGCTCATTTTACCCCAAGGCACAATAGCTCCTTCATTGATACTGAGGTTTTTGTCATGTACAATTAAGTCAGTATCAAACTCAAGTTTTGTGCCCAAACCATTACAAACAGGGCACATACCAAGCGGGCTATTAAAAGAAAAGTGTTGCGGTAATAGATCTGGATAACTGGTACTACATTTTGGGCAAGAGTTGTGTTCAGACATGATTTCTTGCACATTTTCATCAGGGTAGTCAATCTTGATTACGCCATCAGCCATTTTCAATCCAAGCTCTATCGAGTCAGCAAGGCGGGATTCTACACCCTCTTTAATCACAATTCTATCAATCAAAACATCTATATTATGCTTGCTTTTTTTGTCTAAAACTATATCTTCGCTCAGTTCGCGAACTTTGCCGTTTATCACCACACGCGTAAAGCCTTCTTTGCGCACATAGTCAATCTCGTCTTTATGTTCACCTTTTCTATTTTGCACTAATGGCGACAATATCTGTATCTTTGTTTTCTCAGGGAGAGTCATTAATTTTTGTACCATTTGATCGATTGTTTGCGAGCTTATTGGATCTCCACAAATATGGCAATATTGCGTGCCTGTACGGGCGAACAGTATTCTTAAGTAGTCATATATCTCGGTTACTGTTCCCACAGTCGAGCGTGGATTTTTGGATGCTGCTTTTTGATCTATTGAAATTGCTGGTGATAGCCCCTCAATATAGTCAACTTTTGGCTTTTCCATTTGTCCGAGAAATTGACGTGCATATGCTGACAACGACTCCACGTATCTTCTTTGCCCTTCGGCATAGAGAGTATCAAAAGCTAAAGATGATTTGCCTGAGCCAGACACTCCTGTAAATACGATTAATTCATTACGATTTATACTTATATTAACATGCTTTAGATTATGTTCATGAGCACCTTTGATAACAATTTTGTCTTTCATTGATTGCCTCCATAAGCAATTCCATATCATAGGCTCGCTATGTCAAGTTTAAATATATAATCAATAAAAAACATCTTGTAAGTGCCTTTTATTTCATATATTTAGCAAGTCATTTTATAATGTATTTTGTGTTGCATAATTGGAAAAAGAGCTTGAAAATATACATAAATGCCTGCTAATTTATTAGTTTTTAAAAGCTCTAAACAATTAGGGAAAGAGAAAAGAATCTCCTCAAAATGTACTTTAAAACAAAAAAGGGCGAACCTGTAGATTCGCCCATTATAAGTCTAATTTTTATTTCTTATTTGCTAATAATGCCTTGATTGATGCGAGCTCCCAAGGTGAGCCAAGTTCGATAGCGGTGAGGATGGTGCCGCCACCAGTGAAGAAATAGTATTTTTCATCATCGAGACAAGACATATAGATGCCAGGTAACAAGTTTTTAAATTCTTGTAAGGTGTCGCCTCCACCATACATTTTGTGAGCTTTATTGTTTTGGTGGATCAGTTTATAAAGAGCCTCTGTGCCTTCATAGAAGTTTGGGGTAAAGCCCATCACAGCGTTGACGAAGATTGTTTCTGCATTGAGAATAGCATTTTTGATCTTTTCATCTTGATATGATTCTTTATCCACATCGAGCACATAATTGAGCTTTGTGCCAGGCTTTAAGTCTTTGATATTATGAACTCTATACTGCCCCTCAATGCGTGCATCAAGAGTGTCTGACTCAACAATAAATTGAGGTTCTAAAACTTTATCAGGTGTTTTTGCTGCTAAAGCGACAAATTCTTTGGCAACATCAAGATCTGCTGGATCAATACCTTTGATTTCAAGATCATATTTTACAGCAAGATAGGCATTGAAAATCACACCACCTAAGAGTAAATGATCTACTTTTTCTATTATCGAACGAAGAGGTGCTATTTTTGTGTCAAACTTGGAGCCAGCTACAACAGCGAGAAAGGGCTTGTTTGGTGCAAATACTTTTTGTAAATTAATTATCTCTTTTTGCATCAATAGTCCAGCATATGAGGGTAAGTACTCTGTTGGTTTGACAGTGGATGCGTGTGGCTGCCATGAACCAAAAGCATCATTTACGAAGATATCTGCAAGTCCTGCTAATTGCTTACCAAAGAAAATATTCATTTCATCTTTTGCTTCTTCACCGATAAAGAAACGTGTATTTGGCAGGTAAATAAGGTCAATTTTGCCATTCTTCAAATCATTTAACATGAAGTTTACTGAGCTATCCAATGAGTAATATCCACTGTCCTCAAGGCAAGGAAATTCGGGTACTGCTATGTTTAAAGCGAGCTTTTGCTGGAGATATTTTACAATTGGATATACATTTTCATCGATAGAAACTTTGATTTTGCCTGTCTTTTTGTCTTTTGGGCGACCAACGTGAGTCATTAAGATAGGCTTACCGCCTTTGGCGATAATATAAACTAAGGTTGCGATTGTTTGATCAATACGAAAGTTGTCCTTGATTTTCCCCTTTTTTACTACGTTGTGATCCATTCTTACTAATACAAGCTTGCCCTTCAAATCGGCGTCTTGAATCTTGGGTAGTTGTTCGAAACTGCTCATGTTCACCTCTTATAATAATATTTTTATATATTATATTATTTGTTGTTTATTTGTCAAGGCATTTT
>Ga0265293_10011314_pt1 | contig 12182 bp, 12 predicted proteins | sample Munlanlewell138R_FD_192505 | JGI IMG/M metagenome (GOLD analysis project Ga0265293, IMG submission 192505) | Leachate microbial communities from a municipal landfill in Southern Ontario, Canada - Leachate well 138R | ecosystem: Engineered > Solid waste > Landfill > Unclassified | place: Canada... | reverse complement strand
AAATATTTAAGACCACAAAAAATTAAAAAACTTACGCAACTTTTTGAGAAAAACAAAACGCCCAAAGTGCCATTACAAGAGGCTCTTTGGGCGTTTATTACATTTTAAGTGTCAAAAACGGGATTTTACCACAAAACTCGGTACATGAAAACCTATTTTTTGGCATTCAAATTCATGTCTGGTTCATGTCTGGCGATTATCTTAAACAGAATTTCTACACTCCTATCAGGATTCCTTCAGAACATGGCTAAAACGACTAAATTTCCCAGTATAGGCAGGAAATCCCTCTGCCGAGGACGTATGTAACAAGAACTAAAGACGGTCGAGGAGTGAGTTAATGTCTACTGCCAAAGAGAAGCAAAAAGCGAAGAGAAAAAAGGACTCCACTCTTAGTAAGCTAAACCTTACTTTGCGAGGTAAACTGATTGCGTCTTTCATGTTCCTGGCCCTTGTACCTTTGATTGTCCTTATCGGGGTCGTGATTCTGCAGACCCAAGGCGAACTCACTGCTTTGATTACCATCAATCTTGAGGATCAAACGAATCGCTTCTCCGAGAGCATCGCTAACTCTATCGACCAGCTTACAAAGGATCTTGGTGGGTTGGCAGTCAATCCTTCCATTGAACAGATGGTTGTTATCCGTCCCACCAACATCGTGCGGGAAAAGGGCCTCGAGGGCAAGACCACGGCCGAGATGGAAGCCATCATGGATGAAAGCCGTAATCTAGAGACCAATACTCGTACCCAAGAGTTCTTGCAGACCACTGTCGCGGATTTCCGCTCCTTCTCCGAACTCATTGTAGTCAACTTAGATGGTATGGTTCTGGGAGCGACGTCGCGACCTGATCGCTTTGTTCATATTGATGAACCCTGGTTTCAATCGGTTCTGGAACATGGCATCTACATCAGTGATATCGGGCAACTTCCCGGCCAGGACGAGCCAGGTTTGGTGATTGCTAGCGTGATCAACCGTTCTTCAACAGGAAGGCCAGCAGGTGTGATTCGTGGTCTAGTACCCCTTGCCTACTTCACAGATGGTTTACTCCCCATTGTCGACCGCGTTGAACACGGAGAACTCCAGTTGATGATTGGTGGCCAGGTTGTCACCAGCATCAGCAATGAGAGTTCTGGGGCGATGCTCCAGGTCTTCGTAACAGAAGAAGGTCCTACACCCATCACCTTAGCACAAGAAGGTGCCTTTGGCAGAAACAGTCTAGGTCAAGAAGCGATTACCGCTTCCGCTGGTATCCAAGTTCGAGATGGTGCCGAGTTTGACTGGGAGTTTCGCATTGCGCAGCCCACAGCATCGGCTCTGGCACTCACCCAAAGACTTACAACCCTTGGCACGGTTGGGGCTATCGTAACCGCCGTAGCCGTTGCTATTGTAGCGCTACTTCTGGCTAATAATATCGCCGCTCCCATTAAGGGTCTGACAGAACATGCTAGAGCAGTCAGCCAAGGACACCTACGTCAATTCAGGACGAAACAAAGGCGAGATGAAACCGGAGCTCTAACCCAGGCCTTTAATGGAATGACAAGCCAGCTCGCTCGCCTGCTACACCAAATTCGAACAGCCAGTAGCGAACTGGCCATCTCTAGCCAGGAGATTAGTGCAGGTATGGAAGAAATGGCCGCTGGAACCCAAAACCAGCTACAAGACATTCAAAGTGGAACCGACCGAATCGAAGCGATGAACCAAGCCATGGTCGATATTGATCGCCGGGCTGGTGACGCACTGAAGTTATCTCGCAATGCCACTGGCGAGGCCGCAAAGGGTCAAGAACAGGCCCTAGCCGCGGTCAAAGGAATGGATCACATCAAGAATTCAGTGGATAGCCTAAGCTCCCTTACGGAGGAAATCGCCAAGATTCTAGGCTTCATTCGAGATATCGCTGAACAAACGAACCTTCTGGCCCTCAATGCCGCCATTGAAGCAGCCCGGGCCGGAGAACAAGGGCGTAGCTTTGCAGTTGTGGCCCAAGAGGTTGGAGATTTAGCTTCCCGTTCGCAGAGCGCAACAGAAGACATTGACCAAGTGCTGCGGCGCATCCGCGGTGAAACGGGCCGTTCGATTAGCAGTGTAGAAGACGGACAGAGGCAAGTGCATGACGTACAACAAGCCCTCGATGCCATTTTACAGGCAACCAAGGATACAGAAATCTTGATCCAAGAGATCGCGCAGGAATCGATCGACCAGACCCAGCGCACGAAAGAAGCTGTCGACCTCTTCCAGTCTATAGGACTCGTAACCGAGCAAACGGCAGCTGGAACTGAAGAGACGGCCGCCTCAGCGCAGAATCTGGCAGAACTCGCCCAACAGCTGCAAGGGATCATCAATAACTTCCAGCAGGCCCAAGAGAAAGCATAGACTAAGAAGCGAAACCCCCGGATGGGGGTTTTTCTGTGCAGAGAAAAAGGTCGCTCCAACGAGCAACCTTTTTTCGTCTATCTAGAGATCACGTGTGGCCACAAGGTCTACGCCGAGACCCAAAAAGTCTGCCACAATCACATCACCCATTTTGATCGGCGCCTGGGCCTCAACCTTCGATACGACCTGCATACCCTCTTTGAGCTTATCCTTCGGGATAGGCTTATTTGTCCTCACCGGTAGGACGGGATGCATACCACCCTTTGCCTTTACAATGCTCGTCAGTGTACGCTCAGGATGCAAGTGCTCGCTGGTGGCGTAGGCCTTACCACGGGCACATTTGTTTCCTGTAAGGGAGAGAATTTCATTATCTTCCCCTAAGGTCAGCTCAACATTACAACTCATAGGACAGACTGTACAAGTAATGTGTTTCAACATCTCTACCCCTCCTTATTGCTCCACAATTTGAATGACCAGGGTATCCCCTTCTAAACTCTGGAGTTGCTCTGGTGTGATCTTGACATCCAACATTTCACTCGGACGCACACTCGTTTTGCGAATGCGGCGCAAACCACCCACATCTAAAGCAACATCATCTTGGGGTCTTTGCACACGCATGAAGAACTCGACAGGTTCCTCGCTAGAAACTTCGTGGGGTACGACATAACGGATGTTTTCACCGGCCTGAACCTTGATTCTCCGTGCTTTTTCACTGCTCTTTCCGAGGGCATAACGTCCCGCATACATTCCAGCACGCTCCGATTCCTTGGAGACATTGTCTACCAGGTCGTGGACGTGAAGTACATTACCACAAGCGAAGATACCGGGCAGATTTGTCATCATGGCATCATCGACAAGGGGTCCATTGGTGATAGGATCAATAGCCACACCGGCCTGGCTGGATAGCTCGTTTTCGGGAACGAGGCCAACCGAGAGCAAGAGCGTATCGCATTCGATCTTCCGCTCGGTGCCCGGGATGGGGTTCCACTTTTCGTCCACTTGAGCAATGGTCACAGCCTCAATCCGCTTGTTACCATGAATTTCGATCACAGTAGACTGTAGGTAGAGGGGAATATCATAGTCCTCCAAGCATTGGACTACGTTTCTGGTAAGACCTGCAGCATAGGGCAGGACTTCAACAACGGCCTCCACCTTGGCGCCTTCAAGGGTGAAGCGGCGAGCCATAATCAGGCCAATATCACCCGAGCCCAAAATGACAGCCTTCTTCCCAGGCACATAGCCATCAATATTCACATAGCGCTGAGCGGTTCCGGCGGAGTAGACGCCTGCAGGGCGGCCACCTGGAATCCGGAGTGCTCCCCTCGTCCGCTCGCGGCAACCCATAGCCAAGACGATGGATTTGGCATGAATCTCCAGCATCCCGCTCTCACTATTCACCGCATAGATCTTCCGTTCTGGCGTGACCTCAAGGACCATCGTCTCTAGCATCACTTCGATATCTGTTTCCTTAATGAAATCGATGAAGCGCTGGGCATACTCAGGCCCAGTCAACTCTTCTTTAAAACGGTGGAGTCCAAAACCATGGTGGATACATTGCTGCAAAATTCCGCCAAGTTCGGTGTTCCGCTCGATAATTAGGACACGCTCGGCCCCTTCCTTGCGGGCAGCTAAGGATGCCGCCAATCCTGCAGGGCCTCCGCCAATTACGGCTACGTCAACATGTACTTGTTTCATACCTACAGCACCTCCTGCTCTGACAGCTCTTTAGCTTCATACTTAACCTGTTCACTGCCTGGACCCGCCTTGGTAACCTGGGTTACTGGAATGCCAAGCTCACGGCTGAGGATCTGTGTGATAAAGGGTTGGCAGAATCCTCCCTGGCAGCGTCCTGCACCAGCTCTGACCCTGAACTTGATTCCATCAAGGGTACGTGCGCCTCTATGGATGGCATCCACGATTTCGCCTTCGGTAATACTCTCACAGCGGCAAATAATCCGGCCAAAACTGGGGTCTTCCTGAACGAGCTTGTCTTGCTCTTCCCTGGAAAGTGTGTGGAAGCGAATCACTCCAGAGCGGCGAGGATTGAAATCTTCCTTCTCCTCAAGTTCTAGTCCCGCTTCACGCAGGAGTCTCGGTACATCGGCCGCAATCGCTGGGGCTGCAGTGAGACCTGGCGACTCAATTCCGGCTAAATGAACAAGCCCTGGGACATTGGGTGACAGTTCCACAATAAAGTCTCCTCTGTCACTGGCAGCCCGCACGCCGGCAAATTGTGCAATAATCTTTCTTGGGTCAAGGCCGGGAACTAAGCTCTTGGCTCCGTCGAAGACACGGTTGAAACCGTCTTGGCTGGTTCCTAAGTCTTCCTTCTCATCTACATTGTCGCCGGTTGGACCCATCATCAGGTTTCCAGCTGCAGTCGGAATCACGAGAATTCCCTTACTGATCTTCCCGGGAACTGGGAAGATGGTAGATTTGACCATATCCTTGACACTGAGGTCAAAAATGTATTCTTCTCCCTTACGGGGGCGAATGGAGAAATAATCATCGCCAAACATCCGAGCTAGATCATCACTAAAGAGACCTGCGGCATTAATCACGTAATCTGCTTCAATCACTTTTTCTGCGGTTTCAAGGTACTTCTTGCCACCCTCGGCCCAAGCACCAATGACTTTCGCATTCACCTCGTAGCGAACGCCATTTTGCACTGCGTTCTCCATCAAGGCTGCTGCCAGTTCAAAGGGCATGACCGAGCCGCCTTCGGGTGCATAGAGTGCTCCGGCCAATTCAGGATCCAAGTTTGGTTCCTGCTCCAGAAGCTCTTCTCTGCTGAGAAGTTGCAGCTTCACGCCGCGCTCTGTTCCACGCTTATAGTACTCCTGGACAGTTTCCATCTCTTCTGGAGTACGTCCAACCATCAGGATACCGTTTTGTTTGAAGCAAACATCTAATTCCTCACAAAGCTGGGGATACATCTGGTTCCCCGGGAAGCAGTACTTAGCCTTCAGTGTACCTGGCTCTTCATGGAAACCACCATGTACGATTCCGCTATTGGCCTTTGTGGTACCCCAACCAACCTCGGCTTCTGCCTCCAGGAGTAAGACATCGACGTTGTAGCGGCTCAGTTCTCTGGCTGTCGCGGTGCCGATAATTCCACCACCAACGATGACCACCTGTGCTGTAAGGGTCTGTTTATCAGTTACTTTCATGGCCCATCCTCCTTGCAGTCGACAATAATATGAACTCACATGATTACAAACACAGACACAAAAAAGTCCGCCGAAGGGAATCACAAAGATACCCTCTCGGTCGGACTTCTCTTTTCTTTTGTCCTAAATGGGTTTGTTTATTTTGTTCTAGTTTGATCCTACCACAACTACAGTAGCAATGCAACTAGCTCTGACCAACTTAGGCCAAATTTTCCGCCTTATCTGCAGCGGGAACCAAGTGGCAAGCTACAAAATGACCGTCTCCGCTATCCACAAAGGCCGGTTCCTGTACCCTACAGATATCCATCACCTTCGGACATCTCGTATGGAAACGACAACCACTCGGTGGATTGATCGGGCTTGGTACATCGCCCTTGAGTAAGATGCGTTCCTTCTTGATTGTTGGATCAGCTTCAGGAATCGCCGAAAGTAGTGCCTGCGTATAAGGATGTTTAGGATTCTTATACAGCTCGGTCTTGCCTGTCAGCTCCACAATCTTGCCGAGGTACATCACGGCTACCCTGTCCGAAATGTGCTTTACAACACTCAGGTCATGGGCAATAAAGAGATAGGTGAGGCCGAACTCTGCCTGCAGGTCCTGCAGCAAGTTGATGACCTGGGCCTGAATAGAAACATCTAGAGCAGATACGGGTTCGTCGCAAATAATGAGGCGAGGACTTACCGCAAGGGCCCTGGCAATTCCAATTCTCTGCCGCTGTCCACCGGAGAATTCGTGGGGGAAGCGTCTAGCATGAAACGCACTTAACCCTACTGTCTCTAGGATCTCCCGGACCCGTTTTTCCTTGGCTGCACCCTTGGCAAGATTATGAATATGCAGGGGCTCGCCAATGATGTCGCCAACGGTCATGCGTGGGTTCAAGGAACCATAGGGATCTTGGAAAATGATCTGCATTTCTTTGCGTAGTTCACGCAACTCTTCCTTTTGCAGACTCGGTACATTCTTACCATCAAAGCGGACTTCTCCCGATGTGGGTTCAATCAAGCGCAAAATACAACGCCCGGCCGTGGTCTTACCGCAGCCGCTCTCACCGACTAGACCGAGGGTCTCGCCCTTCTCCACATTAAAGCTGATATCATCCACCGCTTGTACAGCGCCAATCTGCTTGGAGAAAATGATGCCTTGACGAATTGGAAAGTGCTTAACCAAATTCTTGACTTCCAGCAAGTTTTCATTCTTTACAGCTTTAGCCATCGTTTAGCCCACCTCCGTTTGGTCAAGACTGGCTGCCTCGTCGTAATCTACAACCTTCCAGCAGGCTACATGGTGATTCTCGCCCACCTCAAAGGCTGGAGGTGCCTTTTGTACACAGAGATCGGTAGCAAAGGCGCAACGAGGATGGAAACCGCAACCCTCTGGGAAACTACCAGGGATGGGTACCGAACCTGGAATCGCTTGGAGCCTCGAACCATCACCATCTAGGCGGGGAATCGAAGCGAGCAAACCGATCGTGTATGGATGCCTTGGGTTCTTAAAGATCGTGTGAGTGTCGGCAGATTCGACAATCTTACCGGTGTACATCACAACAACCTTCTCCACTACTTCAGCAATGACTCCAAGGTCATGGGTAATCATCATAATGGCGGTTCCGAGCTCTTCACGGAGCTGAGCCATGAGGTCTAGAATCTGCGCCTGAATTGTCACGTCAAGGGCCGTTGTAGGTTCGTCGGCAATTAGCAATCTAGGATTACAGGATAAGGCCATAGCGATCATGACACGTTGGCGCATACCACCACTCATCTGATGAGGATATTCATCGACACGTTGTTCTGGTGATGGAATCCCAACAAGACGTAACATTTCGATCGCTTTTTCCCGAGCGGTAGCCTTATCGAGCCCCTGATGGAGCATAATGGCTTCAGATATTTGGTTACCCACCGTAAAAACGGGATTAAGCGAAGTCATGGGTTCTTGGAAGATCATGGAGATCTCATTACCACGGATGTGGCGCATTTCTGCTTCGGAGAACTTCAGAAGGTCTTTGCCTTCAAATTCGATCACTCCGTCAATGATCTTTCCAGGCGGTTGGGGAATAAGTCCCATAATCGATAGGGAGGTAACGCTTTTTCCGCAGCCTGACTCACCAACAATTCCGATAGTGCCTCCCTTGTCCAGATCAAAGCTGATACCATCAACTGCTGGAATCACACCATCATCCGTAAAAAAGTGCGTTTTGAGGTTCTTCACTGACAACAACTTCTCTGTCATAACACCCTCCCTCTCTTGATGCTTATAATTCGAGTCATCTCTTAGTGGCTAAAAAGATGACCTTACCTTTCTATAGGTCACGGACGCACATGAAATACCCGTGATATCCTCCCATAGTTCGCCGAAATGCCCAGATCTCCTGCAAAAATTTGCTGGAAATATCCACGGATTTTACCTTAACTACCCAGCCCTACTTCTAGTTCGCCTTCCAGTTTCGACCACTTCAGCACCAAACCATGTAAGCCCAACCACCGAATCTCAAGGGCAATCGGTTCTTGCCTAACCTCGAGAACGGTTGTTAAGCGAAGGGCTTGTTCACCTTGGGCTAAGGCGAGGACTCTGCCGAGTTTTTCCGGTGCAGGAAGGACTTCCGCCTTGTACCCCGCAACCTCCAGTTCCTTTTGGCAGCCTAGGGGTAGCAGTTGTCTCAGGGATTGGCTTTCACTTTCAACTCCTATGCGCAGCTCTTGGGTTGTCAGCAACTGATCGTAACCAAGTAGCGAACCATGTCTATGTAATCTACTGGCCAAGAAAAGTTCTCGGTCATCCCAACTTCGGATATCGGTCCTTACTTTACGACCGAGCACCTTCTTAATGGTCAGTTCAGCCTTGACGTCAACGTCCTCCTGGGTATCCGCCCCCGTGCCCCGTTCGAGTCGTCTAGCATAGAGCCTGCGCATCTCGTGCAAGGAGAGATTTGCTTCAGAGAGAATGGTCCTGACATAACGCGTCGTCGTGCCTGCCTCGCGTGCTAGGTCTTTGACCGTCAGATAGGGATCCTTCTGGGCTAGTGCGATTACTCGGGCTTTGATCGAATGTTCCATCGTCACCAGGCCTCCTCATACACCCCTTACAGGATACGCTCCAATCTTGGTGCTTCCGCCAGACCAGGGATTCTTCCCCGCTTGGCTACTGCTTGTCCATTCACTTCTTTAATATCCATCGTCATGTCAATTGCCGAGGCCCCTGATATATAGCTACCTACACCAAAGGCATCAGCACCCGCCTCAGCCAAGAGCTTAATGCGATCTGGATCTAAACCCCCCGAGACAAAGATGCGAATATGCTGATAGCCCGCTAAATCCAACTTGGCCCGTAGCTCCCGAATCAGCCCTGGGGTGACACCTCCCCGCTCGCTCGGAGTATCTAGACGAACAGATTCCAGTCCAGTCTTGGGTGAAGCGGCGAGTCTTAAGCTCTCTTCGACCTCATCCTTAAAGGTGTCCACTAGCATGGAGCGAACTGAATCTGGGGGCATAAAGGCGTGGTAGGCTTCTGCAGCCTCTAGAGTATCTCCGACAATCAAGAAGAGAGCATGGGGAACCGTTCCAGAGGGCTCTAATCCGGCGAGTTTGGCACCTAGAATGCAGGATGCTCCATCGGCGCCGCCCAAGACAGCGGCCCTTTCCATCACTGGTGCCACGGCTGGATGCAAGTGCCTAGCGCCAAAACAAAGAACCGGTCTTCCATCAGCAGCAGTCTTGGCTTGATGGGCTGCAGTAGCCCAACCACTGGAACTAGCTAGAATACCTAAGATGGCGGTCTCATAGATGCCAAACTGGGAATAACGACCATGAATCCGCATCACGACCTCTTTCCCCTCGAAGGGCGTTCCCTCCTTCAAACTCCAGACCTCAAGCCCTAGGTTGTTCAGTAGTACTTTGGCCTCTTCTGCCCCGGCAAAAATGCCCGGACGGCGGCCAAAGATCTCCGCCACAACTGTGGTATCCTCTTTGTTAAGACCTTTTAGGATTTCCTTGGTTTTCACAAAGTATATGTCTGTCGTCAATCCCCTGGCAATCTCCTCATGACTAGCGGAGAAGAGCCTTGGGGTTTCCACCGTAAATTCTGCTACTTCGCGCACGGTTTCTATTTGCTTGACCATTGAGATAACTCCCTTCATGCTCCAAAACCGAGTTCTTAGTTGTACAACAGTGTATAGAGGTTTTTCATCATTATGACCTTACGGACATAGGAACGGGTTTCCCCATAGGGAATCTGCCCTGTCCGTTCATAGGAACCATCCCAGATACGCTCATCAAGCCAGCGTCTGGCATTGGTCGGTCCTGCATTGTAGGCTGCAAGAGCTGCATACAGTGTAGGAAAACGCTCTAAGAGATAGGTTAGATAGTAAGCACCTAGCCCAATATTGGTCTTGGGATCAAACAAGTCGTCAACCGGTATGGATTGAGCACTATGTTTTCCCAACCAGGTTGCTGTCTCGGGCATGATCTGCATCAATCCCCTGGCTCCTTTGGGAGAGACAGCTTCAGGGCGAAAACCACTTTCAACCTGAATCATGGCCGCTAGCAGAAAAGGATCGAGATCATAGTGTTCTGCAATAGCGGAGATTACCTCCCCATAATAAAGGGGAAAAGCACTCCGCAAGAAAAACGGAGTACCGAGAAGAACAAGTACGATGGCCAGAAGCACAACTAGGGTTGAAAGACGTCCCAATACTCACTCCCCCAGTGGCATCGTTATGCAAGCCAAGATCAGCTCTGCGGTGGCCTCATTCGTGGCTAGTGGGATATCATGCACATCACATACCCGAAGTAAGGCGGTAATATCCGGTTCATGAGGCTGGGCCGTGAGGGGATCCCTAAAGAAAATTACGGCATGAATATCTCCTCTGGCTACCATACCCCCAATTTGCTGGTCTCCTCCAAGGGGACCTGAAAGAACAGTCGTCACATCTAGGCCAGTTGCTTCAATAATCATACGGCCGGTCGTACCTGTAGCCACAAGTTCCATCTGCCTCAGACTTTCTACATGCTTCGTGACGAACTGAATCAGGGCCTCCTTTTTCTTATCGTGGGCAATTAGGGCTAAAGTCATTTAGATCTCCTTCCACAGTGCGTCAACCTGTAGCCAGGTTTCCGCCAGCGAGCCATTGTTGTCAATCACCACTGCCGCCCGCTTCACTTTTTCTTCTAAAGACATTTGACTTGCCATCATTTCCTCGGCAGCCTGGCGAGAAATCCCAGCCCGCTGCATCAAGCGTTCCATTTGAACCTCTGGCCGTACATAGACGACCCAAACCTCTTCCATCAAAGGATCCCAGCCTACTTCATAAAGGAGAGGAACTTCTGCAAAAACGACCTTTCCTTCCTCCTCTGCAGCCTGGGCACCTTCTTGTAGCATCGATAAAACCTCAGGATGGATAATCCCCTCTAGAATCTTGCGTTTTTCGGCATCAGCGAAGATAATCTGACCGAGCTGGCGGCGATTGATGGTATTGTCCTCCTGGATTACTTCAGGGAACACCTCTCGAACCCTCTCCCAGCCTGGCGTGTTAGGCTCTACTGCTCTTCTAGCGAGGTGATCGGCATCAATCACGACAGCCCCTAGGGAGCGTAAACGCTCTGCTACCGAACTCTTACCACTCGCTATACCGCCTGTTATTCCAATCATCAAACTACTCCCTCTGACAGGCGGGGCAGTAGTGACTGGTACGGCCCGCCACCTTCTTATGCTCTAAGTCTACTCCACAACGGGGACATTTTTCACCCTTTTTCCCGTAAATCTGCAGTTTATTTTGGAACGAGCCCTCTCTCCCATACCCAGTGCGGTAATCACGGAGCGTGGTTCCTTGCCCTTCAATGGCCTCGGCTAAGACCTCTTGAATGGCACGATGCAGCCGCTTGTTCTCCGCCTGCTTTAGAGACTGGGCAGTCCGTTCTGGGTGAATTTTCGCCAAGAAAAGACTTTCATCGACATAGATATTGCCGAGTCCAGCGATCTTGCTTTGGTCCAGGAGTAGCCCTTTGATCTTGGCACTCCGGCCTTTTGTCATCTCTGCCAAGAGCTGCCAGGTAAACTCCTTAGAGAGGGGTTCCACTCCAAGTTCCTTTAACCCTTTTATCTGGTCGTATTCCCCCTTTTTCACGAGATCCAGTGTGCCAAATTTTCGCACGTCTTCAAAACGAAGTTCGCCTAGGGATCCAAAGCTAAAGATGGCCGATGTATGCTTGGCTCGGGCAATGGCCGAATCGGAATAATAGATTAGCCTTCCAGTCATGCGAAGATGTGCTACTAACTCCAATTCGCCCTCAAGGTCAAAGATTAAATACTTCCCCCGCCGGGTAAGGTCCAAGAATCGTCGACCCAGCAGCTGAGCCTGGAAGTCTTGGACCGTAATGTGCTGTAGGATCCTCGGATACGGAATCTCCACTTTTTCAATGGGTTTTTCGAGGACTACAGGCAAGAGACTCCGCCTTACAGTTTCTACTTCAGGTAGTTCAGGCATACTCTACTCCTTTGGTTCATAGCTTGTCACGTCACGCCAGTTCCGCCCGTAAGATACTCCCACAAGGAGAGGTACATCTAGGGTGTAGACCCCTTCCATCTCCCTCTTCACAAGGCCAGCAGCCAGATCCAGTTCCGACTCCGGTACTTCCAAGACAAGCTCGTCATG
>Ga0265293_10011313_pt1 | contig 12184 bp, 5 predicted proteins | sample Munlanlewell138R_FD_192505 | JGI IMG/M metagenome (GOLD analysis project Ga0265293, IMG submission 192505) | Leachate microbial communities from a municipal landfill in Southern Ontario, Canada - Leachate well 138R | ecosystem: Engineered > Solid waste > Landfill > Unclassified | place: Canada... | reverse complement strand
GGATGTATATGGCAAGCAGCCCATCCCTATGCGCAGCGGCGGAAGCATCCCGATCATTTCTACTTTTGAAGAAATCCTGGGATTAAAATCTGTGCTGATGGGCTTTGGTCTGGAATCCGACGCTATCCACTCGCCGAACGAAAATTATCCACTCGATAATTTCTACAAAGGCATTGAAACTATTGCCGCCTTCTACAAACATTTTGCTGAAATGTAAAACAAGGTAAACTTGAATTTCCTGATGGTTTAGAAATTCAATCATGCAAAAAGTGCCGGACAAAATGAATTGTCCGGCACTTTTTTTGTCTCTAAAAGTCTCTTATTCAGGGATTGTGAATACGGTTTTACCTTTTTTATAGTTCTCAACGCCTTCTTTCAGGAAAGCAATAAACTCATTCACATCCAGGCTGTAGGCCCGTGGCTCGATAACGACATTGTTTTCATGTCCCATTAGCACATAAAACGGCTGTGCATTCACGCCGAATTTCGATACCTGGAAATCGGCAAACTTGCGGCCAATCGTCTTCTTCCATTTGTTATCATAGTCAGAAAGCACCCATTCTTCTTCGGGAAGAGCAGTTTTGTCGTCCACGTACAAAGCGATAATCAAGTATTCATCTCTTAGCAATTGCAGTACCTGCGGATCGCTCCAGACATTGGCTTCCATTTCGCGACAGTTCACACAGCCGTGGCCCGTAAAGTCGAGGAAGATAGGTTTATCGAGTGCTTTGGCGCAGGCCAGGCCCTGTTCGTAATCAAAATAGCCCTGTAAGCCATGCGGTAAGTTCAGTTTCTCACCAAATTTAGGCGTTTCGCATAAATCGTTATCCGTAAATCTCGCTGCCGCAGTAACACCTGATCCTCCGCTATTTTTACGAATAATATCAGTCAGATCGAAGTCGTGTGTGTGCATAGGCGGCACGTAGCCCGAGAGTGCTTTAAGTGGCGCGCCAAACATACCCGGAATCAGGTAAACCACAAAGCTGAAGGTGATAATGGAGAATATCAAACGCGGAACACTCAAAAATTTCACATCCGAGTCGTGTGCAAATTTAATTTTTCCCATCAGGTACAAGCCCATCAGGAAGAAAATTACGATCCAAAACGCCAGGTAGGTCTCTCTATCGAGCAATCCCCAGTGGTATGTTTGATCAGCAATGCTGAGGAATTTAAGTCCGAGAGCCAGCTCCAAGAAGCCCAAAACAACCTTCACCGAGTTGAGCCATCCACCTGACTTTGGCAGGTTGTTGAGCCATGACGGGAAGAACGCAAGGAGCGTAAACGGCAGCGCGAAAGCCAATGAAAAACCAAACATTCCGATAATTGGTTTCAAGACCTGGCCACCGGCGGACTCAACAAGTATTGTCCCAACGATAGGGCCGGTGCAGCTAAAAGAAACTAGCACCAGTGTCAAGGCCATGAAAATTGAGCCAACAAAACCGCCACGGTCGGCTGCTGAATCAGACTTGCTAACCAGCCAATGCGGGAGCGTAATGTCGAACATGCCAAAAAACGAGGCTGCGAACACCACAAATATCACGAAGAACAAAATATTGGGTAGCCAGTGTGTGCTAAGCCAGTTGGCAATATCCGGCCCTGCCACAACAGCCAGAATAGACCCAATCAAGGTATAAATCCCGATAATCGCCAGGCCATAAACAATTGCCTGCAGTCTTCCTTTGAGCTTATCTTCCTCTTTATCTTTCATAAAAAAGGATACCGTCATCGGAATCATCGGAAACACGCAAGGAGTGACGATTGCCGCTAAACCGCCCAAAAATGCCAAGAAAAAGAAACCCCATAAAGAGGCTCCTGAACCCAAAATATCAGCTCTTTTTTGCTTTTCCACCGGCTTTTCAGCAACAACTTGTGCAGATGCAGCTTTGACGGTAGCACCATCATACACCACATCAAAATCGTGGTATAAAGCCACACAGCCCACATCGTTACATACCATATAGGCTATTTCGCCGGCAATATTCACAGGCGCTTTGTCTTTCAGTTTAATCGTCTGCCGAAACTCCGCTTTGTCTTCAAAAGACTTGATGTCCATCTCGAAGATTTCGTCATATTTTACAGTACCTTCAAGTGATTCTACAGGAGAACCAACCAGTTCGAGTTTATCATTTTCGTAAAAAGTAAAAACCGTTGGTAAAGGGCCATTTTCAGGAATATCTATAGAATAAAGGTGAAAGCCCTTGTCAATTTCCGCTTTAAAAATCAGCTCTATCTTACTATCGTCCAGCTTATTGACGTCATAAGACCAGTTCACCGGCTCAAGCACTTTACTTTCGACGACAGCGCCCACATTTGCACTAACTGGAACACCACTTGCTGAGCCTTTCAGGTTAAAAGAGAAATCAATTTCAGAGGGCGGCAAACAGCGCATATCGTCGCAGCTCATAAACTCCAGCACACCTTTAACCGTGCTGTTTTCGGAGCTCAACAATTTCACTTCCTGCTTAAAAACGGCCTGGCCGGAAAAAAACCGCAGCACCATATCAAAGTTAGGATCATACTGTTCAACAGATTCTGTTTCAGTTACTTTTCCAATAAACTCAACGGCTGCATTATCATCAAAACTAAAGGTTGTAGCCGGCGGCGACATTGGAATATTCTGCGAATAAAGGTGCCATTTCGGCTCAATATCTGCGGTAAAAACAAGATTATAGCGGTCATCAGCCAGCTTTTCGGTTGTAAAATCCCAGGTTACAGGCTCCAAAATCTGAGCCTTAGCCAGCATCGGCATTAGAAAAATGAATGCCGCAATCAGACGAAATACTGTTCTAAATTTCATAGCTTAATATAATATGAGGTGCAAAAGTACGAATTGTAAACTAGTTCCAATTTCGTAAAAAATAGCTTTATGGTTTTTTAAGTTTAAGTAAGACAACAGATGCCACAATCAGGTTGCGCAGCTTCTGTATTTAGAAAGGTTTCTAATTAGACTTTGTAAGAAAAGGCCAAATACTGTGTAAAACTTCTATCCGGATTCTTTGGCTACCTTTTTATGCCAAAAATAAATTCCAGCTCTACTTCCCGCTCCAATTTTTTTTCAATGCGTTGCTTTAGCGAATCAAGCTGATCCACATCTAAGGGTTCTTCTGACACAATTTTTAGTGCAATTTTCAAGGGTTTGGTATGCTGAACCTGAATATCCTTGACATCAAAAATATCGGTGTTAAAGGTTTTCATCTCGGCGGTTATTCTATGAACCCTGACCATCTCTCCAAAGCTCAGCGCAAGCGGAATACTTAACAAAGCGACCACAACCAGCGAGATTAACATCCCTTTTGTGGCCAATTTTAAAGGACTGAATCCAAGCAATAAAAAAGTAACAGAAGCTGCGAAAATCATTCCAGCGAGGTTAGTTACCAACAGCAATATTGCTCCGAAGAAGATTTCAAAATCGAGCCAGCCCAGACCGATTGCTGCCACAGCCAACGGAGGAATCAAAGCTACCGCAATGGCAACGCCGGCAAGGGTTTTTGCAATTTCTGTGCGTGCATGAGCATAAGCGCCGGCAATCCCCGAAACCACTGCTATACCTAAGTCCAGCAGGTTTGGCCGGGTACGCGACAATATTTCTTCTCCGGCAGTATTTATAGGCGTAAGCCAGGTTAGTAATACCGCAAAAGCAAGCGCAATCCCAAGTCCCGACAAAATGGTGTAGATGCTCGTCAAAATCAACTTTTTATCCTGACGCAAAGCTCCCATACTCAACGAAATAATCGGACTCATCAGTGGCGCCAAAATCATAGCGCCAATAACCACCGGACTCGAATTGGCGAACAAGCCAAAAGTAGCCAGCAATGTTGAAAGCACCATCAGCACCAGATACGAGCTTTTGAGGCTGGCATTGTCGCGCAAAACCAGAAATAAGCCTTTAAATTCCTCCGTAGAGGCATGACGTATCAGCGGCAGGGTTTTACCGGTAATTTCTTTGGCCGTAGCCTGATCCGGCAGCGCAGAAGTTTTGAAAATCTCATCAGATGCTGTGGGTTTTTCGGGGATATTAAGATGCTCACCAGGTACAATATTCACCGCCTTTTCACCTATATAAATCTTTAGCGAACTTGCTTTGTATAATTTCTTGTCCACAACGTAAACGCGTTCACCTTCTGGAAAAGACAGCTCCCCTCCCTTTGTCTTGATGTGCGCAGCAAAACCCGGTAATTTATTTTTTGATTTCAAGCTAGAAAACATATACCGAATCATTTCCATTAAGCTGCGCGGGCTGAGCAAAAATAAATGGAGCTTTTTATCGCTAAGTGATGAATCATCCATCATCATGCGCGACAGCAAGGAGCTTTTACGGTGTTCGGAAATTGAAATAGACGAAACTGCTGTTTTCAGATTTTTGTCCGATGAAAGCTTGACATCGAGCAAAAATAGCTTAATAGTAAAAAGTCGTTTCAGCTGCCTAAAATTTAATCCAAACAACTTGTTTACAGCACTTAAATCTCCTGTAGTCATGAAATTTTCACCAACTGAAACCTGATCAAAAACGATTTTATCATTGCAATAAAACACATCAGCTTTCAAGCTTCCGGGAGCTGTTTTTAGGTGTTTTACAGCTTTATCGAGTTGGCGCGAAACACCAAATCCAATGCAGGATTCCTTATTCTCAGGATGCGGCAAGACCGTGACCGTCAGCTCCTTTTCAAGGATTACCGAAAAAACACTTTTCAGCTGTTCGTCAGAAACATAAAACAACAGCTTTTGATCTGGATCAAAACCATCAATCAGCTCAGGATCAAATATTTCAGCTTTATCAATCAGTTCTTCCACCAACGGAAGCACTTTATCATCAATGGTTTCCTGCGCTTCTTTATCGTAAATCAAACGGTATTTCATGGGCTTTTAAAATAGGTGTTACGCTGCTGAAATGTATAAAACAGTATGTTTCAAAGCTTATTTTCCAAAAAATAAAAGTACTATAATTTATGGAAAGCCAATGCAACGCAGCATCAGTTTGACGGCTAATTTCTGGCTGCATTACATAATTTCCTGGGTTTGCGCCATCAAGCGACATCAGAAGCGAAATTATTTACGTAAATCAGCAAGATTTTAAAATCTTACAACGATACAGATAACTTTTGGGATTAGTAAACCACAAACCTAAAAAGAGTCCGGGGTCTCGCATTGAAAATTTTTATTCCATCACAGAGGAGCAATACAAGACTAGAGTAAAGCTATTGAAATAAACGGTCCATTTTTGTCCTTCTGAGCTGTGTGAAATAACTCAATTTCCGTGTTTACAAAAATGGCCTTAGTGAAAAATCTTGTTTCGTGTTACAGGACATGAAAAAAGCAGAGAACTGAGTTCCCTGCTTTTATAAGACAGTTTAGACAGACACTAACATAATCCTGACAGGTTTCATAAACCTATCAGGATTGTTTAATATGTGGCTACTCGTCCAGCATTTCCTTGTTTTTGCTGTAAAAGGTGTAGAGCTTCTTCCCGCCATAGGCCGCGCCCAGGCTAAGCAGTATAGCAATGCCACCACCGATAGGAGCCCCGCCACCAATGGGGACTCCACCTGAACCGGGATCTCCCGGAGGGTCTGGAGGTCCTTGTGCTAACAAAGCTGTGCTTGAAATAGTAAATGCAATAATAAACGATAGTTTTATTAGTATTTTTTTCATGATTTAGGTTTTTAGCGGATGAATACTTTTTGAGTAGAAATCTTTGTTGCATTGCTCAACTTAACAAGATAATACCCTGATTGCCGGACATTAATACGGCTATGAGTTCCGGTTGCTGATTGTGATGCAACATTTTGTCCCAATAAGTTGAATACATTTATGTCAACATTCTCGAATTCACTCAAAATTATCTGAATAGCACCGTTTGAATCAAATACTTTTGCATCAAAAGTGTTAGGATTTTCATTTATGTTAGTAATAACGAATAAAATAGTAAACCTGTCGGTAATACCGGAATCGTAGGTGAATGTATAAGACTCTTCTGTTAAATCAACAATAATACCTGTTGCTTCATCCTGAAGATAGATAACATCTATGTCAGCAGTTTCTGTAGCAGAAATAGTCATTTCATTTCCATTTTCTCCTCTTACATCCATTGCAATGCTTTCGCGATAATTGTAAGGAAGAGCGTTAATAGCCATAAACTCATTCGCAGTAGAGTAAATCTGTGGATAATCTTCATTAAAACTAAAGAGTTTGTGAGCATCAAATGTCCCTTCATAATCAGTAGTAGCACCTTCTTTGAAAACAATGAAAGTTTTATCGGACTGGTCATTACTAGAAAGTTCAAGAGTAATCAGCTGTTGATCAGATCTCTCAGAGCTTCTGAAGGCGACTCCATTATGCACACACACATCATTTGAAGCTGTTAATGTACCAGCAGCAGTTGCCTCCACAAAAAAGCCTTGGTTCCTGGCAATATATCTACTTCCATCACCAACTTGAGTGTTTCTGTTATAGACTGTGAAAGCCGAACCAGTGTATACCCAAACATTATCGGCAACTGTAGATGTACCACCCCAGCCAGCTGCAGCTTCCCAGTCGATTGCTGAAGACCATGGATTGCCTATAAAATTATATCCAGCACCGCCTTTAGTAACATCTGTGCTAAGTGTTCCTGTATTGAGGTTTCCTGCAAATGAATAAGTATTAGCACTTCCATCTATCCATATAAAAAATCCCCCCATTGTACCCAGGCTCTGAGTTGTTGATGTAACATAAGAATATGTATTGCTTGGTTCATCGTGTTTTAGTAAATAAACATCAGTACCACCAATCATAAGATCACCTGAAACTATCCCAGAAACAGGAGCATTTATACCGTGCCATTGTTCACCAGTTACATAACTTTGTACAGTTATGTTGCCGGTAACTGTTCCATTTACAATTAACGATCCGTTTCCGGCATTACCCGACTTGATTGTTAATGAGCCATCTACAGTTAAATTATTGCAATCTGCTTCAGTAGCTACTGCAATTTCAACATTTTTACCAGCTCCAATCGTTAGATTTGATCCGGGATTCGGGACAGCATCATTGCTCCAGTTATTAGCATCAGACCATGATTTTGTATTATCACCACCATCCCAGTAATCATCACAGGTAATTATACTTAAAGAAGCATTTACCGAAGTTACAGATGCTGCACATATACCAGAAACAATAACATTATAATCTGATGCAACATCTGCTGTATTCGCAGAATAAACTGTCAGGGTGGCTGATGTCGCTCCTGCAATATTTCCTTTATTGGTTAAGTTAACAGTTCCTTTTATCCATTGATATGTGAGACCTGCTCCTGTTGCAGTAACGGAAAAACTTACCGGAGTATCTTGACATCCTATTTGATCAGCAGGCTGTGTATTAATGATTATGTCAGTACTTATACTTAAAGACACTTCTGCTGATGTAACAACTTGTCCACAAGTGTCTGTTACAACAACATTATAGTTTATTGCTTCATCTCCAACAGCCACAGGGTTTATGATAAGCGTATCAGATGTTGCACCTGAAATGTTACCCATATTTGTCAGGTTTGTTGTTCCTTTTCTCCATTGATAAGTAAGACCATGTCCGGTTGCAGCTACCGAAAAACTTGCTAAATCTCCAGCAGTACAAACTGCTTGATTGGCCGGTTCTTTTGTAATGGCAGTCACTGGATGAAAAGATAATGCAGCATTCGCTGAAGTATCAGATTTTAGATCGTTATCAAATACTATAACATTATAGTCTGTTGCAATATCAGAAGCACTTACAGGATCTATTACCAGTGTATCGTTAGTTACTCCTGACAGGTTTCCGCCGTTGCTTAGGTTTACAGATCCTTTTCGCCATTGGTATGTATATGGACCATTACTTTCTACTATTACAGCTACTACAAAACCTGTAGAATCACCATCACAAACGAATAAATTTTCGGGATTGATTTCAACTTCGGGTATTGGTAAAACCGTCGTCATTCCAGTGGTTGAAATGGAACCATTTGTTGTAAGCGCTCTACCATCAAGGGTTGAACCACCAAGAAGGTCAATTGCACCATTATTGGCAACAATAGTTCCCTTAAAAACTGAATTATCACCAATGCTAACAGCTCCATCAACCATCCAATATACATTTTTAGCTTGTGTTCCGTTTTTCAATATAACGCTTGAATTTACACCTGATGCAAACGCACCTTTTGTTTTAATAATAAAAACAGCATCTTTATTTCCTGTGCCATTTAAAATGATAGTATCCGTAAATGTTACTGCTCCATTCATTAAATAAGAATGAGGTGTCAGCACCAAATTGTGTCCAAATTGAGCAGGATAAAGTAATACAATATCAGCCGTAAGCGTATTCAATGAATTATAAACCAGCAACAAATCACCTTTAGCACCCCCTGTAGCAGGGTTCATGCCTTCAATATTTCCTGAAACAAACAAAGGGTTCCACCCTGTAGGCAATGCAGTATTGCTTCCCACACTACCGGTTACATGCGAAGTACCATCATCAGAAACAGGTCCTAATGAAGAAAATACGCCATATGTCTTTGATTCAACAAATACAGGGGCATCGGGTCCTGTATTCAGTGGAGCTGATATATCGACAGGCAAATGTGCCGATAATAAAATAAAACCATTATTAACCGAAACTTGACCACTAATGGTAAGTGCTCTTCCTTCAAGTGCAGTACCAGCTGCCATGGATATTGCTCCACCGGCAACAATAGTACCTTTCATTTTAGTGTTGGTACCTATACTTACTGCACCAGTTACAAACCAAAACACATTGCTTGCCTGTGCCCCATTTATTAATTTTACCTCTGCATTTACATCGGTGCTAAAAGCATACATCGGTGGTCCGGCAGGCATTTTAAAAATAAATACTGCATTAGGATTGCCCCGTGCATCTAAAGACATACTTTGGCTGAGCGAGGATGCACCAGGTAATTGGTAAGTGCCTGGTAAAAAGGTAGAATTGTTTCCCAATACCGGATTCACAATGGTTGAATCGGGAATAGCATTCGCGAGAAAATTATATGCACTCAGTAAATCAGCAGCACATTGAGTACTTGCTCCGTCGCCGGCATGCATAACACCATTCACGTTACCAAAATTAGTATTTGAACCACTATTTGTACCTACATTACCTGTAAGTAAAGTCAAATGCGGGGTTCCTACATTTGTCATTGCTCCAACCGAAGTAAACAGGACAAAATCAGCAGCAGTTCCCAAAAGGGGAGCCTGTGCGAAATTTATGACTGGTATTAAAAGCAAAAAAACTGCTATCAATATACTATGTAGATAATTTTTCATATTTCGTTTTTTTTATTTATTCAATGAACAATAATAACATCATTGATATTTTTAGAATTAGTGCAAAGCTACATTACACGCTTCTGTGTAGTGTTATGCAATTATTAGAATTAATTACATAAATCACACATTTTGTGATAGGCATAATATACTTACTGATGTTTCGCACTTACTCTGAAATTACATAACAATCTGAAATATAATATTTTGTATAGGGAATAATTCTTTGTGGCTCCTTTGTGGCTCCTTTGTGAAATAGCCCGCGATAGCTATCTGGGACACAGAATTTCCCAAAGAAAGCACAGAGTTTCCCGAAGTAAATTCGTTTGAAAATGGAAAATTTATAAATAGTAACTAATAATTCATAAATAATAAATTACATACTTGTGCGAAACATCAGATACTTATCAATGCGACCTATCGGTTGAAATGCGTTCTCTTGAGTTAGGTTTATCTAACAGTAGTAATTGAAAATATGAAAAAAGTTCAAGTCACTCGGGGCGAATAAACAAGGAAGAGGAGCAATTCAAAAGCGTAAGCGGGGTTAATCCTTTAAAGCCCATTAACAACATATCTCATAATCTTTCCTACTTTTGCCGCTTAATAAATAATTCCGACTCAACATGGAAATGCCCAGCAAATATAACCCGGCAACTACCGAGGACAAATGGTATCAGCATTGGATGGAGAAAAAATACTTCCATTCAGAAACCGATGAAAGAGAGCCCTATACCATCGTGATACCGCCTCCCAACGTTACCGGCGTACTGCACATGGGCCACATGCTCAACAACACCATTCAGGATGTGCTAATTCGCCGCGCTCGCATGCTTGGCAAAAACGCCCTTTGGGTGCCGGGAACCGACCACGCTTCCATTGCTACCGAAGCCAAAGTGGTGAGCAAACTCAAAGAACAAGGCATCAATAAAAACGAGCTGAGTCGTGAAGATTTCCTCGAACACGCCTGGGAATGGACCCACAAACACGGCGGAATTATCCTCCAACAGCTGAAAAAACTTGGCGCCAGCTGCGATTGGCAACGCACCAAATTCACCATGGATGCCGATATGTCGGAATCTGTTTTGCAGGTTTTCGTTGACCTATATAATAAAGGACTCATTTATCGCGGTTACCGCATGGTAAATTGGGATCCTGAAGCAAAAACCACCGTTTCTGATGAAGAAGTGATTCACAAAGAATCACAGGGAAAGCTTTATTATTTGCGCTATCAGATAGAAAACGAAAACGACTTTGTAACTATTGCTACTACACGTCCCGAGACCATTTTGGGAGATACCGCGATCTGCTATAATCCTACCGACCCGCGTTTTCAGCACCTCAAAGGCAAGCGCGTAATTGTGCCGATTGCCAACCGCAGCATCCCGCTGATTGAAGATGAATATGTGGACATGGAATTTGGTTCCGGCTGCCTGAAAATCACACCCGCCCACGATCCCAACGACAAAATTATCGGCGACAAACACAAGCTCGAATTTATCGACATCTTCAATGACGACGCGAGCCTGAACGAGCATGGCCTCCACTACAAAGGAATGGATCGTTTTGTCTGCCGCAAAGCAATCGTGAAAGAGTTAGAGCAGCTTAAAAATCTGGTAAAGACCGAAGATTACCAAAATAAAGTCGGCACTTCAGAACGCACAGGTGCTGTTATCGAGCCAAAGCTTTCTTACCAATGGTTTTTGGCGATGGAAAAGCTGGCCGAGCCTGCGTTAAAAGCAGTGATGGATGACACCGTGAAGCTGGTTCCGGAGAAGTTCAAAAATACCTACCGCCACTGGATGGAAAACGTGCGCGACTGGAATATCTCGCGCCAGCTTTGGTGGGGACACCGCATTCCGGCTTGGTTTTATGGCGATGGCATGGAAGATTTCGTGGTGGCCATGGACGAAAATGAAGCCCTCGAAAAAGCCCGCGCAAAAACCGCTAACGTACAGCTTCAACTCACTGATATAAAACAAGATGAAGACGTTCTCGACACCTGGTTTTCGAGCTGGCTGTGGCCTATCTCAGTTTTCGACGGCATCAGAAACCCGGAGAATCCTGAAATAAAATACTACTACCCTACCAATGATTTAGTTACGGCTCCCGAAATTTTATTTTTCTGGGTAGCCAGAATGATTATTGCCGGCTACGAATACCAAAACGAAAAACCTTTTCAATCGGTTTACCTCACTGGAATTGTACGTGATAAACAAGGTCGTAAAATGTCGAAAAGCCTGGGTAACTCACCCGATCCCATCGAGCTGATAAATACATACGGTGCTGATGGCGTGCGTGTTGGCATGCTATTGACTTCGCCGGCAGGCAACGATTTACCTTTTGACGAATCGCTTTGCGAGCAAGGCAGAAATTTCAGCAATAAAATCTGGAACGCGATGCGCTTAGTCAAAGGCTGGGAAGTGGATTCAGAGGCCGAACAACCCGAAAACGCACAGCTCGCTGTTGATTGGCTCAACGCACGTTTTAACCAGGCGTTGGCGCAATCCGAAGACCTCTACAGCAAATACCGGCTTTCGGAAGCATTGATGACCGCTTATAAACTTACTTGGGATGATTTCTGTTCTTGGTATTTGGAGATGATCAAACCACCAATGAATCAGCCGATTGACAAAGCGACTTATGAGGCAACGATTGGTTTCTTTGAAAATTTGATGAAGTTGCTGCATCCCTTTATGCCTTTTATCACCGAAGAAATCTGGCACCTGCTGGCCGATAGAAAAGCTGGTGACGACCTGATCATTGCGTCAATGCCAAAAGCCGAAGAAGTGGATACAAATCTTTTGGAAGGCTTTAATTTTGCTGCCGAAACAATCCTCGGCATCCGTAAAATACGGGCAGAAAAAAATATCCCTTACCGCGAGCCGCTTGAGGTACTA
>Ga0265293_10011312_pt1 | contig 12185 bp, 11 predicted proteins | sample Munlanlewell138R_FD_192505 | JGI IMG/M metagenome (GOLD analysis project Ga0265293, IMG submission 192505) | Leachate microbial communities from a municipal landfill in Southern Ontario, Canada - Leachate well 138R | ecosystem: Engineered > Solid waste > Landfill > Unclassified | place: Canada... | reverse complement strand
CAACCTCGATGCGATCCGCAGGCTCGATCCGAGAACCGCGCCGGGCATCAAGGTGTTCATGGGCGCGTCCACCGGCAACATGCTGGTGGACGATCCTGACACGCTGGACGCGATCTTCCGCGAGGCGCCCACGCCGATCATCACGCACTGCGAGGACACGCCGACCATTGATGCCCTGCAGGCCCAGGCACGCTTGCGCTTCGGCGATGATGTGCCGGTGTCGATGCATCCGGACATCCGCTCCCGCGAAGCCTGCCTGAAGTCGTCACGGCTGGCGGTGTCGCTGGCGAAAAAACACGGCACCCGGCTGCATGTGCTGCATATCAGCACCGCCGACGAGCTGGCGCTGTTCGAGGCCGGCCCGCTGCTGGATAGTGACGGCCGCCTGCGCAAGCGCATCACCGCCGAAACCTGCATCCATTTCCTGCGTTTTGCGCGCGAGGACTACGCGCAGCTGGGCAACTTCATCAAGTGCAACCCGGCGATCAAGGACGCCGCCGACCGCGACGCGCTGATCGCCGCGCTCGCCAACGACGTGATCGACGTGCTGGCCACCGACCACGCCCCACACGTACTGGAGGAAAAGCAGCGCCCCTACCTCAACGCCCCGTCCGGCCTGCCGCTGGTGCAGGACGCACTGCTGGCGGCACTGGAACTGGTGCACGAAGGCCGGCTCGGTCTGGCCCAGGTGGTGCAGAAGTTCGCGCATGCGCCGGCGCAGCTGTTCGATGTGGCGCGGCGCGGCTTTCTGCGCGAAGGCTATTTCGCCGATCTGGTGCTGGTGGACATGGACAGCCCGCACACGGTGGAACGCGCCGATGTGCTCAGCAAATGCGGCTGGTCACCGTTCGAGGGCATGCGCTTTTCGTCCTCCATTTGCGCCACCTTCGTCAACGGCGAGTTGGCCTGGGACGGCGCGCGTCTGGTCAGCGAACCCCACGGCCAGCGGCTGGAGTTCGCACGGTGAGGCGCTGGCGGCAACTGGCGTTGGCCTTGAGCCTACTCGTTCTGGTTCCCCTGCCGGCGGCGGGGGAAATCGCCGGGACGAACGGCGGCACTTCCACGCACACCACCCTGCCCGAAGCGGTGCAGCAGGGCACGCTGGTGTTCGGCCAGACTGCGCCCGGCAGCAAGGTGACGCTGCACGGCAAGGCGCTGCGCGTGGCACCGGATGGGCGCTTCGTGTTCGGTATCGGGCGCGATGAAAGCCGCGATGCGCGCATCGATGTGCAACGGCCCGATGGCAGCCACGAGCGCGTCGACGTGGCGGTGAAAAAACGCGACTGGCCGGTGGAACGTGTCAGTGGCGTGCCGCCGGCCACCATCGATCCACCGCCGGAGATCGCCGCCCGCATCGCACGCGAACAGGCCGCCGTCGCCGCCCAGCGCAACCGCGACGATGCCCGCAGCGATGTGTTCCAGGGTTTCATCTGGCCGCTCGAAGGCCGCATCAGCGGTCGTTTCGGGCGTCAGCGTGTTTACAACGGCAAGCCAGGCTCACCGCACTCGGGCACCGACATCGCGGCGCCGCAGGGCACCCCGATCCGTGCTCCGGCCGCAGGCCTGGTGGTGTTCGCCGAGCCCGACCTCTACCTCACCGGCGGCACCGTACTGATCGACCACGGCCACGGCGTCGGTTCCAACTTCCTGCACCTGTCGCGGCTGGATGTGGCGCCCGGTCAACGGGTGGAACAGGGCGACATCATCGGCCAGGTCGGCGCCACCGGCCGCGCCACCGGCCCGCATCTGCACTGGGGCCTGACCTGGTTCAGCACACGGCTGGACCCGCAGTTGCTGGAGTTGCCGGAAAGATGATCCATTCCGCCAACAACCGCCTGCCCATCAGCATTCGGACCTTGGCCCGATGAAAGCCCGGATTCTCATCAGCGTTCTGCTGCTGAACATCGCCTGCACGCAGGCCTACGCATCCACCGCGCTTCCGGATGGTGATGTCCTGAGCGCATGTGCAAGCGCCATCTATCAGGATGCCTCCGCGAACCACACCAGCGACCCGGACCCGGAAAACGTATTTATCCTCCCGGAAGGCGAGAACTCCGGCCGCCACACGCCACCACGTTATTTGCAGAGCCAGCTGCGTGACGCCAATTGGGGCACGATCAGCTCAGCACTCGAGCACCTTCACACCCGTCTGGACGGAAACTGGAAGCCGCCTGCCAACATTGTGATACCCGGCATTCCGGTTCGCATCAAACCGCCAGGGAAGGACCGGCACCTGGGGCGGTACAACAAGTTCTTCATCTCCTTCTGGCCACCCGGCTACGATCACGAGCGCGGCACGGCCTTCGTGCTGGCAAGCTTCGGACCGAACCCGCACGGCGCGATGGCTGCATGCCAGCTTCGCAATACCGGTGAGATCTGGCAGGTCGAGCAGCAGTGGGTTGTCTCGTACCTGTAGCCAGGAGCCCGGGTAAGGCCACAGGCCGCACCCGGGGTCGGAATCAGCAGCCGCGCACAAGGCCAGGATCATCGGGAAAGCCACACCCGGGTGCGGCCTTGGCCTTACCCGGGCTACTTGGTACTCGAGCTACTCGGTGCCTGGGCTACCTGGTTGTCTGCTGCGTCGATCACGATCCGGGTTGATGCGGATCAATGCAGGCGTTCCGTGCCCGCCTTCACACTGACAGCCACCGCTGCCGGTACGCAGGTCCGCCATGTATTCGACATTGCTGTTGCTGCATCTGCTGGGTGCCACGGTCTGGACCGGCGGGCATCTGGTGCTGGCGCTGGCGGTGTTGCCCAGTGCCTTGAAGGCGCACGATCCGGCGCGGGTGCTGGCGTTCGAATCGGTTTACGAACGCATCGGCATGCCAGCGCTGCTGCTGCAACTTGTGACCGGGGTGTGGATGGGCTGGTTGTTGCTGCCCGGGCCGGAATACTGGCTGGCGCTGGATACGCCGCATGCGCGGCTGCTCGCGCTGAAATTCGCGCTGCTGGTGCTGACCCTGCTCACTGCGCTGGACGCGCGGCTGCGCATCATTCCGCAGCTGCGCCCGGAAACACTGCCGGCGCTGGCGCGCAGGATCGCGTTCGTGACGTTGCTGTCGGTGCTGTTCGTGGTCGTCGGCGCCTCGTTCCGTGGACGCTTGCTGATCGGGCTGGTGTGAGCAACGCGCGCAGATGAAGACGCGGCGCTACCTCGCTGCGCTTTCGGACACTGGCGACAGCGGTCCACCCGGCTCCTGATACTTCTTCTCGCCGGCCGTCACCGCCAGATCCAGCCGGTTTTCCGGCGGCGGCAACGGGCAAGTCGAGTAGTCATTGAAGGCGCAGGGCGGGTTGTAGGCCAAGTTGAAATCCACCGTCACCTTGCCGTCGCGTGGCGCGGCGGCATCAAGGAAACGGCCGGCGCCGTAGCTTTCCCGGCCCGAGGTGCGGTCGGCGAAAATCAGGAACAGGCTGCCGTCCCCGTTGCCGATCGCTTCGAGCCGATGGCTGCGGCCATCGCGCTCGAACACCACGGCGCCCGGATTCGGCATCGGCTGCAACTGGTTGACCACATTGGCGATATCGATGGTGCGGCCTTGCGGGTGCGGTTCGAAACGCGCTTCCAGCCGCCAGTCCGCATCCACCGGGTAGAAATCCAGCCCGGCGAACTCGTGCAGTCCCCGCGCCTGCGAATCGCGCACCCGCAACGCGAAACGGCCATCACGCTCGATCAGATTGAAACCGCTGCGGCCCTCGTCGAATGTCACCTGCGTCGGCGTGCCACTGCTGTCCGGGTGCAACTGGAAGGCGGCATCGGCAGCCGCACCATCGACCAGAAAGGCCGCACCGGTAGCAGGCTCCAGCCGCAGCACACCATCGGCCAGTTCCAGCGTGCCCAGATGCGCCGGCCCGACCGCCAGCACGATGTGGTTGTCCGCTGCGCTTCCCAGCGTGTGCCGGCCCGGCTCGATCCAGTGCAGGCCGACCAGCGACAGCCAGCCCAGCGGGTGTTTCAAACCTTCTTCGCGTGCCTGCCGCTGGCGCTCGATCTGCTGTTCGTACGACGAGGACTCGGCGTGGGCGGGAAGCGCCATCAACAGCGTCAGACAGGCTGCAAGCAGGCATCGCATCGGTTTGATCTCCGTTGTCCGGGAAAAGGTTTGCGACCGCGCCGCAGCGCGCCACGATGGCAGTTTCCGCAAAGCCTGGAAAGAACCAACGGGCATCAGCCGATGCCGTGCGGATATCTGTGCCGGCCTGCGGGCGACTCAACGCCCCCGCAGGAACAATCTGTCCAGCTGCGCCTTGTCCAGCTGCACCCAGGTCGGGCGGCCGTGATTGCACTGGCCGGAGCGTTCGGTGGCTTCCATATCGCGCAGCAGCGCATTCATTTCCGGCAGCGTGAGGCGGCGGTTGGCGCGCACCGAGGCGTGGCAGGCCATGGTGCCGAGCAGTTCGTTGCGCTGTTCCTGAATACGGCGGGTGCTGCCGTGTTCGATCAGATCGGCCAGCACGTCCAGCGCCAGCTGGCGCGCATCGACGCCTTCCAGCAGTGCCGGAATGGCACGGATCGTCAGGTTCTGCGGGCCGCTGCGGTCGATCTCGAAACCCAGTTCGGCCAGTTCCGCGGTGAAGTTTTCAGCGGCGCCGGCCTCGCGTTCGCTGACCGCCAGCGACAACGGCACCAGCAGCGGCAGCGCGCGGATGCCCTCGCCGTCCTGCGCCAGTTTCAGGCGCTCGTAGCTGATGCGTTCGTGTGCGGCGTGCATGTCCACGATGATCAGGCCGTCGGCGTTTTCCGCCAGTACGAAGATGCCGTGCAACTGCGCCAGCGCATAACCCAGTGGCGGCACCTGCGCGTCGGCTCCGGAAGGATCCGGCGCAGGTTCGGAAGCCGTGCGCGCGCTGCCGTACAACGCGGCATAGGCACCCAATTGCTCGCGTACCTGAAGCCGCAACGGCGCCTGCCCCGCGAACGGTGCCGGTGCCGAATGACCGGAAAGCGGATGCGACAGCATGCCCGACGCAGCGTTTGTCACCGGCATCGAACCCGCCACCTCGCCCTGCCCCGGCAGGCGCTGCGGATCCGACGTGATCGCGCCGGCACGGGTTTCGGCCAGCGCGTGGTGCAGCGTGCGGTAGAGGAAATCATGCAGCAGGCGCGAATCGCGGAAACGCACCTCGCTCTTGGCCGGATGCACATTCACATCAACCCGCTGCGGGTCCATTTCCAGGAACAGCACATAGGCCGGATGCCGGCCATGGAACAGCACATCGGCATAACCCTGGCGCACCGCATGCGCAACGACGCGATCGCGCACCAGACGGCGGTTGACGTAGAAATACTGCTGGTCGGCCTGCGAACGCGCGGCGGTCGGCAAGCCGACCCAGCCACTCAGGCGAAAGCCGGCGGCAGCCTCGTCCAGATACAGGCTCTGGCGCGGAAACTCCGTGCCCAGGGTTTCACCCAGCCGGCGCAGGAACTCTTCCTGCGTACCCGACGCGCGCCAAGCACGTACCACCTTTCCGTTGTGCGAAAGCCGGAATTCAACATCCATCCGCGCCAGCGCCAGACCGCGCAGCAACTCCTCGATATGACTGAACTCGGTGCGCTCGGTGCGCAGGAACCGCCGGCGCGCCGGCACGTTGAAGAACAGATCGCGTACTTCCACCGTGGTGCCGACCGGATGCTGCGCCGGCATCGGCTCACCCAGTTTTCCGCCTTCGCATTCGATGCGGAACGCGTGCTCGGCGGCAGCGGTGCGCGAGGTGATCGAAAAATGCGAAACCGAGGCGATCGAAGGCAGCGCTTCGCCACGGAAACCCATCGTCGCCACCGCCTCCAGATCCTCGAGCGAGGCGATCTTGCTGGTGGCGTGGCGCGACAGGGCCAGCGCCAGTTCCTGCTTCGCGATGCCGCCCCCGTTGTCGCGGATGCGGATCAGGCGGATACCACCTTCTTCCAGTTCCACGTCGACGCGCGTGGCACCGGCATCCAGCGCGTTCTCGACCAACTCCTTCACCGCCGACGCCGGCCTTTCCACCACTTCGCCGGCGGCGATCTGGTCGATCAGGGTTTCAGGCAACAGATGGATCGACACGCGGCACCGGACAATGAAAAAGGAGCCGCTGATTCTACTGTGTGCGGCGCGACGGGGCCGGCGCGGTGGCGGTCGCTGCGGGCCCGGGCTAGACTCGGATGGCCATTTCTTGAGCGGAGGTTGTCATGCGCAATGCAGGCCATCTGTTGCAGGGCAAGGGGCCCGGGATCTACCACGTGGCGCCGGATGACTCGGTGCTGGACGCGATCCGGGAAATGGCGCAGCGCGGCATCGGTGCGGTGCTGGTGATGGACGGCGACGCGCTGGTCGGCATCATTTCCGAGCGCGACTACGCCCGGAACGTGATCCTGAAGGACCGCTCATCCAAGACCACCAAGGTCGCCGAGATCATGTCCTCGCCGGTCATCACGGTGCAGCCCGTGACCACGCTGGACCAGTGCATGCGCACCATCACCGACAACCGCGTGCGGCATCTGCCGGTGGTCGAGGATGGCATCGTGGTCGGGGTGTTGTCGATCGGGGATCTGGTCAAGGCCGTGATCGATTCGCAGGCGCGCGAAATCGAACAGTTGCAGAACTACATCGCCGGCTGAGGCCTGCTCAAATCAATCCGCTCAGACCCGGCTGTTCAAACAGACCTGCCCACATCGGCCGGACCGGTTTGATGCGTGGTACCGGCAACCCGCAGTGACACGATCCGGCGCAGCTCAGGCACCGGGTTCCAGCGGGGAATCGCCGCCGCCCCCGGCCGCTGCGCCCATGCCCATTCCCATGCCGGCACCGCCTGCCGCGCCACCACCGCCTGCACCCCCACGGCTGCCACCGGCGGCAGCACGGCCGCCATCGCTGCCGCGCTTGGCGCCACCACTGACCACCACCCGCATCGGTCCCTGATCGGGAATGGAAAGGTCCGCCGGCACCGGGGCCAGATCCAGCGCCTGGCGGATGAAGTCGCGCAGCGAGGCCACCAGCTTCGAGGTTTCGACCTGGCGCCCTGCGACCATGTCGCTGGCGGCGGCAGCGGCCAGGCGCATCTGTTCCTCGGTGCCCAGCAGGATCACATCCGACAGCGCGCCTTCGACCGCATCGCGGATGCGGCGGCGGCGCCCGGCGGCATCCGACTCCATGTCCGGCTCCTCACCCGATTCGGCCAGGCGGCGCAGATCACGCAGATGCGCAGGATCCACTGCAAGCTCACCGGTGAACGAGCCGCCGAGCACCTTGTAGGCCGCGATCAGGGTCTTCAAACGCTCGTTGATCTGGCGGTTCTCGCGCTCGCGCTTGCGTTGCATGGTCTGCATGAAGACCAGCCGCACCCCGACCATCAGCAGCGTCATCAGCAACAGGCCGGCCAGTGTCGTGAACAGCCCCGACCACGAGCTGAAATCCAGAAGTCCGCGCATGTAGCCGCCGGGTGCAGATGAAGGGGCGGCAGTATCGCGCAGATTGCTTCAGGCCGGAGCCGTGGCGCCGCGCGCTCAGGACTGCGCGCGGCGCCACCACCCGGCCGAAACGTCAGCCGCCGTCGACCTGCTGGCGGTATTGCAGCGTGCCCTCCTTGCGACCGCGCGCGGCGCTGGCTTCTTCGGGCGAAAGCTTGTGCATGCTGCGCACCCGGCAGCGATCCACGCGTCGATGACCGGCGTGGTCGGGCACCACCAGTTCCACCCCGAGCGGGTCGCTGGTGCAGATCCACGAACTGCCACCGACGCTGCGCACTCCGATGCGCTGGTTCCAGTCCACATCCGGGCAGAAACCCAGCAGCTCCAGTTCGTAGACGTCGCGCACGCCCACATGCAGCAGGACGCGGGTATCGCTGAGCGCGTTGAAGCCGGTGACGCTGCTGGCGGAGAAGCAGTCCCGCTGCGCGTTGTCGGCGCGCGTGCCGCTTGCGCCGCCGGCACAACCGGCCAGCGCCGCCACCGCGACCATCGCGACGATGCCGGTGCGCAAACCGCGTAATCCGTGCACTCCAGATGTCGCATTGCCTTGCATGATCCACCTCCTGGCGCTGTCGATTCCGGTTCAAGGGTATGTCTGCCTGATACGGCCGCCAAGGCGGAAGCGTCGCGCGGGGCGCGGGCGCGTTCAGCCTGCAGTTCCGCCCCTGCTTTCCTTCGATCGCCATGTCGGCGGCGGCTAGCCGTGGCACTCTTTCGGCCCCGATTCCCGGACAAACGATTTCCGATGCCGTCACGCCCGCTGCTGTCGCTGCTCATCGCCACCGTGCTGGTGCTGGCACTGGCGTGGCTGGCCGACCGCATGTTCCCGTTGCCGCTGCCCGATACCGGCAAGGATGCGGCCACCGTGGTGCTGGCGCGCGACGGCAGCCCGCTGCGCGCGTTCGCCGATGCCGAGGGGGTGTGGCGTCATCCGGTGCGGATCGAGGATGTTTCGCCGCTGTACCGGCAGGCGCTACTGGCCTACGAGGACCGCTGGTTCCACTGGCATCGCGGCATCAACCCGCTGGCGATGGCGCGCGCGGCCGGGCAGGCGCTGTGGCATCGCAGGATCGTGTCCGGCGGTTCCACCCTGACGATGCAGGTGGCGAGGCTGATCGAACCGATCCCGCATTCGTTCGGCGGAAAACTGCGCCAGATGCTGCGCGCGCTGCAACTGGAATGGCATCTGGACAAGGACGACATCCTCACCCTGTACCTGAACTACGCGCCGTTCGGCGGCACTCTGGAAGGCGTTCAGGCGGCCAGCTACGGCTATCTGGGCAAACCGGCGGCCGAGCTTTCGCATGCCGAAGCCGCGCTGCTGGCGGTGCTGCCACAGGCCCCCAGCCGCCTGCGCCCGGACCGCTGGCCCGAACGCGCCCGCGCCGCGCGCGACAAGGTGCTGGAGCGGCTGCAATCCCAGGGCGACTGGAACCCGCAGACCGTGGCGCAGGCGCGTATTGAGAATGTCGCCGCACGCCAGTTGCAGGTGCCGATGCGGGCGGCGCTGGCGGCCGAGCGACTGCGCCGCGAAAACCCGCAGCTGCGCCGCATCCGCAGCACGCTCGATGCCGACCTTCAGGCCCGCACCGAGGCCAGCGTCGCGGCCTGGGTCGAACGCCTGCCGCCGCGCACGTCGGCCGCCGTGATCATCGCCGACATCGCCACGATGCAGACCCGCGCCTACGTCGGCGCCGCGCATTTCGGCGACGAAGCCAGTTTCGGCCACATCGACATGGTGCGCGCCTGGCGTTCACCCGGCTCAACGCTCAAGCCCTTCCTCTACGGCATGGCGCTGGACGCGGGACTGATCCACTCGGAAAGCCTGCTGGTGGATGCGCCGCAGGATTTCGATGGCTACCGGCCCGGCAATTTCGACCAGCGCTTTCGCGGTCCGGTCAGCGCGCGCGACGCCTTGCAGCAATCACTGAACCTGCCGGCGGTGGCGCTGCTGGATGCGATCGGTCCATCGCGTTTTGCCGCACGCATGGCCCACGCCGGCGCTCCGCTGCGCCTGCCACGCGGGGTTGAACCGAACCTGACGATGATCCTGGGCGGCACCGAGGCCCGGCTGGAAGATCTGGTCGGCGCCTACGCCGCCCTGCAGCATGATGGTCTGGCGCGCGCACCGCGTCTGCTGGCCGATGAAGGCACTGCGCCGGCGCATGACGAACGCCGCCTGCTGTCCCCCGGCGCGGCCTGGATCGTGCGCCGCATGCTGGCCGAATCGGACCGCCCCAATCTGCTGGCCGAACGCGTCGATGCATCGCGCCGTGCGCATCTTTCCTGGAAAACCGGCACCAGCTACGGCTTCCGCGATGCCTGGGCCATCGGCGCCACACCCGGCGCGGTGATCGGGGTCTGGATCGGCCGCCCCGACGGCACCCCGCTGCCCGGCCAGTACGGCGCCATCACCGCGCTGCCGCTGCTGCTTTCCATCAACGACATGCTGCCGCGCGAACTGCGTGGCACGCCCGGCCCGATGCCGGCCAGCGTCAGTGCCGAGCCGGTCTGCTGGCCACTCGGCCTTCGCGCCAGCGACACGGCGGAACACCACTGTATCCGCCGGCACGATGCCTGGGTGCTGGACGGTACCGTGCCGCCGACATTGGCCAGTGCCGGCCAGCCGCCACCTGCACCGCTGGATTTCCGCATCGACCGCCACAGCGGCCTGCGCCTGGCCGGCGAATGCAGTGCCGCGCACGAGGAAACCCTTGCCAGCCTGGCGCCGTGGCCGGTGCTGGCACATCCTTGGCTGAGTGCAGCCGAACGCCGCCGCGCGGCGTTGCCGGCGCTGGCACCGGACTGCCGCGACAGCACCGAACCGGCACCCGTGCTGCGCATCGCCGGCCTGGTGGATGGCGCGGTGCTGCGCAGCCCGTCCAACCGCCAGCGCGCCCCGGAAGTCAGCGTGCGCGCACTGGGCACGCGCGAACAGGTGCAATGGCTGCTGGATGGGCGGCTGCTGGCACACAGTCAGGGCGAGAGCCCGGTGCAGCTGCGTTTCGAGCAGAGCGGTGTGCAGCGCCTGCTGGCGATCGACCGCCACGGCCGCCACGCCCATATCGACCTGCGCGTGCTGCCCTGATGCGCACCCGGTCACGTCCACACACCCTCACGCACGGTTTATTTGCCGCTGCATCGACGCATTTGGCAGACTGGCTGTCTGTTGTCCTCGATCCGGCGCCGTGAATTACCTGCAACTTGCCATCATCCTCGTCGGTGCCCTCGCGCTGCTGGCGGTCCTACTGCACCAGCGCGGCCTGCGCCGCGAACGCAGCCTGCGCCACCTGCTGGACCGCGCCGACGCGCTGGAAGTGCTGTTGCACCGCACCCGCGAACGGATGAAGGAAATGCGCCAGGTGGTCGACCGCGTGCCGCAGGACATCGCCGCCGAAGCGCACGCTTCGCTCGATGCCAAGGACCAGGTGCAGCAGGGTCTGCGCGATGTGCTCGAACACCGGCTGTGGATTTCCCAGCACGGCCTGACCGCGCCGCAGAAGGAACTGGACACCGCCTGCCGCGCGATGGACCGCGCCTACAACAACATCGCCGAACGCCTGGGCCAGCTGGAAAGCGCCGGCGCCGAACTGGCCGATGTCACCCAGGCCGCGATCGAACAGGCCGCACGCGAACCCGCCACGCTGACCCGGCGCAGCGACGAAGACTGAAGCGCGGCAAAGCAGAACTCACGGCAGACCGTGCAGACCGGCCAAGTCATAACCGCAGCCGCAGCCGGAACAACTTCACCGGAAAACCACACCCTGCGCGTCACGGCTCCAGCCCGGAACTTGCCCGGGCCGACCCTGTCAACCCACGAACACCACCGTGCAGCGATCTACGGTGCCACCCACCCGCGCTCGACCACCAGATCCAGCACATAGGCCACGGCCGGTGCATCGGCCGGCACGTCCTTCAACCGGTAGCGATGCACGCGCAGCACGCTGCGCACGCCCGGCTCATGCTCGAAACCTTCCACCGGCACCGGCAGCACCTGCCACGGGCCCGGTTCGCCTTCGCGCAGGCCGGCCTCGTTGAAGACCAGTTCGCGCACATGCAGGCATTGCGCCTGCGGCATCAGCGGATGGTTGCAGGACACTTTTTCCTCCGCCACCTCGATGAACAGGCGCTCGCCTTCGCCGCCGTAACGGGTCGCGGCGGTCGGCGTGCCGTGCAGCAGCAGTTCGACGCCATCGGTGCCGGACAAGGTGAGCTGCGGCGGATCACCGGCGGCAACGCTGTAGCGTTCCAGCATCGGCAGTAACTCGCCGATGCGGCGTTCGGCCGCCATCAGGCCCTCGTCGTCGCAGGCCATCAGCGTGGACATGCCGCGCGATACTGTGACCCTGCCATCCAGCCCGGCCTGCCAGGACGCATGGATGCCGTTGCACAGATTCCGCACGCTGAGACCCTGCTCGCTGAAATCCAGTTGCAAGGGTTTGCCCGGACGTAACAGCACCTCGATATCCGCACCGCTGGCTGCGACCAGTTGCCAGTGATGGGCGTCCAGCGCCGGCACATCCGCAGGCGTGTTTTCCTGCGGCACGGTTTCGGCCGGCACCACTGCTGAAGACTCCGCCGGTGCCGCAGCGGGCGCAGCTTCCGTCGCCGGCCCGGACGACGGCGTGCAGGCGATCAATGCCAGTGCCGGCAGCAGCGCCAGCGTCAGGCGACACAATGCAAGGTTCATCGGCGCGTCCTCGAAGGAAAGGCAGGCCATGATGCCTGAAATCCC
>Ga0265293_10011310_pt1 | contig 12186 bp, 16 predicted proteins | sample Munlanlewell138R_FD_192505 | JGI IMG/M metagenome (GOLD analysis project Ga0265293, IMG submission 192505) | Leachate microbial communities from a municipal landfill in Southern Ontario, Canada - Leachate well 138R | ecosystem: Engineered > Solid waste > Landfill > Unclassified | place: Canada... | reverse complement strand
TCTTCCGCCTCTGCACCCTCTTCGAGGCGGATGCGTGGCGGCGCGACGCTGGCAATGGGGACGCTCGGGTCCGTCAGGATCTCGACGCCTTCTGGCGCCGTGATGTCGTCCACCGTCATCGTGTCTTCGAAGCGCTTCAACATCGCCACATCGGCCTCGATCGCCTCGGGGATGTCCAGCGGCAGACAGCGGACAGAGAGGATTTCCAGGCTCTGGAGCAAGGTACCGGCGAGGTCACGCACGGCCGGCGCCTGGCCAACCAGCCGGATCGGCACGTTCGCATGGATCGGCTCGTTCGGGTCCACCTGGAAGAAGTCGACGTGGATCGGCTCTCCGGTCCCGCCGATACGCGCCATGGAGCGGACGATCACGTACCGGTTCGAAGGCTCGCCATTGATGCTGAGCTCGAACATACTGCGGAAGCCCGTCGACTTGAGCGTGCGCAGGAACTCACGATGGTTGATCTGAATCGCAACCGATTCGAGGCCCTTGCCGTACACGTTCGCGGGAAGATGGCCCTCGCGCCGCAGATGGCGGACACGCTTTCCAAGGACAGTGCGCGGCTCCGCCGCGATAACGACAGGTTCTGCCATGAGTCTCTCCTCGCGACCACGCTTCATACGTGGCGCATTGTTCTAGCCTAGCGGTCGGCCCCGCATGGTCAATGAGACAAAACGAACGGGCTACCCCAGGGGGCTAGCCCGTCCGAAAGTCGCCCTCGTCTGCTCCGTCAGGCGGGTTTTAGTGCGTTGACTTCCTCTCGCACGCTGGCCTTGTCGGTGTACCAGCGTACGTTCAGTTCCGGGAACTTCGCTTCCTCGGCGGGGACATCATCCTCGGCGAAGATTGCGCTCACGGGGCAAGCCGGCTCGCAGGCGCCGCAGTCGATGCACTCGTCGGGGTTGATGTAGAGCATCCGGTCTTCGCCTTCGTCGAAATGGATGCAGTCGACCGGACATACTTCGACACAAGCCTGATCCTGCACATCAATGCAGGGGGAAGTGATTACGTAGGTCATGGAGCCTTACCTTGTCGTCCTTTCTCTGCCGTTCGCCGTCCAGTGGCAAGCAGATACTACTATCGTCGGTTGTCGAGTAAAAGCAACGTAGCCCTGCCCGGAACCTGTCAGCCGCGGGCCCCGATCGGCTTGCCCGAACGCAGGTCAACCGCGTAGTAACGGCCAGCCTTCAGTTCCGCGATCAGTTCCCGCTCGTCGCGAATGTCCTTCTCGAAGTACGTGGCACACTTCCCGATGTCGCTGATCGCGTGGGAGTCCGTGCCCGCCGTACCGGGCAGGTCCATCATCTCGCGAAGCTTCCGGGAAAAGTCGTTCTCTTTGTCGCTCCCCCGCCCGTTCAGCTCCTCCAGTGCGGAGACATACTGGTAGGCCGGGTTGCGGCTCGCCTTCTCCAGCGCCTGCTGGTACTCCTCGTCGTTCCGGCTGAACCACGGCATCTGGCGCCGGTAGGGGTGCGCCGCAACCAGCGCACCATCAACCTTCTCCGTGTAGCCCGCGAGTTCCCGCGAACGATGCATCCCGAAGACGTACTTGTCGATTCCGAACGCCAGGATGTGCCCGTCGTCTGTGCTGATCTCCACCCCCGCGAGCACGAGGAAGTCGTGCTTCGCGCGCAGCTCCTCGATCGCCTTGTAGTCCCAGACCGTGTCGTGTTCGGTGAAACAGATGGCGTCGAGCCCCGCTGCCTTCGCTCGGACGATCAGGTCATCCGGGTTCAGGACGCTGTCGTGCGACCGGGGCCAAGTGTGAGCATGTAAGTCGATCAACATGGAGGCTGCCGCCCACTCTATCAATGTGTGCGCGAAGGCGACAATGCCAGCACCCGGCGCATTCCCTTACCCGCTGGCGCCGCCGGACGTTCCGATCGCCGAAAGACGGGCATGTTCACCGGTACCCGGCCGCCATGGAAACCCCACCGCAACCCTGCGGACACCGTCGCGGGCGAGTTCATCGATACCTGCATCCGCACCGCGCCATCGCAGGGCCCCGTTCAGGCATCGCTCGCCGGTGCTTCGGCTTGCTCGGCCCTCCGCTGTGCGGCCTGTTCGAGCCGTATCTTCCGCTGGTTCGGTTCCTTGCCCTTGAAAGCCGGCTGGTAGTCGCTCTGCCGTCCCTGGATCTGGGCCGTGTGCTGCCGGTCGTGCCGATAGAACGAGCGCAGGTATTGCAGCACCGTCAGCTCGCCGAACAGCGGACTCTTCGCGGTGCGGTCGAACGCGTCCAGTGACATGCCGTCGATCAGCCCGAGTGTGTAGGACCGTTCCAGTTCGAGTCCGCGCAGCAGCTCGTCGATGGTGCGGCCGTTGGCGTCCTCCACCGGGATCGGCACTCGCTGCCATGGGATCTGGGCCAGGTCGGCGCCGTTCTCGGCCAACGCTGCCTTCACCCAGGTGTCGTAGGTGCGCTCCATCTCCCAAAGGTGAGCCAACTGCTCGAGAGCCGTCCACTGCTCCTCGCCTTCGGCATCCACGGGCACGCGCAGCGCGTCCTCGGGCGTAAGCGCGCGGGCCCCCTCGATAAGTGCCGCGCGCTCCTCTGCCATCTTTGTCTTCAGGTCGTCAATCTGTTCACGCGTCGCCATTCGTTCCTCCCGTTATCTGCCGTCCAATCCATTTCAGGCCCTGCCAGAGGCCATAGGGTATCGCCGCAACCAGCGCGAGGCCCATCACCACTGCCCCGTAGAGGGACCCGAACAGCAACTCCGTTAGCCAGTGGGCCACAAACATCAGATCTCCACACCCCGTGCCGCGATATCGTCCCGCATGATCTGGAGGGAATGGCGTTCCAGCTTCCGCACGTGCGACGCCGCTTGGCGGTAGGTCCAGCCGCCAGGACGCATCTCTTGCTCGAACTCCGCGTCGCTCATGCCGATGAATGTGGCAATGAGCTTCGCGCGTGCGGCAAGCCATTCCGCCGCCAGCCGTTCCCGTGGCGAGGCCGTGATGCCGGCCTCATACCGCGCCTCCAGGATCTGCCCTGCATGGATCGTCTCGTGATCGATATCGTTCGTCAGCAGCGCCCAGAGGTCCTTGCCCTGGGCGCAGACGTGCGAACTGGGCTGCTGCAGTTCCTCGTCCGGGAGCGCCAGCAGCGACTCCACCGTCTCCAGCGTCGACTCAAGCAGCGCACGAATACTCGCCCGTACCGTCTCGCCCATGATGCCACCTCGTGTGCAGAGTCTACGCTCCGCGCGCCAGCGCCACCGGGCTCGGGACTGGGGACCAGGGACTCGGTACCATCGCCTCATGGCCATTCGCAAAATCTTCGGTGGCGGCCCCCGGTTTGCCGCCGACTGGCTCGTGGTGGGGCTGGGCAATCCTGGCGAACAGCACGCACGGCAGCGCCACAACGTGGGCTTCTGGACGGTGAACGAGCTGGCAAAGCGCGCTGGCACGCAGCCGAAAGCCCAGGGCAGCACGATGCACATCGGTGTCGGCCACCTCGCTGGCGCGAAGGTTGCCCTGGTGAAGCCGAAGACCTACATGAACCTGAGTGGCAAAGCGGTCGCCCAGGCCCTGCAGTGGACCGGCTGTGACCTCGACCACACGATCGTGATTTACGACGAACTCGACCTCGGTCCAGGCGCCCTTCGTGTCCGCAAGGGTGGGGGCCACGGCGGACATAACGGCATGAAGAGTGTCGTCGCAAGTGTGGGGGGCGACTTTGTGCGCATTCGTATCGGTATCGGTCGGCCCGTCCGAAACGGTGAGCCGACCTGGGACCCCGAGGCGGTCGCCGGCTATGTGCTCTCGAACCCCAGCGGCGACGAGAAACGCTCGCTCGAAGAAACCGCGCGCCTCGCGGCTGACGCCGTCGAGGCCATCATCACCGAAGGCCCCGACGCTGCCGCGGCCCGCTACAACCGCAAGTAACGTGCCGAGGTGAGTCCCCAGTCCCGAGGAGTTGTCTCTTCCTCGGGACCGGGCACCGGGCACCATGCACTGCGCACGGTGCTCCCGGGACCTACTTGAACTCGTAGCCGCCCTTGACTCCCGGCGGATCCGGGTCCATGAGCACGTTGACACAGGCCGGCTTGCCACTGTCGAAGGCGCGCGCGATGGCCGCGTGGATCTGCTCCGGGTGCTCCACGAATTCGCCGTGCCCGCCGAGCCCCTCGACGACCTTGTCGTAGCGGGCGTTATCGCCGAGCACGGTGGCGGGCGTGCGCCCCTCGCCATACATCGCCTTCTGCTCGACGTAGATCTGGTGCCACGTGCGGTCGTTCCCGACCACCGCCACGACCGGCATGTCGAAGCGCACGAACGTGTCGAAGTCGAAGCCGTTCAGCCCGAACGTGCCGTCGCCGTTGACCATCAGCACTTTCTTGTTGGGCGCCGCCACGCTCGCGGCCATGCAGAAGCCGGTGCCGACTCCCAGCGTCCCAAATGGGCCCGGGTCCATCCACTGGCCGGGGTTGTTCACCGGGAGCACGCTCGCCGCCTGGGCCACGATGTCGCCACCGTCGCCGATCACGATCGTGTCGTCGTCCACGAACTCCGCGATCTCCTTGCACAGCCGGAGGGGGTGGATCGGCATCGAATCGGAGTTCATGTAGACCTCGCGCTGGGCGTCAGCCGAACCTTCCATCCCGCGCAGCGTCTGCATCCAGTCTGTGTGACTCGACGTGCCAATCTCCCCGGTCAGTTGGAGCAGGGCCTGCCGGATGTTCGCCTCGATGCCGATTGAGAAGTCCCGGTTCCGCCCGATGTCCCGCGGGTCGATGTCGATCTGAATTACCTTGGCGTCCGGGTTCCACGCTGGCGACCGCCCGTACTTCAGGCGGAAGTCGATGGGTGCCCCGAGGACCACGATGCAGTCCGACTGCGCGAAGGCGGGCTTCCGCGAAAGGCTGAAAAAGTGTGGGTTGTCTTGCCGGAGCGAGCCCCGGCCCATCGCGTTCGTGTAGACCGGCACGTCGGCTGCCTTCGCGAATTCGGCCAACTCCTTATGGGCCCGGTGCCAGAACACCCCCGAGCCAGCCATCACCATCGGCCGTTCCGCCTGCGCGATCGCCTGCGCCGCCTCCTTGATGAGTGCCGGGTCGCCCATGATCTCGCCCGATGTCCGGTAGTTCTCCGGCCAGTCGATCTTGTCCTCGTCCACCCGCTCGAAGAGCACGTCTGAGGGGATCTGCAGGAAGGTCGGTCCGTAGCGGCCCGTCATCGCTTCGCGGAACGCCATCGCCATGTAGTAGGGGATGCGCCGCGTCTCATAGACCGTCTGCGCCCACTTCGTGATCGGCTTCATCACGTCCATGAGTTCGATGTCCTGCAGCGAACCCATGTCGTACTGCCGCAGCGGTGAGCGTCCGCCGATGATGACCATCGGGCTCGACGCCTGGTACGCGTTCGCGACTGCCGTCACCACGTCCGTCACGCCCGGACCCGCAGTCACCACCGCCACGCCGGGCTTGAAGGTGATGCGCGAATAGCCGTCTGCAGCGTGACCCGCTGACTGCTCGTGGCGCGTATCGATGATCTCAACGTCGTTGTTGAGACACCCTTCGTAGATGTTCTGAACGTGCCCGCCAGAGAGCGTGAAGATGTGGTCCACGCCCTCTCGCTTGATCATCCGCGCGATGATTTCGCCGCCGTCGATGAGGTTGCCCATGAGACACTCCAAGTGAGTTGGTGCGGGAAGTATATGCGTGGCGGCCGACCGCTGCCCGGCGACCTGGCCCGGCCGGGGTAGGTATGACGATGCGTGGGCGCTAAGATGGGCGCATGTCAGTGGGTGTTTCGATCCCGGAAGACCTCTACAACGAGCTCGATGCCGCCGCCCGTCAGCAGGACCGGCCCGCCAGCGAACTCGCCGCCGAAGCCATCCGCCGCTTCCTTGCGGGTTCCGAACAGGATGATGCGAAGTTGACCGCGGAACTCGATTCGGCGTACGCGGAGTTGTACGCCGAAGAGGATGCGGCTGAGCAGCGTCGGTGGTTGCAGGGAGCCAAGGATGCCTATCGCCGCACGCTGAAGCCCGAGCAGCGGTAGTCCGCCACGGCGATCTCTACCAGGGCGATCTCTACTGGTACGACCCCGGCGCCCCTCGAGGCTCCGAGTCCGCCTACCGGCGGCCCCACGTCGTCATCCAGTCCGATCGCTTCAATCGGAGCGCCATTCGTACAGCGGTCATCTGTGCATTGACCTCGAACCTGGGGCATCGCCGCATCGCCGGGAACGTTTTCGTCCCAGCAGGCGAAGGTGGGCTGCCGAGGGACAGCGTTGTCCAGGTGAGCCAGCTACTGACCGTCGACAAGTCTGAGCTCGAGGACCTCATCGGCCGCCTGCCGCGCGTTCGCATACAGGAAGTCCTCGCGGGAGTCGCACTTGTGCTCGGCTTGCCTCGCGCCTGAACCCTACTCCACGCCCGATGTCTCTCGCTCCGAAGTCTCCGACCACTGCAGCAGCCACTGGTCGTACTTCTGCATCCGCTCCGCGAGGTGGTCGCGTAGCGAGGCCATCTTCGTCATCTTCTGGTCGATGAGTGCGAGCTGCTTGAGCGTCTGCTCGCGCGCCACGCGAATCTGAGCGGCCTTCTCTGCCGCCTGCGCGTCCTTCCGCCACTCCGACCGAATCTGCAGCCGGATGTCTTCCGCGTCCAGCATCTCCTTGATGTCGGCGAGTGAAAAGCCGAGCAGGTCCTTGAACTGCTTGATGCGCTCGAGCCGTTCAAGGTCCGCAGGAGAATAGAGCCGGAAGCCACCCTCCATACGCGTTGGAGGCTGCAGCAGGCCCTTCTCCTCGTAGTAGCGCAGCGTCCGTTGCGTGAGTTCCGTGCGTTCCGCTGCCTCACCGATCTGGAGGAAGCCACCCTGGCGCGATTCGTGAGTCATGGCGTTCGAAACCAAGTCTAGCCACACTCACGCGCACGTCAATGTCAAACTCTTGCGTCCTGCCCGGAATTGCATTTTCGTCTACGAAGCTACGTCACACATAACCGTCGGGTGGCGTGAAGCTTCGTTCAGAACCGGCTCTCAGCCTACATAACCGCGTTGAACCACGGCAGAACGACGGCTATCGTGACGCTCACGCCGCCGAAAGTCCGGCGGTTATGCACCTCCTGGGCATTACGCTCCGGGATGCGCCCATAACCCCATACCTGGCCGCCGCCGTGCCACTTCCGTGTGGGAGAAAGGACTGCCTCCGCCCATGCTCAGCCACTGCATGCCTTCCGCGCTTGAGCTTGCCCGCATGTGGCAGGCGGTCCTCGGCCGTCTCGAATTCGAAGTCCAGCCCCAGGCCTTCAGCACGTTCCTGAAGCCCACCAGGGCGCTCCATTTCGAGGGTGACACGCTCGTGGTCCAGGCCGCCCGCGCCTTCGATGTCGACACCCTCAACCTCCGCCTCCTCATCGTCGTGCAGCGCGCCGTGTTCGACGTCACGGGCGTCGAGCATCCTGTCCAGTTCGTCCCGCCCGCCGCCATCGAAGCGAACGATCGGCCCTTGCCCGGGCACCCGGCTCAATCACAAATCGTTATTGGCGCCCTCAACGCCAACTACACCTTCGATCGCTACATCCGCGCCGAGGGAAACCGGCTGGCGCACGAGTGCTGCGAAGCACTCCTCGGCGAGATCCATCTCGCCATCAGCCCGGTCGTCGTCTTCGGTTCCCCGGGCATGGGCAAGACCCATTTGTTGCACGCCGCTGCCGCCGCCGCCGCCGCGCGCGGTTGGGAAACCGCCTGCCTCAGCGCCGAAGAGTTCACCACGCGCTACCTCTCCGCTATTCGCCGCAACCAGGTGGAGCGCTTCCACGACGAGATCCGCAGTGTCCGCCTGCTGATCGTCGACGACCTGCAGTACCTCGCGAAGAAGCCGGGCACCATCGATGAATTGGTGCACACCATCGACGCCGTCGCCAATGCCGGCGGTGCCGTCGCGATGGGCAGTGAAAAGCACCCATACGAACTCGACCTTCCCGAACGTCTCGTCTCGCGCCTCTCCGCAGGCGTCATCGCCCAGGTCGAGCCGTTCCGTCTCGAGGAGCGGCGTGACTTCGTGAACTGGCTCGCCCGCGACCGCCGCACCGCCCTGCCGTCCTGGGCGGTAGACCGCATCGCCAACGTGGAAGTGCCCTCCGTCCGCGCGCTCCAGGGTGCGGTGCATGCCGCGTTCGCCCTCGACCGCGCAGGTCTGCTCGACCTGCGCCGCCTCGACGCCGAACTCACGCGCATCGCGATCGCCGAAGCAGCGCCCGCGGTCTGCGGCGACCGCCTGCTCGTCGAGAAGATCGCCCGATACTACGAGACCTCCCTCGACGACCTGCTTGGCCGCTCCCGCAAGACACTGGTTGCCGAGGCCCGAGCTGTCGCTGTTGCTGCACTCCGGGATCGTGGCCGCAGCCTCCCGGAGATTGCCGAGCTCTTCGATGGGCGGAACAAGAGCACACTCTCTCCCCTGGTCGAGCGCGGCCGGCTGCTCCTCGCCCGCGACCCGGACCTGCGTCAGCGCCTCGCCGGGTGAGGCTCGCTGCAGCGTACAAGGGGTCCCAAGGTATACTTGAAATGTGCAGGGTCCGCCCGTCCCGTCTGACTCGCCGCGAATCCGAAAACGCCTGCGGTGCGCATCGTGGGTGCTCGCACTTTCGCTCCTGCCCATGCTCACCTTCGTCGGGCACTGGACGCTCGATTTCCCGGTCCCGGGGACAAGCGTCCGCATCGCGGTACCGCTCCCACCACCGCAGGATCTGCACGCCCACAGCGCGGACACGGACGGCCACCACCAGGACCACTGTCACAGCGATGTAGCCTCCTGCTCTGATCTGCCGCTTACCCAACTCGCAAGTGTCGCCCTGCTCCACGACGCACTGGCGTTTCTCGCTGCCGATGCCCGGCTTGAGCTGCTACCGGGGCATTCATGGCAGCCGGCACACGTCGAAACTGTTGTCCCCGAGCCAGCGCCCCCACGTAGCCCTGCCTGCTGACACATCCCCAGCCACAAACAATAGAGGAGAATCCATTGAGCTCGAACTTTTCGCGCGGACTGCGTCTCACCGCGCTCGCCTTCGCCGTCGTCGCTGCCACCTTCGCGCTCGTCGCCTGCGGCGATGACGACGACAACGGTAACGGCGACAGCAACGCCTCCGGCCATGCGTCCCTCATCACCGCCATCACCACGCTCGACAACGCGGGCCTGCACGGCATGGACGATGCCATCAACAAGGACGGAGAGGTTCCTGCGAATGCGCGGACCGTCGTCGTCCACATGGAGACCGTCACGCGCCTGACCGAATGGCCCGGCGAACTGAAGAGCACCGCCGACCAACTCGCAGGCGTCTTCGCGCAGCTCGCGGTCGAACTCGATAAGGACGACATCGACATGGCGAAGGCCGGCGAACTCATGGGCCAGGCCCACGACGTGCAACATGACCTCTCGCACGACACCTGGGCCTACCTGGCGAAAGAAGCAGGCGTCGGCTCCAGCTCGGGCGACGACCACCAGTAGCCGCTGGAAGTGCGGGCGGCAGGAGCAACCGGCTCCTGCCGCTCGCTCTTGCGATATCGTTGCGAGCAACCTCCTCGCTCGCCTGAGCCGCCTTCGGCGCACGGTTTCCTACTGTGACGCAGAGGAGGGCGCCGATGGTTCGACGCAAGGACACCAACCCCCGTAAGGCAGGTCTCGCCAACCAGGTCGCCCGCAATGCCTCGCTGGGCGAGGCCTGGACACAGGCGAAAAGCACGAAGCCGGTGCCGGACGGACACCCGGCCCAGTTCGCTGAGTTCCAGGACGAGATGCCCCATTCCCGCAACCAGGCAGAGTCGGGTGGGGACGATACCATCCCCGAACATGCAGAACCGCCCTCCCTGTCGGGAGGCGCTAAGTCGCAGAAGCGCCCTCGCGGCGAACCCGGAAGCGGCTAGGGTTCGACTTCCGGCGTCGCAACCACGTGTATCGCGTCGCCCACCCGCAGCCGTCCCGGAGCCAGGACCTGCGCGTATACGCGGCTCGAACCCGGGTGCAGCTTTTGGTGCATCCGATTGAAGTCACCGTCGATGAACCAGCGCTGGTTGGTGGCGCACGGCGTGGTGTAGCGGGTGATTTCCACGACCACCTCATCGCCCAGCCGGAGGCGCACGCCCGGAACGATCGCGGCCCAGTCGAGGCCGCGCGTCGTGATGTTTTCGCCCGTGCTGCCCGCCGCAATGGGGTGGCCCTCGGCAGCCATTGCTTCGATCGGCTCCACCGCGAAGAGGCAGAGCGCCCGCTCCGGTCCGCCATGGTGCGCGGTGTCATTGTGCCCGTCGCCCACGATGCCGAGCTCCGTTACCTCCGCCTCTGCGATGGGCAGCTTCGGCACGCCGCCCCGGGAGATACTCAACTGCACAATGTGCGCGTCAATGGTCATCGTTTCCTCCGCGCAGACCGTACCATCGACGCATGGTTGGTGTCCGGCTGACGCCGTCTAGCCAGGTCCCGTTGCCGCGAACATCGCACGCAACGCAGCTATCGCCTGCGGGATTCGTGGCCCGTACCACCAGGGCAATTTCCCATCGATCACCTGCGCCGGTGTTATCTCCCGCCACTCGGCCGCATCCGCGTCCGTGAACGGGTACGGCTCATCCGGCAGGAGCACAAGGTCTGGCTCCAGCGCCCGCACCGTCTCGCGAGTGACTTCCGGGTAGCGCTCCAGGCGGCCAAGCACGTTCACCGCTCCCGCCCGCTCCAGCAGGTCGTGCCCGTAGGTCGCGCTCCCCAGCCCGAGGAGCGGCTCTTTCCAGATGGGCACGAAAACCCGCCGCTGTGCAACCGGCGCCGGCAACGCCAGCTCGGCCTCGATCGCGCTTGTAAGCACCTGCGCGCGCATCCGGCACCCAAGCAGCTCCCCTAGCTCACGGATCATCTGCACCGCTTCCGGCACGGTGTTCGGGTCCGTGACCAGCACCTCGAGCCCCGCCGCTCGCAGCGCCTCTACGTCTTCGCGGCGGTTCTCCTCCTTGTTCGCCAGGACAAGGTCCGGTGCGAGTGCCGCGATGCGCTCGACCTTCGGGTTCTTCGTGCCGCCGAAGCGCGGCACGTGCTCAATCTGGCCAGCCGGCTCTTCGCAGAACGTGGTTCGCCCCGCGAGCTGCTCGCCGAGTCCGAACCACCAGACAAGCTCCGTGAGGCTGGGCACGAGCGAAACGATGCGCATAACGCGATCCTACGCCGCGACGGGCACTGGGGCCCGTCCGCTACGATCTCGCCTGCCGCTTCCGCACCGCCTCCGCCAGCGCTTCCACCGCCGGGTCCCCGCGGCGGACCTCCAATGCCTCGCCGAGTGCCTTGAGCTTCTCCCGGTGTGTCTCTTCTCGGGCGGCCTCGCCGAGCGCCTCCAAGAGGTCATCGCGACGTTCGGCCACAATCGCCGCCGCCAGGTAGTGGTAGAGCTCCGGTGTCGCCTCGTGTCGCATGAACTGCACCATCTGCCCACGCAGCGCGCCGTCCGGCTCATGCCGCACGAAAAGGTCGCAGAGGCCAAGCCCTACGGTCTCGTCGCTCGCCGCGCCGCGGGCTGCACCGACCACCTTGGCGAGTACCGGCGACGGCACGCTGCGCAACTGCCGGAGACACTCAGCGAGCACTTCCGGGTGCCCGCCACCGAGGGCGAATCCGACGAGCGCGACCTCCTCGCCCGCTGCCGCCAACACTCGCACGGCTGTCGCCGCCGGCTCGCCCGTGAACTGCGACGTCCGCCGCTGGTCGTGGAGCATGACCGCAGCGTGGTAGCTCGCGAGTTCCGGGTCGAGGCGGAGCATGGTCGCGAGCGCGGCCGCGCGTAAGCCGGTTGGTGCAGCCGCATCGTGGGGCGAAGGCTCGTGTACTTCCACGGCGCGCGCCAGCAGCGGCAGGTCTCCGGGAAGCGCGATCGGCTCCATTGCGCGAATGAGCGCAGCTCGCACAAGTCCACCAGCGTCCCGCTGCCGCCCTGCGCGCTCGAACTCTTCGTACCGCCGAACGAGCGCGTCGTGCGCTGCTGCCGGTGGCGACTCGCCCAACGCGGCCAGGGCAGCGAGCAGCAACTCGGCATGCCGTTCGTTGGCCACGAGCTCGAGGGCGTATTCGCCGAGTTGCGGCGACCGGGAAAGGGCGCGAAGCCGGTCCTGCTTCCGCCGCACATCCGCTGCCGAGCCCTCGCGTGGCATCCGCCAACTCTACCCGACCGCCATCCCCCATCCGAATCGCCGCTAC